>Ga0208157_1000640_pt1 | contig 18070 bp, 26 predicted proteins | sample 5_EtaG_FD_184077 | JGI IMG/M metagenome (GOLD analysis project Ga0208157, IMG submission 184077) | Marine viral communities from the Subarctic Pacific Ocean - 5_ETSP_OMZ_AT15132 metaG (SPAdes) (version 2) | ecosystem: Environmental > Aquatic > Marine > Oceanic | place: Pacific Ocean | collected...
GATGTTATTTTGTACACAAAAACGCTATACCTGCATCTTTTTTGCATCACGTTATACGCGGCCGCGCGAAAGAAAATTACTCGCACACGCAGATTAGCCTAATATTGTTACGCAACCTATCTTCCTGGCGCAACATTGTTTCGCTGCAGAGTAATATAATTACAATATGGGAAAAACCCAGTAAAATCAACGACTTGCGCTGGTTCGCTTAACGGGGACGCATGGGCCAGGCCCCCCTTACCAGTTACATGTACATGAGTACGACACAAAATTGGGAATTTCAACTTATATACCAGTGGCGGCGGGTGTACCGAGTCGGCCCCCTACGTCAGTTTTTAGGCAAAATAATAGCTAGCAAGGGTTTTACGCCTTAAACTAGCTGAATGGATTTCGTAATTTTATTCTTGTTATTGTTTGTATTTGCTTTTTCTTGGTATTATTTTCTTTTTGTTTGGTATTATTGTATATTTCTTTTTCCATGCTTCTTTTGCTATGGGGTTTATTATTTTTATTGAGGTGATTCTTCTTATCATTTCTTTCCACCTCCACATTATCAAAACCGTACACTGGAGATTTATACTTTTTATGTCTACTTCTTATGAATCTAGAAAAATCAAAGTAATTTTTTCTTATTCTTTTCATATTTTGCTAATCTTAGGTTGTTCCGGAAAAAGAAAAAAGGGGAAAAAAGAAAAAGGAAGACAAACTATAGGCTTTTTACACCCCCCTGTCAACCCCTAAAATATGAATAAAGTTAAACTTTCTACAATATGCCTAAAAAATAGGCAAATTACAACAGCATTTAAAGCATGTACTGGTAACGTTAAGAAAGTCAATAATAATATCTTCACAAATGCAATTAATTATGATACAATATGTACACTTGTAAATTTATCCAGTGTTGAGGATGTTAAAAACGTTGGTTGCTGAGATTTATTTACTGTAAAAGACCTGATGCTGTACTTATTCCTGCGGGGTTCGCTATAGCCACTCTAAGGCATCATGTGGGCGGAGTTTTTACAGCGTTGAATTCCGTCCATCTTTTTTCCAACCCTTAGAAAAAGGCTAAGTTAATGTTTGAAGCGTTCATATTAATTTGTTCTGTGTCCATGACAGATGGCTGTATGGAAATAGGCGATGTTAGAGGACCATATGAGTCACGCTATGTTTGTAAAGAGCGTGTAGATGAAATGGTGTACAGCATGATGCCCATGATTCCGGAGGATTCGGAAATAAAATGGAAATGTGTACACAATCCTATTAAACAACCGGGAGTAAATACCTAATGGCCGCAACCCCTAAGAATAAAGCTTTGTACTCACGTGTCAAGGCCGAAGCAAAAAAGAAATTTAAAGTGTATCCATCAGCTTATGCAAACGCATGGCTTGTTAAGACGTACAAAAAGCGTGGTGGAACATATAAGTAATGGCTAAACCTAAAGGCGGACTGACAAAGTGGTTTAAAGAAGACTGGCGGGACGTAAAAACAGGCAAAAAATGCGGTCGTTCCGGTTCTGAAAAGAAAAAACGCCCATATCCAGCTTGTAGACCCGCTAAAGTTGCCAGCCGCATAACTAAAAAGGAAGCCGCTAAGAAAACTGGGCCATCCAAAGTAAAATGGTCTGTAACAGCTTCTGGTAGGAAGCGAAGTACCACAAAGAGGAAGAAATCTCGTGCCACCGCGTAAGGACAAACCAATACCAAAGACCACTAAGGGTAAAGGTGCAAATTACCGCCCAACCAAATCGGGCGCCGGCATGACTGCTAAGGGCGTAGCTGCGCATAGACGCGCTAATCCAGGCAGTAAACTGAAGACAGCCGTAACAGGCAAAGTTAAAAAGGGCAGTAAAGACGCAAAACGGCGTAAATCGTTCTGTGCTCGGTCTGCTGGACAGATGAAGAAGTTTCCTAAAGCTGCAAAAGACCCGAATAGTCGTTTGCGTCAAGCAAGGAGAAGGTGGAAGTGCTAAACTTACTAATCGGACCAATTGCAGAAATTGCTGGCACATGGATGTCAGGCAAAGTAGAACAGACAAAAGCTAATGCGCAGACTAAAGTAGCTAAGGCACAAGCTGAAGCTGTAGTCATGCAGAAAAAAGCTACTGGTGAGATTGACTGGGACTTAGAAATGGCCAAGGGGTCATCTAACTCTTGGAAAGATGAGTGGCTTACAGTTTTATTTAGTATACCCCTAGTTATGGCCTTTGTGCCCGGAATGGAAGAAATAGTTGCAAACGGATTTCAACAATTGGAGCAAATGCCTGAATGGTACCAGTACAGCTTGGGCGTTATTGTTGCTGCAAGCTTTGGCGTCCGCTCGGCAACAAAGTTCTTCGGTAAGAAATGACGTATACAATGGAGAAAATATTAGCATGGCGAATCCTTCCAAGACTGATGATGTTAGCAATGACACTGATGAGCTATCAGGTGGTACAGTGGTTCATGGACCTAGGTGCGAGTGCAACGACCCAGCAAACTGCATTTGTATCGACGGTTGTAGGGGCTATGACGGGGGCTTTTGCTGTGTGGATGGGTCACGAGTCAAATAGCCCTGTGGAACCTAAGTCACGTGGCTCACAAAGAAAGTAAAAGTCCTTGCAAAGGAATTTGCGTACTAGATAAGGAACGCATCAGATGCATCGGCTGTGGGCGTACCATGGACGAAATTATTAACTGGGGTAAAGCCAAATGAAATACGATAGAACACATTACATTGAAAAGCTAATAAAGCACGAAGGTATTGTGCTAAACGTTTATAAGGATTCCCTAGGCATTGATACGATTGGTATCGGCAGAAATTTAGAAGACCGTGGAATTACGCAGGAAGAGTTAAACGACTTAGATATTCCTAGTATAGACCACGTGTATGAATACGGCATAACTGAGGCTGACGCAGTTTATTTAGCCACCAATGATATCGAGATTGTTGAAGAAGAATTATGCCGAGCCCATAGCTGCGTAGAAGAACTGGATGCTGTGCGACAGCTAGTTGTAATGGATATGGCTTTTAACATGGGTGTACCCCGTCTTTGCAAATTTAAGAAGATGTGGGCGGCTATCTATGACGGTGATTACAATACCGCAGCCGTAGAAATGCTGGATTCACGCTGGGCTACACAAGTTGGCACACGTGCGATTAAATTATCCAAAGCCATGGAAGAGGGGAAATTTTCAAATGACTAGTAAAAGTAGCGGTTATGCAGGAGTAGATATGTCTGTAATTTCTACTAAACGTGAGAAAGAACCAAAAAATACATCCAGCGATTTGCCAAAACCTTATCCAGCAAATGCTCCGGCAGATTTGCACAAGAAATATTATGAAAAATATGTAGCTCCTAAGATTACAGGAAGCAAGACTATTGATGCCACCCTTTTTAAATATGCTAAACGTGCTGAAGCAGCAGGAGTTAAGTTGCCAAAAATGTTACAAGGAAAAACTTTTAAAGAATACTTAGCCTCACAAGGCATGGAACAGAAAAAACGTGGTGGAACAAACTTAAATAGTCGACCTAAAATGATGCGCGGCGGTGTTTCGGGCGGAAAACCACATATGTACGCTGCAGGTGGCGTTGTTAAAGATAACCCCGGACTAAGAGCACTGAAAGCTGCAAGTCCAACGGCGTACAATAAAATCACTGGCAAGTAGTATGCATCCAGTAGAAGCTGACATACGAAAGTGGTCACATGAATTTCTTGAACTACCTAATAAGAAACTTAATGGATTACCACCGTGTCCCTATGCCAAACAAGCATGGCTAGATAATAAAGTTGTATTCAGTATAAATACAGGACTGGATGGATTAGCAAAAGAAGTTGCAGACTTCAACAAACATGACTATGATATAGTTGTGTGGGCAAATGAAGAACTGCCAGATATGGATTATCTAGACGGGTGGTGTGATGGTGTAAACGAAGCCATGTCCATAGCCGGTGTAGATATGCACCTCATGGTGTTTCATCCAGACTACAGTGCAGAGGAAGCAGGTCTGGAGTTTTTAGTTGAAGAGGGTGTGACAGATGACACACTTGACTATTGCATGGTATTCGTGCAATTATTATCAAAGTTAGATGATGCAGCACTAAGTCTGGAGAAGTCTGGCTACTATAAACACTTCCCAGTGGATGTGTTTCATTCCCTAGTAATAGATAGAAGGAGATTACGCAATGAGGGGCAAAACTAAAATGGCAAAAAAGATGATGCGCGGTGGTGCAGTTGCTAAGAAGAAAATGGCAGGCGGCGGTATGGCTAAAATGGCTAAGAAGAAAATGCGCGGTGGCGGCGTTGCTGCTAAAAAAATGATGCGCGGTGGCATGAGCAAGAAAAAGTAGTATGAAAAAATTAGCAATCCGATACCTAGGTTGGGGCTTGCTTGGATTAAGCAAACCCTTTACCAAGGTTGGTAACTTTCTATGGAAACTTCATCGTACTGTACTTGATTGGAACAAATAATGCCGCCACGTAATCATAAAGACTGGATTAAGACACCCAAAGTTGAATATATCAATTCACTAATCTACTCTGACCAGTCTTTATATGAGCAGGAAGTGGAAAACATATTTTCTAAAGTATGGGTTCCATGCTTCCACAAAAGCGAACTTCCTGACGCTGGCAATTTTAGAACCGGTCAAATAGCAGGTCAGAATATCCTTGCTTACAACACTGGTAAGGAAATTAGGGCATATCGTAATTATGACGTACTACAGCCTTCGGGTACTTTTGCAGCCCCGTTAGTTACGTCAGAGCCTAAGTTACATTGCGAGGTGAAGCATGGTGGTATGGTTTGGATTACGTTAGACCCCAATCCTACCATGTCAGTGGAGGAATGGACCTGCGGTGCTTTTGATTGTATTGCTGATGCGATTGATACGGAAGAAATGGAAGTATTTCACTACCACAAAGCCGTAATAAATACTAATTACAAGCTCTGGCATGATACCAATAGCGAATTCTACCACGATTTTATGCATTATTTTAATCGTGTATCAGGATTTAATGACGAGTATTTTGCCAGAAAAAACATTCCGTTTGATAATGGTCACGTAAATGTAAGCAGTTTTACTGTAAATTACGAGGAATACGATGGCTTTGAGGATAGAGGAGAACTTAGTTTTCCAAATTTACCACCAAATCAATGGTACATGGTAGACTTGTTTCCTGGATATAATTTTAATTTGCGTGGTAGCGCATATAGAAGTGACAGCGTTACACCACTAGGCCCAAATAAAGTATTAATTGAATTTAGGGGCTACGGCCTTAAAAAAGATACGCCAGAGGAGCGACAAACTCGTATAAAGCATCACAACTCTATATGGGGGCCATTTGGCAGAAATTTACACGAAGATTTGATTGGTGTTGCCGGACAAGGCACAACAATGCGTACCGGTACCGAACCCCGTAATATCCTACATGGTCGGCATGAAAATGGCACAATACATGACGAAGTAGGAATGCGCCACTACTATGCTGAATGGAGTAAGTGGATGGGAATAGATGCGAGCAGTCCATGTCAACTAGCGGCGTAGTTATGTTTTGTGTTATTGCGGCTAACTTCCTTGAAGTGGAAGCTGTTGTACACTCTACACATAAATGGCTTTCCCACTGCCATGTATCTATAACGGAACACGGGTTTGATAATCCTGATGCCAATTGCTTCTGTGTTAAAATGGATAAAGAAAATGACTGATACAGAAAAACCTGTAGCCGTAAGCATCACTGAAAATAGTTTTGAGTTGATATTAAGAATATTAGGCAACGAGTTTATTGCTATACGTATCGGGTCAACAAATTTCAGCGGTAAATTAATCGCGGGTAGCATACTTTTACTATTCTTTACGTTCATGCTGTTAGAGGTATTTGGATTATCTAGGATACTAGGTATTGAGTGATGGCTACAAAGCTGAACGAGAATACCGAAGTTGCGTTACCCTTACGTAACATAATAAGCATGGTGGCTGCTGCTAGCGTAGCAACATGGGCATACTTTGGTATTATAGAACGACTTAATCAGATAGAAACAAACATCACAATGATGGAAGCTGATTTGGGACAGAACACTGAGTTTCGCATTAAGTGGCCTAGGGGTGAGATGGGGAGTCTCCCAGCCGACAGTGAACAGTTCATGCTCATTGAGCATTTGTCAAATCAGTTAGATGACCTAGCTACGCAAATAGATGAGGGCAAAGCCCCATATGACCAACAGCAGAAGCTAACATTGGAGTTTTATGAAAAGCGATTAAACGCCCTAGAAGAAAACCTAGAGAAGATTAGAAATGGAAATCATTAAAACCATAACTCTTATTTTGTATATGGGCGGTGATGTATCCGAGCATACAGCATTTGAAAAAATATCTAAATGCCTAAAAGCTAAAAGAACGATAGAAAGGAATTTGTATAAGAAGAGCCAAACGGTAAGATATTCCTGCGAAAATAAAACCGTAGAAGTATCTAAGAACTCAGATGGTTCCAACTATATAGTTCGTATAATAAAATGATTGAGTTTGTCCTTTCAGTTTATTTAAATTCTCAACTAATAGACAGAACTCAAGTCTTTGAGGACATGGATAGATGTTTGTACTTTGCACATAGGCTATCTAGTCAACGTCCAGTCCCTTTACCAGACGGAGGCAGGTCAAAAATAACTGCAGTTTGTAAGCCCCAACCAAAGCGAAAGTAGTACAATGATTGCAGAAACTTTAGCAGGTATTGCGCTTGTAAAAAGCGCCGTAGACGGGATTAAATCTGCTATTGGTACCGCTAATGATATTAGCGATATAGCCTCACAGATTGATAACTTGTTTGAAGGTGAAAAGCAAGTACAGCAACAAAGGGCTAAAAAGTCTAGTGCTGGTATCGGGGACCAGTTTGGTGTAAGCACAGTAGCCCGTGAAGTTATTGATGCTCGTATAGCGCAAGAAAAAATGCAAGAAATCGCAACAATGGTTGATATGCGTTTTGGGCCTGGTACATGGAAAGGCATTGTAGCTGAAAGAGCCAAACGAATACAGGAAGCTAAAGAAGCTCAGGCGGCAGCAAAACGAGCCGCTAGAATTGCACACGAAGAAATGATGGAAAATGTACAAACGGGTGTATTAGTCAGTTTAGTGGTGGGTGCAGCAGTGGGTCTTATAATTTTAGCTTTTGCTATACTACCTAAATAACTTGGAGTTTAATTAATATGGCAGGTCGAAACTATAGAGCTGAGTATGATAAGTACCATGCAAAGCCTAAACAAAAGAAACGACGCGCATCCCGTAATGCCGCTAGAGCAATCATGGCTAAAAAGGGCAAGGTTACTAAAGGTGATGGCAAAGATGTACACCATACAACAGGCAACCCCATGAACAACAAAAAGCTAGCCGTAAAATCACGTAGTGCAAATCGTTCTTTTAAACGTACTAAATCAGGAAAAAAGGTGAATCCTCGTGCCTAAACAACTTACAGAATTGCAAAACAACTTTTTAGATGCCCTATTTGGCGAAGCCAAAGGTAACTACGCAAAAGCTATGCGTTTAGCTGGGTACTCGACAAGTACTAATCCATATGCTATAATACAGTCATTACGTACAGAAATTATAGAACGTGCTGAATTAGAAATGGCAGCTAACGCGCCTAAAGCCGTTTTATCAATGGTTGGTGTTATTGACGACCCTTCAGCCGTAGGTAATAGAGAAAGACTAGCTGCTTCCCAGCAGGTATTGGATAGAGTTGGACTTTCTAAAGTAGAAAAATTAAACGTTTCTTCAGATAAACCAATTGGGGTATTTATTTTACCAGCAAAAGATGATGACACTAGCTCAGAAATTGAATCCAACTGAACGATACGAAAGAACCAATGGCCCCAGAGTACCGTGGGGATATAAGAGGTCAGAACATGACCGCCAGCTCCTAGAGCCCGTTAATGAGCAACTGGAGGCGCTGGAGCAGGGTTTAGACTATTTAAAGGCATCCTCCTACCCAGAAGTGGCAAGATGGCTTACAGAGTACACAGGGCGCTCTATAACCCCTATGGGTCTGTGGAAACGTGTAAAGACAGACAAATCAGACAGACGGAAGTATGCTGAACAAAAACGCCGTACCGCCAAGGCCCAAAACGAAGGCAACATCAACACCTCAAACTAAAGAGGAAAAAGAACAGGCTCGTCTAGCTAAACAAAAACGTTCTGCACGTATGCAACTTAATATGGCGCAGAAGAAAATAAACAAGCTTGAGCGCCTTGAGAACCCCGAACCCGAAATGCAGATTATGGGAACTGGGGGATTTGAAGTTGAAGAGACTGAAGATAAGATTCTATTTGAGCCAAACCCTGGCCCACAAACTGATTTTCTTGCTGCCCCTGAGCGCGAGGTACTTTATGGGGGCGCCGCTGGGGGCGGCAAGTCATACGCTTTAATTATTGACCCGTTGCGGTATTGCAACAATAAAAATTTCAATGCGCTAATTCTACGTAGAACAAATGACGAATTACGTGAATTGATACACAAAAGTCAAGAAATGTACCCGAATGCTTATCCGGGTGCAAAATGGATGGAAAAGAAAAGTCAATGGATTTTTCCCTCCGGTGCTAGAATATGGATGACTTACCTAGAACAAGACAAAGACGTTCTACGTTACCAAGGTCAGGCGTTTACATATATTGGCATAGATGAGCTAACACAGTACGCTACACCTTATGCTTGGGATTATTTACGCTCGCGTCTTAGAACAGCAGACCCTTCGCTCCCCGTCTTCATGCGGGCGACAACAAACCCTGGCGGACCAGGACATGCTTGGGTTAAGAAAATGTTCATCGACCCGTCGAGTCCGGGAAGACCCTTTTGGGCGACTGATATTACCACTGGAGAAAAGCTCGTCTACCCCAGTGCCCATTCTAAAGCAGGTGAGCCACTTTTTAGTCGGCGCTTTGTCCCAGCTAAATTGTTGGATAACCCGTACCTGTATGAGGCCGGTGACTATGAGGCCATGCTGCTTTCGTTGCCCGAAGTACAGCGTAAGCAATTATTAGAGGGTTCATGGGACATTGCTGAAGGTGCGGCATTTTCGGAATTTGATAGGCGGGTACACGTTATTGACCCATTTGAAATACCGAACTCATGGCGAAAGTTCAGGGCTTGCGATTATGGCTACGCTTCTGCTTCTGGCGTTCTTTGGTTTACTGTAGACCCAACCAACGAAACTTTAATTGTTTATCGGGAATTATACGTAAGTAAAGTACCAGCTAAAGAATTAGCTCACATGGTACTAGCTGCTGAAGCATATGAATCAATACATTACGGTGTACTCGATTCATCACTATGGCATAAGCGCGGAGATACAGGACCATCCCTTGCAGAACAAATGATTGTTGAAGGGTGTAGGTGGCGCCCATCAGACAGAAGCAGGGGGAGCCGTGTAGCAGGAAAGAACGAACTGCATAGACGACTACAGGTTGACGAGGAAAGCGGTAGAGCCGGCATTGAAATAATGAGCAACTGTACTAACTTAATTGCTCAATTGCCAACCCTGCCAATGGATAAGACCAACCCAGAAGATGTCAACACTAAAGTAGAAGACCACTTATATGATGCGTTACGATACGGTATTATGACGCGTCCCAAATCACGTTCTGTCTTTGATTTTTCTGGTGGACCACCAAATCAACGATGGCAACCCGCTGATGCAAACTTTGGATATTAATTATGGCTGATGAAGAACATATTGAAGCACTGGTATTTGAACCGGAAACTGGTTCGGAAGCACTAGCAGGATATATTTCAAATAAATTTGAAAGCGTAGAGGCTAGCAGGTTAGAAGAAGAAGAGCGGTGGCTAAATGCCTATCGTCAGTATCGTGGTTTGTATGGCACAGAGACTCAATTTACTTCTACTGAAAAATCAAAAGTATTTATTAAAATTACAAAAACTAAAGTTTTAGCGGCATACGGTCAGATTATTGATGTATTGTTTGCTGGTCAAAGGTTCCCCCTAGGTGTTGAATCTACATTGGTGCCAGAAGGCGTTGAAGAAGCGGTTCATTTTGACCCTAAAGATGATACTAACGCTATGGACGAACTACAAAGCAAATATGGTTTTCCGGGCGATGGTGCAGAACTTCCACCCGGTGCTACAAGCCAGATGCTTGATGATTTAAGTCTGGGTGTTTTTTCTGAAGAACTGGGCGAGTTAGGCGATAAACTACGAATAGGTCAGGGCAAGACCCCCACATCTCAAACGTATCATCCTGCCGAAACCGCAGCAAAACGCATGGAAAAGAAAATGCTTGACCAGCTAGAAGAGTCAAGTGCTTCTAAGCATCTGCGACATACCGCGTTTGAGATGGCTTTGTTTGGTACAGGCGTACTAAAAGGGCCGTTTGCTTATGATAAAGAATACCCTAACTGGGATGAAGAAGGTAATTATTCTCCCATTATTAAAACCGTACCTAAGGTAGAAAATGTTTCTCTATGGAACTTATACCCTGACTCAGATGCAAAGAACATGGATGAGTGCGAATTTGTTATTCAGCGCCACCGTTTAAGCTTTTCTGAATTACGTAATCTTAAAAAACGTCCATACTTTCGGCATGATGCTATTGATTCTGCAATCAGCATGGGAACTAACTATGTGCGTAAGTGGTGGGAAGCCGACCTTGAAGACTACAGAAGCACATATGATGTAGAACGATTTGAGATATTTGAGTATTGGGGCAACATAGATAAAGATGCAGCTGAAGAAGCAGGATTAGAGATTCCTAAAGAATTAGCTAATTTAGATACACTGCAAGTAAACTGTTGGGTTTGTCACAACCAAGTCTTACGATTGGTAATCAACCCATTCACACCAAAGCGCATCCCATACTTTGCCGCACCATACGAGTTAAACCCTTATTCATTCTTTGGTGTTGGCCTGGCTGAAAACATGACTGACACACAGCAACTAATGAATGGCTTTATGCGTATGGCTGTTGATAACGCTGTTCTGTCGGGTAACTTGATATTCGAGATTGATGAAACTAACCTTGTTCCGGGTCAAGACCTAGAACTATATCCGGGTAAGGTGTTCCGTCGTCAGGGTGGCGCACCGGGTCAGTCGCTGTTTGGAACTAAGTATCCTAACGTATCACAAGAAAACATGATGATGTTTGATAAAGCCAGACAACTTGCTGATGATGCCACAGGCATTCCATCGTACTCACATGGTCAAACAGGTGTTCAAGGAACTGGACGAACTGCGGCAGGTATTTCTATGCTTATGGGTGCTGCCCAAATTAGCATTAAAGGCGTTGTTAAAAATATTGATGACTATTTGCTACAGCCATTGGGCGAGGCATTCTACGCATTTAATATGCAGTTTGATTTTGACCCCGCTGTTCGTGGCGACTTAGAGATTAAAGCACGTGGTACAGAGAGCCTTATGAAGAACGAAGTTCGTAGCCAACGTTTGTTACAGCTTCTCCAGATTGCCGGCAATCCTAACCTAGCATCGTTTGTTAAGTTTCCTGTTGTATTGCGGGAGCTGGCACAAGCAATGGACTTGGATGCTGAAAAAATTATCAATGATGAACGTGAAGCATTTCGCCAAGCTGAAATCATTAGAGCCGCTGGCGGTATGGCTGGTCCAGAAGAGCAAGCCCAAGGTATGAACCCAATGGATATGTCCGGCGGCGGCGGCGGTAACATCGGTGTAGGCGGGGCTGCAGTTCCGGGAGAACAGGGCTTTAGTGCCGCACCTGAACAAGCACCACAGCCAGAAGGTGGGCAAGCAATGGGCGCACAATTAGCTAGCATAATGGGAGGACTTAAATGACCCCAGAAATAGCTAAAAAACTTTTACCTCTCGTTAATGTTAAGCGTAATCTTGATGCATTAGAAATGTATATGGAGTCACGTATCACTGCTATGCACCGTAGCATGGAACAAGGCGATGATATGAAAGCCGTTTACCAAGCCCAAGGTGCTATACAAGAACTGCGCCGGTTTCGTACTTTGCGTGATGAAGTTATAGTCAAGGCAGAAGGATAATGGCTAGCGAAAGAGGACTGACTGTACAAATACCTGAAAGTTTTTACGAAAAGCCTTTTATTAGACGGATGCTTGACCCGTCAAGTCCGACTATAGAGGTAGATGGGAAAGAAGCTTCTGTTCAAACAATGAGTATGGATGGTAAACTTTTTCCAACCGTAGTCCCTCAAGAACAAGCGGATGGTTCATACTCCTTAGTAAAATTAAAACCCAAAGCTGCATATGACTTAGCAATGGACACAGGCAACTTTATACAATTTGATAACGATAAAGAAGCCACTCAACAATCTAAGCTACTTAGTAAGGAAGCTAGCAATCTTCGCCAAGCTTACAAAAATAATCAAAATTTTCTAGCGCAGGGAGGCAAGGGACTAGGTGATGTAGAATTCCGTGCTGACATGGAATCTGCTATATCTGATGATAGTTTGTCACGTTTGGGCTATGAATTGTATCGGCGCGGACTTGTAAATTTAACCGCTGTACCATTAGATTCTGACACAAGATTAGGTAACAATAAGGGGACTTTAGCTGGAAATTACTCAAAGCGCGGTTTGGGCAGTCTTGATTTAGGATATGAGCGCGAAATTCGTAGTCAAAATCCTCTTACAAAGGAAAGCATGTATGAAAAACCATTAGCCGCATTTGCCGCTGGTGAAACGGACAGTAAAAATATAGCTCGTGAAAGAGGAATGCAAGAACTAACAGCGGGTCACGAACTTCGTCATGCCGCAATGACATATTTAATGAACAATACAGATATGTCAAAAGATAAATTGTTTAAAAATTTTGATGATGACTTAGAAGAAGACATTATGGATAAAATTGATTATTCAAAAATTGCCGAAGGTAAAAGAAAAAACAACCCAGAATTTACATCTCTACCAGATAAGTTTGACGCCGATATAAAAATAGACCCGAAATATATTGGAGGTAGAAAAAGATTAGAAGTAGTAAACGATTACGCAACACAGGCACTAAAAGATTTAGATGTGCCTGAGTATACCGAACAGAAAAAGCCAGGCATGTTACAAAGTTTATTTGGCATGGAACAAGGGGGAATAATGATGGCACAACAAGGAAAAATGCCGCTACCAATGGAGGAAGCGACATCTGCACCTCAAGGTGGTGGACCAAAAGCAGCTAACCCTGCAGCGCAACCAGAAGGTTTGGGAGCACCTACAGGAGCACCTGCACCAGCCGGTTCATCAGACCCGCGAGATGAAGCTATTAAAGAAGTGGCTCAAAAAATGCAAAATCGTTCTGCCCCCGCACCTATACCAGCAGAAGTTCCCCAAATGGCTGGCTTAGGCGCCCCTATGCAAGAAGTTCCCATGATGGCAAAAGGTGGAATGGCAGATGACAGCGGAATGTCAGTAATGATTGGTTTAGGTGCCCCTTCTGCCGATTATGAAAAAGCCGCCGAAGGCAATCCCCCGCCAGGCGCCACTGAAGAAGAAGTAGCTGACGACCAACTGGTATTGCTTAGTGAGGGGGAGCTTGTAGTTCCCGCTAACGTTGTTCGTTACCATGGCCTAGGTACATACGAGGGTATGCGCCGTGATGCCCTTATGGGTCTGCAAGATATGGAAACCAACGGACAGATTGAGTACGTTAGTGGCGGTGATAAAAAAGCTGATAAAGTCGATGATGACGGCGGTATTATAAAAGCTAACCAAGGTACATACTTAGGAAATCCAGGCACATACACACAAAATCCCGCAGTCCCTCAAGCCGCATCTTCTCAATACGTACAAGTTCCCGGAAATCAAGGAATGAATCCTGCATTAATTAATAACATAACAGGATTGGCTAAACCAGTACTCAATACACTTAACCCTTTGAACCTAACAGGAACACCAAATCCTGGTGTATTAAGTACTGTTAATCCAAACCAACCAGTAACTACAGCTAGTAGCGTCTTTGCTCCCAATGTAGGTTCATACGCTGGTGATGGCACAGATGATGACGCAGATGACAGCACTGACGATAGCACAGATGATGGAACAGGTACTGGAGAAACTGAAGAGGAAAGACGTCGCCGGCTCGCAGCACAAAACGCAGGAGACGGTGGAGATAATCCAGAAGAGTACATGGGAGCTACTACTGTATTTGGTGGTACTTCTCAAAATGGCATGATTAGAGGCGGCAAACAATATCAAATTGCGTACGAATCTAGCACTGCCAAACCTGGTACTGGTATGGTAGGTGCTTTGATGAATATTGGTAATCTTGACCAAGTTCGTGTAACTGACCCTGACACAGGGAAAAGCGTTGCTATGTCAAGAGAAACCTATAACAAGATGACTGAAAACCGAACTGACCCAAAAAATATTAGTTTTATCAGTGATTTAATTGAAAGGCAGGATGGGATTAACTATAATAGGGACAGAGCATCTAAAATTGCACCATTTCAAACAGGTCTTGCGGTAGCGGGTGAAAGTATCCTTGGATTAGGAAATGCGCCGGGTCTTAGTCTGGCTGAACAAAATGAAGCCGCTAAAAGTTTAGCGGCTAGCCTAGGAATAGAGTATAAAAGTCAGTCCTTTGCTGAAATATTAGCATCCCCAGAAGCCAACGCGCCTAGAGAAGGTGGACCAGCTCCAGTATTTAGGGAAGACGCACAGGGTAACTTGGTTCCTGACACAAGATTTAGCACACCGCAAGGACTAAGTATTCCCGATGAATTGTCATCTTATCCGTCAGGAATGAATAATATGGCTCAAGGTGTTCAAGCCCCCTCTACACGAGGTGTTTTCCAAGGACCAATGGGTCTTGGAATTCCTGATGAATTACTTTCTTATCCTTCGGGAATGAATAATACTCCCACAACAGAAGCCGGTAGGTTGGCACAATCTGTAACTCCTGCTGGAAATACTGTTGCGTACACGCCTAATGAGGCGGCTAGATTAGCATCGTATGCGGCACCAACTAGAGACACAAGTGCTGTAGCTATGTCTATGCCAAATCAGATAGGAGTTGGGCCTAGGGATACGGGTGACGTCGCTAGACAAACTGACGATATTTTTTCAACTCCTGCAATGGACAGTGGCATGTCTATTCCCGATGAATTATCAGGTGCTCGCATGTCTAGCGTCAACGACCCCGGAAGACGCGCCGGTGAAAGAAGAGGCGAAAGAGCCGCTTATCAAGCAAGCCTCAATGAGTTTGAGGACGACTTTGAAGCTCCGGAGAATCAAGGCGCTGATATGGATGATGATGCTCCGGAAGCAAGCTTTGATATGAGTTCACGTGAAGGGCGCAAAGCCGCAGCTGATAACGAAGCTCAAGAACAGACAGGAAATCCAAACGCTACAGCCGTAACAGACAAAGATGGTAATGCAGTTAGAAGCGGCAGGAATAATAGCGTTGTAACTAATGTTCCACCTTCTTCACGAGGTGGTGGAGGTGGTGGTAGCACAGGCGAACCTTGCGTTATTGCCACACATGCTGTTGCTAACAACGGTTTTTCACATGATGTTAAGCGCGAAGCAGTACGCTGGTGTGTTAAGAATTTGCACAAACGTTGGTATGGCGAAGCTGTTAGACGAGGCTATCGTTACCATGGCATTAAAGCTATCGAAGCAGGTCGTGCACACAATCATTACGAAGAGTTTAAAGATTACATAGACTTTGCCACCGGTAAAAAACGCAGTCTTACCAATCTTGGAACTTTTGTTTATAGAACAGCACAATTTTTTATTACTGGACTTTTCGTAAAATAGCTGATATAATTATTTCCACAGCCTATAATTAGGCTGTAGACTGGCTACCCATCACCCCATTCGGCTACTGGTGGCCCCGACAAGGAGAATGTTATGGCTCGTATGGCTGTACAAGAAAAGGCTACAGCAGTAGCCGCGCCTATGAAATACAACAGAGATAACTCTGCAGAAGTAACAGAATTAGAAGAATTGCAAAAAGAACGGGATGCTATTGTTGAAGAACAAGAAGAAGCAGAAGCAACCGAAGCTTTAGCACCGGAAGAAAAAACATTTAAAAAACGATATGGTGACTTGCGCCGCCATGCACAACAAAAAGAACAAGATATGCGCAATCAGATACGACAGCTTGAAGAACAGCTATCGTCAGCCACAAAGGAAGGCATAAAGCTTCCTAAATCAGATGAAGAAATCTCTGAGTGGTCAAAGCAGTATCCTGATGTTGCTAAAATTGTAGAAACAATTGCTACTAAGAAAGCACAGGAACTGGATTCCTCTATTGAAAAACGCCTACAGAATATAGCAGAGCGTGAGGTAGAGTCCAACAGGCAACGTGCCGAAGTTGAATTGCTTCAGTTACATCCTGACTTTGATGAAATTAGAAATAGCGAAAATTTTCATTCTTGGGTACAAGAGCAACCTGCATGGGTACAACAAGCCTTGTATGAGAATGACAATGATGCAAAATCTGCAGCAAGAGCCATTGATTTGTATAAAATTGATACTGACATGGCTGGTAAAAAAGCTAAACAGCCTAAAGGTAATAAAGATGCAGCTAAGTCTGTAACTACCAAGGCTTCTAATGCAAAACCACAAACAGATGAATCTTCAATGCAAATTAAAGAATCTGATGTCGACAAAATGTCTGCACAAGAATACGAAAAACATTCAGAAGAAATTATGGACGCTATCCGTAGCGGTAATTTCATCTATGATTTATCTGGTTCTGCCAGATAAAAAGAATTGTCAAGAATAGTTGTTCTTGTCATACGTAGTGTAAACGGGGTAGCTCCTTGTTTACGCTGCAAATTAGCAAACTACAAACATCTTAAAGATTACCTGAGTAACTTGGCCTACTAAGTACATCGGTGGCCACCCTTGTACCCTGTACACCCTATGTTATACAGCCTCTGCAAAGAATTGTATTGTTTGCATCTGTAAAATCCAGAATAGGAGATGGATTATGGCTTTTCCAAGAGCAGCGGGTTATAACAACTTGCCTAACGGCAATTTTAGCCCGGTAATTTACTCCAAACAGGTGCAGCTTGCATTCCGCAAGGCCGCTGTTTGTGACGCAATTACGAATAATGACTACTTTGGAGAAATCGCAAACTTTGGTGATTCAGTTAAAATCATTAAAGAACCTGAGATTACTGTCAAAGCATATGAGCGTGGTACGACTATTACCCCTCAAGACCTAGACGATGAAGACTTCACATTGACCGTTGACAAAGCAAACTACTTTGCATTTAAAGTCGACGACATTGAGGAGGCTCATTCGCACGTTAACTTCCAAACATTGTCAAGTGACCGTGCAGCCTACCGTCTAGCTGACCAGTTCGACCAAGATGTTCTTGGTTATCTTTCTGGTTACAAACAAGCCGCGCTTAATACCCGCGCAACTACAGTTAACAATGTTGTTAATGGTACTAAATCAGTTTCAACTGCTGGTAATGACGAACTCCTCGCTTCAATGAAGCTAGATGGTTCTGACTTCAACGGTGGTGGTGCTGGTAATACCATTATCATTCAGGCTCGTGGTTCTGCTGCTGCTCCAACTGCAGCCGCTACTGCTAACCCGTTGACAGTGATTGCACGTATGGGCCGTCAGCTTGACCTTCAGAATGTAGATACTACAGGACGTTGGTTGGTTGTAGACCCAGTTTTCGTTGAGGTTCTCAAAGACGAAGACTCACGCTTGTTTGACGCCGATTACGGTGGAGGACCAGGACTTCAGAATGGTTTGATTTTGAATAACCTGCATGGATTTAAAGTCTATGTATCTAACAACTTGCCAAATGGCGGAACCGGTCCTTCAGCGACTGGTACTCAAGCCAATAACTTTGGTATCATTGTTGGTGGTCATTCTTCAGCGGTTGCTACTGCTGACCAAATCAACAAGACTGAAACATATCGTGACCCTGACAGCTTTGCTGACATCGTTCGTGGTATGCATTTGTATGGCAGAAAGATTCTCCGTCCGGAGGCTCTTATCAATGCCAAATATTGTCTAGCATAGGGGGGATTGAAAAATGGCACTAGGTGATAACACTCTCCAGACAGCACGTGGCAACTCGCAGCGTGGTCGCAATCCTTACATGGTTCAGATGGAATTGAACTTGGCAACAGCTTTGT
>Ga0208157_1000642_pt1 | contig 18041 bp, 40 predicted proteins | sample 5_EtaG_FD_184077 | JGI IMG/M metagenome (GOLD analysis project Ga0208157, IMG submission 184077) | Marine viral communities from the Subarctic Pacific Ocean - 5_ETSP_OMZ_AT15132 metaG (SPAdes) (version 2) | ecosystem: Environmental > Aquatic > Marine > Oceanic | place: Pacific Ocean | collected...
GCTGTTTACCACAAGCTAGTGTTGTTGACGGAATAAGATTTTTTGGTGGTGCTTCAGGTAATAATATTGGTGCTGATTTTAACATAAAACTCTATGGAGTAAAACAGATATGAGTAACCTAAGATTAATTAATGAAACTACTGCTAGTTCTGTATCAAGTGTGTCTATAACAGATGTATTTAGTTCTGATTATGATATTTACAAAATTGAAGTTGTAGGACAAGGTGCAGGTAGTACAAATTGGTCAAGATTAGAATTTTTAAATACAAGTGGTAGCACAATTTCAACTTCTAATTATGATTTTGCACAACATGAAATAAAAACTTATGGTAGTTTTTCAGAAAATAGAACTACTAATAATAGTCAGTTTTTATATTTGTGGATAGACAATGATAGTGCAGGTGGTTTTGGTAATACAATGTATGTTTTTAATCCTATGTCATCTGCATATACTTTTATTCTTGGTCAAAGTGCAGGAGAATTTAGTACTTCAGGAAATGTTAATACTAAATATATTGGTGCTTTAACAGAAACAACTCAAGCACAAGGATTTACTTTTGTAAGAGCTACAGGAACATATAACAATATAACAGTAAGAACTTATGGATTGAGAGTTGATAGCTAATGAGTTTAGTACAAGTAGCAACAAATACAGTAACAAGTGCAGTATCTAGTGTTACCTTAACAGGCATTGATAGTGATGATGTTTATATGGTTGCTTTTAATAATGTTGGCTTACAAATACAACTGACTAAAAGTGGAACTGCACAATCAGATAGTGAATATGATTATGCTTATAAAAATTTAAGAACAGATACAACTTTTTCAAATACAAGTGGAACTAATCAAACTGCTATTTCTTTAGGAAATACAGGAACTGCAACGAGTGAAAGTTCACAAGGTATAATTTATCTTTATAACTTTAATTCAAGTTCAGAGTATAGTTTTTTTACTAATGAAACTTGCCACTTTAATGCAACACCATTTTTGACAGGAGCACAGGGTGGAATAGTACATACAGTAGCAAGTGCAAGTGACGGTGTTAATTTTAAAATGTCAAGTGGCAACATTGATAGTGGAACTTTTACATTGTATAAGGTGGTGTAATTATGAGTAAATATGGATATGTAGGAAAAGAAAACGATATACCTCAACAGGCATTTAAATCTAATGCAGGTGTATTGAGTGTTAATGACCACCTTGCATTAAGACAAGAAGATAAATTAACACAGTTTGGACAATTAGAATTAATTGAAACTCAATCTGTTACTACAAATGTTGCACAAGTAGATTTTGACACTTTAAATACAGATAAATATAATGTACATTTTTTAACTGCTAATAATATGAAAAATGCTTCAGATGACCAACAATTTTCTTTTAGATTTAAAGTTAACGGCTCAGTTGTTACTGCTAATGATTATCAAAGGTCAATATCTTTTGGAAACACAGCACCAACAAACGGGGAAAGCAGAGATACAGCAACAAGTGCAAACTTTTTTACTTTAAATCAAGGTAATGCAACTAATGAAAAAGGAAATGGTTATGCTTACTTTTATAATTTAGGAGATAGTACTAAATACAGTTTTTCTACATATCAATCTACATACATTGATAGTGGTGGTAATTACAAATATAGTTTTGGTAGTTTTGTTTATGATGTAGCAACAACAGTAGATGGTATAAGTATCATAATGTCTAATGGAAGCAACATAGCAGACGGGGAATATTCTTTATATGGCATGAAGGAATACTCATAATGGCTACTAATTTAGAATTTATAAAACAAGTAGTAGGAACTGATGTTGCAAATTTAGAACTAACAGATATCTTTAGTGCAAATTATGATGTTTATAAAATACAACTTGTTGGAGCAGAAATTTCAAATGATGATTACGTCTATTTTAGAGTTATTAATGCAAGTGGAACTGATACAGGTAGTAATTATTGTTATGCAACTTTGCTGCAATATGCCCATACAGCTCATGGAGAAATAAAATCTGCAGGCACAACAACTGCTAATTATCTTGGCTATTTATTTCCAGCAAATTATGATGATGGAATTGGTGTAACTTTAGATGTATATAATCCTTTTTCAAGTTCATGTTATACATTGTTTAAAGCACAGTTTTCAAGTTTCGCAAATGGTGTAGGGCTTTATGGTGGTAAAACAGTTATGGCTCATAAAGTTGCTGAACAAATTACAGGAATAAGTGTGCAAAGAGTAGGTACTTATAAAAAAATTATAGCAAATATATATGGAGTTAAATAATGGCAGGTAGTTTAATTTTAATTGATAGTGAAACAGTTAGCTCAACAGTAGCAAGTGTAACTCTTGGTGGCTCTGATTGGGATAGTTCTTATGATGTATATTTAATTAAGTTTAATAATGTTTCACCTTCAACTGCTGAACAAATGAAAGCTAGATTTTTAGAAAGTGGTACAGAAAATAGTACCGCAAATTATGATTATGCAGCAAAACATTTTAGAACAAGTGGTGCTTATGAGAATTTATCTGCAACAAACGCAACATCAATGACAGTTGCCTCTGCACAAATACATGCAACAGATGGTAATGCAAATGGTTGTTTGTACATTTTTAATGCTAATAATTCTAGTGAATATACTTTTATCACTACTGATACCACAATATGGGCAGGGTCTGGACAAGTAGCAGGGGACGCAGGTGGAAATGTTTTTACTGTTACAAGTGCAGTTAATGGCATAAAGTTTTTTATAAATAGTTCCCATAACATTGATAGTGGAACATTTTCTTTATATGGTTTAAAGAAGTAATAGTATAATAAGTATGTTAATATAGGAGATATTATGGCAACAAAAGAAGAACTACAAACGCAAGCTGATGCAGAAATAGAGGCAGCAAAACCTTTATATGCACAGGTCAACAATGAGCGTAGAGAGTTTACTGATGCTGAGTATGCACAAGCTAAAACTGATTTAGGTAATAGCAAGTGGGACGCACAACAGTTTGGTTATATACAAGCTAGGCAAGAAGCTTATGGTTCTGTATCTGACCAACTTGATATGCAGTACTGGGATAATGTAAACAGCACTACAACTTGGAAAGACCACATAGCTAAAGTTAAATCAGACAATCCAAAACCTGAATAAAATTTTGTGATATAATCCAATTTATGGATTTTATATTAGGATTTATTCTCGGTTATTTTTTAAAAGAAGCTCTTAGATATCTTAAAAAGCTAAGTGATTATGACTTTAATAATCGTTCAATATATAAAGAAGATTGGGATTGGTTATCACCTATCCAGGAAGATGACTTACCATAAATGACACACAACAATGGCTACACACAGAAGGAATTACTTAATATGGTCATTGAAAGACTTGACAGATTAGAAGAAAAACTAGATGCCAAACTAGATAAAGCAGAGTTTTACAAAGTATTAACGCTACTCGTAGCACTAGGTGGAGTTGTTGCAGCTATTGTAATGTAATGCTGCGAGTTCTATTCGCAGTATTTTTACTGCTACCATTACCTTTATATGCTAATGAAAATAGTACAGATACTACAGATACTTCTACCACTACTACTACTAGCACTACTAGTACTACTATCCCAGGAGAAACAGAAGAAGTAGAAACTTTTGATGGACCACCTCCAACAACTACTACAACTACTATCCCTGAAGAAACTATTTCTACCACTACTTCAACTACCACTACTACTACAACTACGACAACTGTACCTACTTATGAACAAGCTACAGATATAGAGTTACCTGAAGATGAATTAGACCTTGATGGTAATGAAATAGAGAACAATATAGTTATTGATGATAATTATGATGGACAGTTTGGTTGTACAGATTTTTGTATGAACTTACATTATTTTCAACATGGTAACGATAGTGAAGATTACACATTTATATTACCTGAAACTACAACAGTAGAAGAAGAAGAACTAGACATAGAAATATACCAAGTAGGATTTACTATAGGTGCATTAAACAATGAAGGTACAGTTACCTATACACATACAGATGAAACTACACAAGAGAATACACTAGATGCTCAAAGTAACTCTAACTTAGGCACTATGTGGGAAACAGTGGTTTATAATATTTACGATACTTTAGATACCTTTATAGAAAGTTTTACTATAACAATTAATGATTGGTCATTGTTAGATGACATATCTTTTAAATACATTATGCCTACTACAACTACTACCACTACAACAACTACTACAACTTTGCCTCCACCACCACCTGAGCCACCTCCTCCACCACCTGAACCTGAGAAATTTGAGGTTGTAATGGAAGATGGTTCTGTTGGCGAGTATCAAGAACACGAGTTAGAAGATGGCACAGTAGAGCGTGACAATGAACGTAAAGCTAATGAAGATAAGTTTGGTTGTTATATGACTAATGCACAAATAGAGCGTGGTGATTGTGATATTATTAAAGAAGATGAAGAACAATACGATACCGAAGAAGAGTTTTACGAAGATGATGATATGGTACTTAAACTGGAGTTTGAAGATGAAGTGGAAGAACTTGAACCTATTAAGGAAGAAGATATTGTTGAAGAGGAAATTGAAGTTGATGTTAAAGAGTTTGAAGAAGAATTTGACTTTGAAGAAATTATTATTGAAATACCAGACGAAGTAATAATTGTTATAGAAGAAGAAGTTATAGAAGAAGATGTTGTCGTAATTATAGTTGAGGAGGAACTAGATGAAGAAATTCAAGAAATTACAGAGGAAGTTTTGGTTGAGCCAATACAGGAAGATGTTAAAGAAAAAATTGTAGAACTTACTGAAGAAGAAGTAGCTGTTAAAGTTGCTGAAGTTGAAGAAATTATTGAAGACATTGTTATAGAAGAAGTTACTACTGAAGAAGTTATAGAAGTTATAGAACAAGTTAACGATATTGGCGTACAAAATTTAGACCAAGCTACTGAAGAAGTACAAGAAGTTGTACAAGCTGTTGTTGAAGAAGCAATAGAAAATGTACAAGATTTATCTGAAGAACAAGTTGCAGTTGTTGCAGAAGTATTACAAGTAGAAGAAGATGATGTTGAGATTATTGCTGAAGCAGTTAAAGAAGATGAAGTTGTAGCTGAAGCTGTAGAAGAATATGTAGAACGTGCTGTAGAAAATGCAGATGTAGAAAACTACACACTTGCTGATGTTGTAACAGAAATACAATACGAAGCATTCTTAGAAAATCCAATAGAAACATTTGTAGATTTAGATTTTGAAGGTATAACACTAAGTAACATAGGAGATGACATGACTAATGACCAAAGAGAAAAAGCACAAGAAGTTGTAGTGCCAGTTATTCTGACTAGAATAGCTAGTATGGCGGCTTTTGTATTTAGGAGAAGTCTATGATTAACAAGCTATGGAACTGGTTTGTCAAAGCAATAAAAGAAACACTTAACCTTAGTTGGACTTTGGTTGGTTTAGTTATTGCTACGCTTACACTTACTGGTTCTGCACAACAAATTACAGGACTTGCTACTATAATTACATTAGCTGTTTGGTTATTAACAATCAGTTTTAGAGACTAGGAGATAATATGGATTGCTGCGGAAGCGGTTGTTGCGGAGATAAGTAGTGAAACTACAGGTGGTACGAACACAGTTCGGTAGAGACGCAACAAATGGTTTACTATTTATTGATGGTTTATTTGAGTGTTATACGCTTGAAGACCAATATCAAGAAGTTAAGGTTATGCATGAAACTTGTATACCTGAGGGTACGTATGACGTTAAGTTTAGAACAGTTGGTGGATTTCATGAAAAATATAAGAAGCGTTATGGCAATAGTCACTATGGTATGCTTCATTTACAAGATGTACCTGGATTTACTTATATCCTTATACATGCAGGTAACACAGACGAACATACATCAGGTTGTCTTATAGTTGGTGAAACACAACAAGACCTTGATGTAAGCGAAGATGGTTTTATAGGCAGCAGTGGTAAAGCATATGTCAAGCTATATAACAAGATTGCAAAACAATTACTTATAGGAAACCCTGTAACTATTGAGTATTCTAAAATTAACTTGACAGATAGTGTACAACAATCTGACAATACACCTGTACAGTTAGATGACGTAAAAGAGAAATTACAAGAGATTAATGGAAATGTTTTAAAGTTAGATGCTAAAATAGATGGCAGAAATATTATATAATGGCTAAGAAAAAGAAAACATACAAGGTATCTAGCAAACCTAAAGTTGCGGCTATGAATGAATACATTTATAAAAACATTCGTGAAAGTGATTTTAAAGTTAATAGACCTGGTAAGCCAAAGAAAATATATAAACAGCAATTAGCTAAACGTACAAATTTAAAAGTATATAAAGCGTCACCTGCAGAGTTAGCAAGGTCTAAATATAAAGGACCTAAATTTAGTAAACTTCCAGGTGCAAGTAAACCAATGCCTACTACAGTTGCAAAAGGTTTCAAAGTTGGAGACCCAAATTATACAGTAAGAAAACCATATGCTCCACCAAAAGGTTATGTAGCTCCAAGTCAAATGCCTGTAAAAGAACAAAAAATATTAAAAAATTTTAAACCAACAGGTGCTTTTTACAGAGAAACATATAAAGGTAAAAAATATATTAAAGAATATTATGAATACACAGGTAAACCTAAACCTAAATATAAAAGAGGAACTTCATCACCTTTAAATCAGAAGTTTATTAAACAAGCAAGCAAACCTATGTCAGCAACTGCAAAGAAAGCATTAATTACTAGAGGTGCAAAGGTTGCAGTTAAAGGTGCATCACGTTTAATACCTGGAGTTGGTACAGCAATGCTCGTCAAAGATGTTGTAGATATAACTAAATGGGCAAGCAAGCAACCTAAAGTTAAAAAAGCAAGTAAAATTTACGGAACTCAAGCAAACAAAATTTATAAATATAATAGATAATGTTTGTTAGATTTAAAAGAAAAAGAAACCAAGATGGCACGTTCAAGAAGGACGTTGGGTGGACACCTTGGAATGAAGCATGGGAGTATAAGATGAGTGCAGACCTTAAAGATATGTTAGAGAGAACCGCATGGACCTTCGTAGAAGCGTTTATTGGTGCTTTAACAGTAGCCCCTCTTGTTGGTGTAGAAGCTGAAACACTTCAGTTAGCTGCGTTAGCAGGTGGTGGAGCCGCATTAGCTGTTGTAAAAACATATGCTAAGAAGCAAATTACTAAAGGTAGCGTCAACCAAGTTAGTAAATAATGGCTCAAAAAAAACCTAAAATGCAAAACGAGGATAAAGCTAAGAAAAAGATTATCCAAGAATTACGTGTTGCTGACGAAATGCGTAAAGCTAGTAAACAATTATTAGCTTCAGGTACAGCACGTGAAAGTTCTTTAAGACAAGCTAAAAGATACGCACGTTTAAGTAATGAGTTAAGCATGAGAGCTGACGCTTACTTATCAGCGTTGAGACCTTTAAAGAAAAAGTATAGTTCTATAAGTAAAAGATACGGAGATTAATATGCCAATGTATAAAACTGGTAAGAAAAAACGCTATTCTTCAAAGCGTAAAAAAGTAAAGAAGTAACTTATGGCAATCGTTTATCGTGGAGAACGTTTTGCAGGTTACAACAAACCAAAGAGAACACCTAAACATAAGACTAAATCACACGCAGTACTTGCGAAAAAAGGTGATACTGTAAAGTTAATTAGATTTGGTCAACAAGGGGTTCGTGGTGCAGGTAAAAATCCTAAAAGTAAAAAGGATAAAGCACGTAAGAAGTCTTATTACGCACGTCATAATGCACAAGATAGAAGCCCCGATAAGTTATCAGCACGTTATTGGTCACATAAAGTAAAGTGGTAATATACTATAGAAAGAGGTATAAATGAAAGTTAAAGGTGTTGATGTATCTAAGTTAAATAAAAGACAACAAGGTGCATTAAAAAAACATGCTAAACATCATACAAAAAAACACATGCAATTCATGGTTAATAGTATGCAACGTGGTTCTACTTTTACAAAAGCACACAAAGCTGCACAAAAAAAAGTAGGAACTTAATGGCTAAAGTATCATGGGTTTGGGGTGGTAAAAGACATACAGGAACTCTTATTAGAGAAACTAAAACTCATAAGTTTGCAAGAACTAAAAATGGTAAGATTAAGAAGATTAAAAAATGAGTAAGAAAAAACCTGCACGTAAACCTATCAATGCTAGTACCAAAAAAACTTTACAAAATAAAGCAAAAAACTCCAAGTACACATACGGACAGCTTGCTCAAGTTTACAGGAGAGGGCAAGGAGCATACTTATCATCAGGTAGTAAGTCAGCTTCCATGGCTGCTTGGGCTATGGGGAGAGTTAATAGTTTTATTAGGGGTGGTCATTCTCAAGATAATGACATAAAAAAAAGTTCACGTGCCAAAAAGAAAAGTTAAATATGAAAAAGGCGTACCTGCCAAGTATCTTAAAAATAAAAAGAATAGCAAATCATCTGTTGCTAAAGAGATTAAAGACACTGCTAAAGCGTATAAGCAGGGTCGTTATATAGATTTAAAAAAGGTTCAAAAGAGTAGAGCTACAAAGAAGAAGTAGGTTCTCGTTGCAAATATCCCATTAGTAGTTCTCTATACGCTACGCTAGTACCAACTCTTTGTCTGCCGTCATAGATATCGTGATGATGTTTACAAAGAATAGCTACATTATCTAGGTCAAACTTACGTTTCTTACTACCACCCATACCAATTCCTTTTATGTGTGCTAGCTCTAACCATTTATTATCCGTGCAGTATGCCCACTCACAGGCGTAATTAGCCCTTTTAAGAGCTACTTCTCGCATTTCTGATAGATTGTCCGTCATCTTGTAAGAACTTCGTACAGAGTGTATTTAACAGTTAGTTCTTCTTCGGGCATAATATCTTTATCAGTTACAAGAGCTTTGATTTCTCTATCTACGTATTTGTATTTACAGTTAGGAAACTCGCTATGGTTTAAAAAACCACCTAATGGTGTGCGTACCCACCCATGTTTGAACTTGTCATGAGCTACGTGCGTTACACCTATGACTGTATCGTAAGGTATTATGTCTTGTGCGAATATACCAAAACCCTCTATTGTACTTTCTGCTAAGTAAACAATAGAGGGTAAAGGTTTATATTCTTCTTTCATAAATGTCATATTAGTTTATTAGCTTTAAACCAAGAATTTGTTTGAGTGCCACTATCATACTTAGCCATGTGTTCATTCATGTATTTAAGTATGTCTTCAAGACTATCAAACGTAACTTCTCGTATACTATCGTATTTAGTTTCCATGTCATTGTCTGTCCACATCTTTGACATTTCTTCTAACTTAGCTAAATCAGTAGTAAAGCAACTGTATTTTTGTCCGTCCTCAAAATAAACTAATTCGTATATCTTCATGACGCTTCCTTATTTACTAGCTCTACTTTGTGTAGAGTAGATGTATTTACATTACGCATGTATTTTTCCTGCAGTATGTCAAGTGCTTTTGTCATGTCATCTGCTTTGATTGTTTTACGAAATACAATTTCAAATGTGTAATCGTTCATTAGTATTCTCCTATATTGTGTGGGTCTATCTCGTCATACCATATTGTTTTACAACAAGTTTCACACCACAGTTTTTCGTCACTTGCACCATTATGGTCGTAAAATGTAACTAACGTTTTAAGATTGTGACTATGAGTTTTTGGCATAAGTCACTCCTAAAATAAACGCAGTTAACGTAAGTATTACTATCTGTAATATTTCATTCATATGCATTCTCCTATTTCTTCTATTGGTACTAAGACACCTTTACTTGCGTTGTCATCACCACCAATAGTTTTGTTATTCCAATGTTTACGGGCTAATGCTTTCATACGTTCAATAGGTACAATGTAAACCATTACTATTGTTTCATCTTCACGTATCAACATCAATGCCCAAAACTCTGCTTCTGTTACAGCTATGCCACTAGGTTTACCACGACACTCATATTCTACAAAATGATTGCCTGTAGTTTCCCATATGTGACGTTCTGATTTTACTTCTATACGTTTACCTTCAAAAAATTCTTTGAGAGTTTCTTCCATTTGCATACCTTTGGCAAGGTCAATGTCAAACTTATTTGTATAGTTATTCTTCTTCTGCATTGTCACGTGCTTCAATGGTTGCGTCAAAGGATAATACAAACTCATCAAGAAGTTTATTTACTTTGTTAACATTAGGTGGTTGTACTTCTAAAGTTTTAGTGTACTTAAAACCACCACACGCATTAGCTAAACTAATAGCCCAATCTTGCAGTTTTTTTGGGTCTGAGAAAATACTCATTCCAACACCTTTCACTTGATGACCAATGGTGCCACCCGTCATTGTAAACTAACCAACTAGCTACTTTGGTTGACACGTATGGGTCATATCTATTACTTGTTATCTTGAGCTTAGGTGTAAGCCAAGCCCAAGTATTGTCATTGAATTGCCACAAACCTACATCTTTTGTACCATTTGTGTTTACACCTACTGCAGTTTCTCTACCTGAACTTTCGCAATATATTATCAACATAGCTTTCAATATATCTTCTACTTCAAAGTGTTCTTCTACAGTGGGATACCACTCAATAACGTGTTCTACTTTTTCTTGCGTATCAGAACATAAAACATAATTATCCAAATTTACAGGTGTAAGTGGAGTAGTTACTGCACATGCAATAATTAGTTCTATCATTCTTCTTCTTGGTATTTGGGTTTTTTGTATTTAATACCTTTAACATGTAATGAGTATGCAACACAGAACTCATCTAAGTCTTTAATATTAAAACACACAAGCCCCTCGCTTGTTCCATCAGGTTTTGCAACAAATACAAATGGTCTATCATCATTGGGTAAGTTAGTATCATTTTGCTCTTTAGCTTTTATGTACCTATTCCACAATGTTTGTACTTGTTTACCTGCCTTGACTTCAACACGAATGAACGCTTCATTCCAACCTTCTTCGTGTACACGCAGGTGATGTAACTTTGGCTCTGGCATTTGTAACTGTCTTAATGCTTCTAGTTGCTTACGTCTGCCTTTGCGTTTGTTACGTGACCCCTGCTTTTTGTAGTCAATCTTTTTAGCTACCAAATCCCCATTCCTTTGGTAAGTCATTGGAGTTTAGCCACCAAGATTTACGCCATTTACCTGTATGTGCTGAACATTCATCAGGTGAACGCCCTGAACATACAAAGTCAGGACTTTTATCGGACTTCTTATCGTGTCTGTTGTCATAAACCAAATTGTTACAGAACGGACATGTTAAATCTGTTCTAGGTCTTTGGTTATTCTCTACTACTTCCACGACACCTCCTAATAATTTGTCTGCTCTATCAATAACGTCATCATCATCACTCACAGAAGCTGCTGTGCTTGATAACCCTAATTCTATTTTAGATAGGTATTGGTCAATATTGTCGTTTGTCCACATAGATTTGTTACCGAATTTCTTTACCTTTGCATAGTTTTCTGCTAGGTCAAGAGCAAAACTTGCAACCTTTTCATCAACCCCCTCAAACATCTTATCAACAGTTTGATTAATAAATTTTACTTTATCATCAGCAGGTTGAGAGGTATCACTAAAAGGTGCTTCGTCCTCGCCTATATCTTCAATAGGTCTTGGTTCTACAGGAGCAGTCTTGTTTTCTTTTCTACGCATATCTACTTTAGTAACCATTACATTGTCTGTATCGGGGTCACTTGTAGTTGCTAGTGCAGTATGTTCTTCTTCTGATACATCAGAACCCGACCATAGTTCTACACCTAAACCGAAACGCATACATGCTCTTTTGAATGCGTCACTCTCTGCGTCTTTGAGATTGGTGCCGTCATTGTGCTTTGGGCTATCTAACTTAAACGTATCAATATCTCCAAAGCCGTCATAACTGCCCATGTCTTCAATAGTTATTGTGCCTTTAGCACCAACTATTCTGTTCTCACCTTTGTGTAAACCATATACAGGTTCACATGCCCATGAGTATTTCACACCACTATCACGTAGTCTTTCTACATAATTAGCGTGTGGTACATAATCCCCGAACTTTCCTGCAGGAGCTTTTTTAACTAGCTTCTTGGGAAAAGGGGATAGCAATTTAATTGGCTTGTCTGCCATAATTTTTCCTTCCTTTATTCAATTACTTTTATCTGTTCTTAATAAATAAGAACAGTAAAAGAAATTGCTCTACTCTTTGTCTAAGCGTAAAACACCACGTTGTAACTTCTCAAAATGAATTTCTCCACTTTCAGATTTGAATATCAACATTGGCTTGTCGCCTGAGTATTCAATACCAACTAATTGGTGTTCGCTCTTGACATTTATGTTTGCCATATACTATCCATTATAGTTATACATCACCTAGTTTTACAAGGTATTCAGCAGTTACTCCATGTTTTGGCTTACAAAATAGTAAGTATTGACAGGGAACTCCCATACTTGCTAACTGTTCTAGTGCGTATGTGTTATAACTTTCTGTACTTCCATTAATCCATAGTCGTACGTCATTAATGTATTGAGTGTTTGGTGTATGAAAATGACCTGCAATAGCGTAGTTAAAGTCGGGCATAAGCCCTTGACTAGCTAATGTTTTCCAACCCATTATCTTTTTACCAAAGCCATACCATGGAAAACCACCAAATCCACGTACATTATCACCATGCCATAAGAAAAACCTGCACTTTTCACCTAAGTCTGCAATATCAAACCAATGATTATCGCCTGTACTGTCGGGAATTGTCCACTTAATACGTTTTTCTTTTGCATATATCATCTCCATAATCTTGCCTAACATTCTGTCAGCATTACTATCGGGGTGATAGTTTTTACGTGAACGTCCACCTAAGTGTCCGTGATTACCAATGACCCAATGAACATCTACTTCTTCAAAGTTCGCTAACAATATGTCAAAGAACTGTGTCAATATTCTTGGTGCGTCAACTGTTACTTGGTTGTACAATGAAGCGTCAATTAGATGTTCTTGTCCAGGAAATATAAGTTCTCCCTCAACAATGTCACCTACGGCAAACACTGCACATTTCGTAACATTGGTTGCTTGTCTTTGTATGTTGGTTAGTTCAACTATTTTATGTGCATATTGCACAACACGTTCTTCAGCTACTGCCGTATTGTATGTTGGTGTAACTTTAGCAAGTTGAATGTCACTCAATACTGCACAGGCAATTTCTTCACCCTTACTTTTCTTCGTAGTAAGTGTAGGTTTAGGAATTTTACCTGCACGATATGTCGTAATGCTTGTTTTAACTGCGTCATACACAGCGTCAACAAGTGCTTGTGTTTTATTTTTAGATTTCTCTAGTTGTTTTAATAGCTTTATGTTAGCTTGCTCAAGCTCAAGTATTTTCTCGCTCTCTGCTTCTGCAAGTAATTTAGCTAAGTTTTTATTTACCATTCGCAAGACCTCGTAAATATCTTCGTAATGCACTATCGCTTATCTTGATACCATACTCACGTTCAAGTATCTTAACTATACGATATGGCTTTACGTCATTACCATTTTGTACTCGCTCAACTATAGCTTTCCAAAACGGCATAGCTTCATCAGTAATTTTACGTTCTACAAAGTTACCAACTTCACCATGCTCGGCTTCTTCTAGTAATTTATCTATATCTACCATGAGATAAGTCTAGCATAAAGCTAAGACGAATATAGGTAAATATAGATAAACGTAAATAAGGTGTTCATGAAGGGAACAAATCTTGCAAGTTTGTATTTCTTGAAGTACTTACAAAGAAAAACAACCCGTACGTAGCTCTCCTACGTCTCTATTCCTTACTTACTTGTTATGTACTACATGCGAAAGGAAACATGTATCGGTTGCCCGATAACATAACCATTCTCATTTTAGTACATTTAATTGTTTAGCGAATAGCTTTACCTCATCAATGTTTGCAAGTCTTGTAATGTTATACTTTCTTACAATATCAAGGCATTCATCTAATGCTTGACGAGATGTTTCATTTGTAGGTACAACGTACATATCTGAAACCCATAGTCGTTTAGGTTCTTGTCTACCTAGCCACTCAAGTGCAGGTCTGTCAATGACATTACCTCTACCTGAATGATAATTAATGTAGTCATCATCTACCCTACGACCATTTCTTGCAATAATACGTAAGTTACCAAAGCGACCCATACCATTGTACATAGCAATAGTCACTGCAGGAACTTCATTCATTATCTCAAGTATGTCATCACCATCAAAGTTCATTGACCCCGAAGCGTCTATGAGAACAGTACCACCATAAACTTTAGTCTTTTTGGAAAAGACTTTTTTGTCTACACAATAACGTTGTAAGTTATTAGGTGTTTGTCCGTATTCCTTTGGTGTTTTTACATACCCTTGACGTAGCTTGTTAGATAGATTTATTGTACATGGTGGTGTATGTATTTCCATTTCACCCCATACAGGTTTGTGTTTGGAATTGTTCCACTTAACACGTACTTCTAACTCATCTTTCTTGTTACGTCTTGCCAACTCTTTCATATCTGTAGGTTCAATAAGACCTGCTTCACTGTATGCTTGCTCTTGAGATAATTCAAGCTCTTCATCTTCAAGCAATTCCTCAAGTTCTTTTTGTGCTTCTGCTTCAAGCATGACCTCATCTTCTTCGGGTCTTTGATTGAACATATTGAGTATGTCAGATAGTTCTTCTGCATATTTCTTTACACGTTGGAATGATATCTTACTAGCAAGTTTTCTTGAGTTAGTACTAATAGTTACCATACGTTCATGAAAGTATTTAGTAGTTTCAATCACATACTCAAGGTCTTTTATCCTACCCATTGTAAGAGTGTTGCTATCTATATAATCATACATAGCTTCAAGAGTTGCTTCTAACTCATGACTAACACTATTAGAACTTTGCCTATTCATTTTTGCACTGTTTGAGTTAGGGTGGTAATACGCATTTGCATGAAACCAACTTCTTACATGGTCACGATAGAATGTACCTGCAAGACACCACTTGAGTATCTCTGCAATACTACCTTTCTCAACAAGTTGTCTTGTAAACATCTTCACATCTTCAAGACATCTGTGTGGCTCGTCCATTGGTATAAAATTTCTTGTGAGTAAAGTGTTGATACGTATTTCTTCAAGCAGGTGTACTGCTTCTTCTACAACGTTTTTCTTCAATTTACCCATAGACTTTGGTGACCATTTAACATGACCAAGCTCGTGTCTACGAACCATACGACCATGTTGTAACCCACAACGTGGGCAATCATCATCTAAGGGAACATACATCTTACGATTAGTCATGTCTGTACGAGGGCGTTCAGTGTCCTCAAAGACTTCCCAATCGTGTTCACCCGTTACAATTTCGGGAAAGGGTCTATGTTTCATTATTCTTCCTCTGCAATCTCGCCATGATATAAGCTAACTTGTCCGTCATTACCGAACTCAATACCCTCAAATATAACTGTGACTTCAACACCTGTGTCAAGTCCAATCGTTTGTGGCTTTTGTCCAATCTCAAAGTCTGCATTACAAAATGCCTCTGTTACTTCTTCTTTTGTAAGTATGCGTGGAGACGATATAGACCAATGTCTTTCGTCCATTGACGCTTCACCTACATGATATAGATACGACATTATCCCTCTACTTTCGCAAGTTTGATAGCGTCAAGTAACTCCTCACTTCTATCACCGAATACGAGTTGCCCTGCAACGTCCATATCCACACCTTGCTCATCTGTAAGTCTGAAAAATTCTTCCCATTTACGAACAGAGATACGTTCATACTCCTCATTATTTGTAGCAGTATCGTTTATGACTTCACGCCATTCCTCAGGAAACTTCTCAAGTGCTTTTGGATTGATACTATCCATGTATATAGATACAGGAAATCTATCCTTGACTGCTTGAGGTAAGCTTTCGGGGTCAGCATTACTTGTTGCAACTACTTGAAATCCCTCTGCAGGGTGTACAGTTTCTTTCTCTCGGTTATTGAGAGTGATACCTGCAACTGATTTGTCATCAAGTATTGCATGCAAGAATGTCATTGCGTCAGGTGAAGCGTGGTCAATCTCATTAATGATTAACCTACCACCATTACGCCATGCTTGAATTGCTATGCCGTCATGCCATACGAACTGCTGATTTTCACCTATTTGATAAAAGCCCATTAAGTCTGCACTTGAACTTTCTTCTGTCATAGTGATTTGGAATACGTTTGCTTCCCCATTGATGTTCAATGGTGTATTCTCTTTCACAGCAGTGTGTGTCTTACCCGTACCTGGAGGTCCGTATAAGAGTACTCTGTTTGAATTACCTATTACGAGTTGGGCTAAATCCCAACATGTTTTGTTTTTACTCATATTTGTATTTATCCTTTCGGTACGAACCTGCAAAACAAGTCCACACCCGTATTTTCATTTCTTCTTTGTTTACACTCAAAAGACCCTTTATCTTTTAAGTGTGATATGTTCCGTTGTGTCATGCTTTGTATATTCTGCACAACACCACTAGACCATGTATTTTGTGTAGCAATTACGTACCACGTGTTTGGGTTATTTAACAACACTTTAACCTTGTCTTGTGACAAAATCTTAGGTTGTCGCCCACCACGTTGCGTAGTGCTTGGTGGTTCTTTACGAACCATGCCGTCAGGTAACATATGTATCACCTATCCTTTCTTATAGACAGCTTGTAACACACAAGTAGAAGGTTGAAATTGAGTTACTACCTATGTGTTACAAGCTACCTACCTTAGTGCCTACCATGTGTGGTATATATACGTACTAACAGGGAAATTAGATACACACAATAGACACTAAGCTATGCACACACCCCCTTGTATCACAGTACAAGGTTATGGAGAGTGTATGCAATAGCTTTTACCTGTTGGGTTTCATGCGTTGCCTATAAATTTTCTCATTGACAACAACGTTATCGTTGTTACCAAAGACTTTTTGCGTTGGTTTATTCGTATCCCCATACGTAATTGTTGTTTTACCAAACGCACGGCTAACAGCTATCACGGGAACGCTTTTATGCCCAATGGTAATAAGCTCATCATTTTTATCAACGTCTTTCGCATATCGTGAAACGCCTTGTTTGCAACTCACAACAGCTCCTCTCTATATAATTTAATCCCCTTAATAAATTAAGGGGTTAAATTATATTATTCTTTATCCCTGAAGAAGTCACGCATGAAATCTTCGCTTAGTCTTGCACGTTTATCTTCTTTTGCACGATTGTTCTTTATCTCGTTGAACATGTACATAATGGTGAATATAACCATACCCACCAATACACCGAACATAAACGTTATAAATAACCCCTGCATACTAAACATTTGCTTTACTCCAATCGTAATCTAATGTTTCATAAGACCACGAATTAATATCTACAAGTAATGTACCCCAATCATCTGCAACAATTGGCATGTCATTACCCTTCGGCAACTCGTGTTCAAATTTACGCATGTCAAAGTTGAATACGCTTGGTTGCAATCCGTTTTTGATACAAGCAACAAGTAATTTAGGAAACACACGTTCAACTTCTACACGCATGTCAGGTTCCCAATTAGTATCACTCGTATCTTCTTTGTAGTGTTGTGCTACTTCTTGCACAACGTTTTTGACTTCATACCCACCCCAGTGTGTATAGATGACAGGACTGTAGTTGTACAAATCCTTTCCACTATGGTTCACTACGTGTGTAAGGTCACGTTTCTGATATAACAGAATATTGGCTCTTTCGCCCATTTTGTTTTCTCACTTTCCGTGTATGTGGTGCATCAGGTGACACACCACTGTACACTAATCTATATACAAACGTTTCTTGAACTCGTCAAGGTCGTATGTACGTTTCTTTTGTTTATGTATTCGTTTTACTTCCTCATACAAATCACTGCGATAATTAAATATCTCTTTAGGAAACGTAAAGTCGTATCCTGCGTGATAGCGTGGGGAAGTTTTGTCGTGTAATGTCATAAGTTCCTTTTCGTACTTAACTTTTTTACTGTTTGATAATTACATGAAAAGCACATCACCATTACGTGTACAGTACTTT
>Ga0208157_1000644_pt1 | contig 18000 bp, 21 predicted proteins | sample 5_EtaG_FD_184077 | JGI IMG/M metagenome (GOLD analysis project Ga0208157, IMG submission 184077) | Marine viral communities from the Subarctic Pacific Ocean - 5_ETSP_OMZ_AT15132 metaG (SPAdes) (version 2) | ecosystem: Environmental > Aquatic > Marine > Oceanic | place: Pacific Ocean | collected...
GAGTTTATCTAGAACAAGCTAATTTTAATGATACAACTTGGGCAAATAATAATCATGGTGCTTGGAATCCTAATGGACAGTTTCCATTCTTTGGAATAGATATGCCTATCAACTTTATGAAGGATCCTATTCCTGCTGGTGGTGGATCATCATATGATATCAATGGGACAGGACTTGTACATTATTGGAATGCAACTGCAAATAAGACTGGTGCTACTTATGTTATTGATTCAGTAGCTAGTAATAACATAACTGCTCAATGGGGTTCAATTAGTCATAGTAGCACTCGTGGCGGTGAAGTAATCATTCCAGCAAATACTGCTAATGGATATTTCTCATTTGCCCAAGATGTTACTTTTGGTTATGGATACTCAGATCAAGAGTTTACTTTCTTCTGGTGTGGTGAGAAAAGTGCAAATCCTTGGTGGATGTTGGCAACAGGAAGTGATGGCAATAACTTTATAGGATATAATGGAGGCACGTTAAGACTTGATAGTAATCAGGATACTAAAGGCGATCTTTCTTACAGTGGCATGAATATGAATACTTTATATTGTGTATACATGACAATGGCATCAAATGGGGCAATGACATGGTATGTAAACGGAAGTCATGTAGGAAATAGTAATTATAGTGGTTCTTGGTCAAGTCATAATGTAATATTTGATAGTTTTAATCATTATGATTCTGGTGGTAGTTTTCAGACTGCAGGTAAATTCTATTTTGCAGGATTCTATAGTAGAGTATTGAGTGCAGTTGAAATTAGTTCCAACTGGACTGCTCATCAAACTAGATTGGGAATATAAATAAAACTAAAAGTATAAATCCATGGCTCAATCAAAGACCCAGATAGTTGGGGAAGTTATAAATGGTTTTCCAGTTACTGGTGTAGTTACTGCAACTGGTTTTTCTGGTGATGGATCTAAGTTATTTGGTGTTTCAGGATTTGCAACAGCTTTTTCCTCCGATTTAACCAATGCAGGTAGTCAGGTTTATAAAACATCTGATTCACTTTATGTTGGGGCAGGAACTTCTGTTAATATTACTTCTGATACAGAATCAGGTAATTTGGCATTTACTAGAGCAAATGAAATAACAGTTGCTACTGGTGCAACCTTTACTGTTGGTGCTGGTACAACACTTACATTTAATGTGCTCGGAGTTTTTTGATAAATAAAGTATAGAAAGGAACTTAGAAACTCATGTCAGAAATTAGAGTAAATAAGGTAGTTGATGAAGGTGGTTCAGGAGCTCCTGAATTTCCACAAGGTTCGACTTCTGCTGGTGTTGTAACTGCTGTTTCATTTAGTGGTTCTGGTGCTAATTTAACTGGTATTGCTAGTACGGATAATATAACTTCAGATTCAATAAATGTAGTCAATTTAAATATAACTGGTGTTGCAACTGCTGCTACATTTGCTGGTATAACAACATTTCATGATTTAAGTGTAGGGGGAAATTATACAGAAGATGCTCAAGTAGTATCAGCACTAGATGTTAACTGTGCAGATGGTAATTATTTTACTAAGACTATTGCAGGTGTAAGTACATTCACATTTAGTAATGCTCCTGCTGCTGGTAAAGCATACGCATTTACATTAGAATTAACACATACAAGTGGAAGTGCTAATTGGCCTGCTACGGTCAAATGGCCAAACGATACAGCACCGTCATTGACTGCTGGTAAGACGCATTTATTCATGTTTGTTACAGACGACTCTGGAAGTCGATGGAGAGGTTCTTCACTGGTAAACTACACTAATTAACAAAGGGGATCAGGGAATATCTTATGGATCCCATTACACAAAAAATTATATCTCTAACAGTATCGCCAGAGGGTGAATCGGTATCTAATGTTTTCCAAACTTATGCTTGGGGACACCCTGATGGTTCTTCTACTGGTGCTGCTGGTATTCATACTTCTCGTAGTACAGTAGATCTGACTAAGGGTGGAATGGTGATGGGTAAGAGGTGGGATACTAGTGCAGATTGGTATGTTGCAGATACAGTTATATCACCTTTAGATGGATCACAGGGAACACCAGGTCAAGGTAATGCTTTATGGGTAGGTCATCCTTCTAGTGCTCCTACAGATACTTCATGGACTGTTCCTGCTGGAGTAACTTCAGTTTGTATTCTTGTAGTTGGTGGTGGTGCAGGTGCTGACGGAGGTAATAAAGGAGGTGGTGGTGGATTAGCATGGATCAATGATGTTTCTGTTACACCAGGTACTCAATTAACAGTAAGGCAAGGAAAGACTGGTGGTAGAAATGGTAGTGGAAATCCTGGTGGTTCTGATACAGATGGACAATCTTCATATGTTAAAGATGCTAATGGTGATTTAATAATTCAAGCAAATGGTGGTCAGAAGCAGACTTATGGGCATGGTGGAACTGGTGGAAATGATAGTGCTAATATAGGAACTAATTATCAGGGTCTTACTTATGGTGGTGGTACTGGTGGTCATGGTAATCAGGGATCTGGTGGAAAAGGTGGAGGCGGTGGTGCTGCTGGATATTCGGGAAATGGTGGTGGCGGTGGTTCTCAATGTAATAGTGGATCTGATGGATCAGGTGGAGGAGGAGGCGGTGGCGGTGGTCACTGTAATCAAGATGGTGGACAAGGTGGTGGTGTAGGAATATTTGGACAAGGTTCTGATGGTGTTGGTGGAGCTCCTGCTAACTATGCAAGTCCAGGATCTGGTGGATCAGGTGGTGGTGCAGGTGCTGGAACGTATGGTCAATGGACTGAAGAGACTGGTAAATTTGGTGGTGGATCAGGAGCAGGATCGGGTGGTGCTGGTAGAGGTGCTGTAAGAATTTTATGGGGTGCTGGTAGATCATTTCCTAGTACTAATGTAGGACAGGATGCATCATACACTCATGCTGAGTATGGTTCTTTTAATAATGGTGATAAATTCCATACAAATATGGATAAGGGAATAAAGGAATGGAAGAATACTGGATGGACTTGGGATCAATCTGATAGTGATACTCAAGTGAATGGTGATGCCCACTCAGCAAATTTAGCATATAATTTTAGAAAATGTAAAAGGTTTTTTACCTTAAGAGAGTACACTGGGAACGGTTCTAATCAGACGCTATCCCATGATCTTGGGTGTGAGCCTTCTATGATATGGGTAAAGAATGTTGAGGATGATGGACATGATTGGGGAGTTTATCATAAACAACTTGATGCAACTAACCCCGAATCATATCAGTTATTCTTGAGTACTAATAATGAAAGGATTGCTAGTAATGATATGTGGAATAATACTAAACCAACTAATAGTGAGTTCACGATAGGAAATAATGCACATAGTAATGCTTCAGGTAAAAAATATATTGCATATCTATTTGCAGCAGATCAAGCAGCATTTGGCGATTCTACTGTCGATGTCATAGCAAAGACTGGTACTTATAGTGGTACTTCAGGAGTTCAGACGATAAACTTGGGATGGGAACCCCAGATGGTAATGATAAAATGTACACAAGGTGGTACTGCTAATTGGATTATAATGGATAAGATTAGATTGATGAGTATGAATAGGTCAGGTAGTTCTGGTGTTGATGGAATGCAATATATAAACTTACCTGGAAGTGCAGATAATACCAATTCCTTTATAGATTTTACAACTGAAGGTTTCCAATTTAATAACAGTCTGAGTGGATCTAATTGGAATGCATCAGGACAGACATATGTTTATTATGCAATAAGAAATGATATAATATCTGAACCACAGTCAGCGACAGAAGTATATACATCATCTTTAGGAACTGGAAACTATCCATCTTTTATGAACACTGGATTCGCTGTTGATGCTGCATGGATTAAAAATAAAAATGGATCTAATGATTGGAACGTAGGATTTAGAAAGTCTGGTGAATTTGATATGAAATGGAATGATAAAAATACTAATGAAGGGGCATATAGTGATTTTAAATGGTATAATAGTGATGGATGGAATTGGGGTGCAAAAAATTCCGCTTTTCAATCTTGGATGTTTAGGAGAGCAAGAGGTTTCTTCGATCTCCAATACTGGGATGGGGATTCAACCACACCTAGACAACTACCACATCAACTTGGGGTTACCCCTGAGATGATGATCGTGAAGAGTCGTAATAATATAAGTGATGGATGGTATGTATATCATAAAGATATACCAAGTCTATCTTATTTAAAAGTTCATTCTAGTGATAAAGAATATAGTGGTGCAGATTGTTGGACATCAAATGCACCTACTGACACCCATTTCTATTTGGGAGTTGATACTGCAGTTAATGGTAGTGCTTCATATCATGGTCAGTTATTTGCATCATTAAATGGTATATCTAAGGTAGGTTCATATGAAGTCAATGCTAATGGTGATAGTGTAACTGTTGATTGTGGATTTAGTGCTGGTCCTAGATTTCTTTTAATTAAAGACTATACTAATGATTCGACTGATTGGATGCTATTTGATACTGTAAGAGGAATGGCAGAACCTCATCCAACACTAGGTGAGATGCTGGATGATGTACCAGGTCAAAAAACATGGACTGTCCCTGCTGGAGTAACATCTATATCAGTTTTATGTATTGGTGGCGGCGGTGGTTGTGTTCTTTATCCTTCAGGTACTACTGGTGCATCAGGTGGAGGTGGTGCAGCATTAGGATATAAGAATAATATTTCAGTAACACCAGGACAAACTATTACATATAATGTTGGTGATGGTGGTAAAGGTGCAACTAATCAAAGTAATAGTGTTCCTGATGATGTAATAAGTGGTAATTATGCTCAAGCGGGTGGATATAGTTGGTTTAATGGAACTTCTCATGGTGATGCAGTTTGTATGGCAGAACCTGGAGCAGGTGCTCAGAATTATAATGGTGGTAGTGGTGGTGGAAATTATACAGGAGATGGTGGTGGAAATGGTGGAACTGGTGGTAGTAATGATGGTAGTCACTCTTATTGGGCATTTGGTGGAGGTGCTGCTGGATATTCTGGTGATGGTGGAAATGGTGGTCGTTGGCAAGCAGGTGGAGCTTATACACCTGGTGCTAGTGCTGGTCAAGGTGGTGGTGCTGGTGGTGGTGCTGGATGGGCTAACCAATGCGGAACAGGTGTATATGGAGAAGGTGCGAGTGGTGGAATAGGTCAAGGTGGATCAGGTGGATTTCCTCAGAGTGCTGGTCAAGCTGGTTATTATCCTGATGGTGGTAAGTATGGTGGCGGTGGATCATCTCATGGATCTGGTGCTGCAAGTCGTGCCAATAGAGGTGCTCAAGGTGCTGTTCGTGTAGTATGGTCTACTGATGGCAGTACTCGTGAATTTCCTACTACTAATGTACAAAATACTGATCAAGGTTATGATCCAGTGTTAAAGTTAAATACCCAAGATGGGTCGGTAACTGGTACAAATTATTTTGCAAAAACAAATAGTGGATTTACTGTAAATGCCAACACATTATTAAGCACTCCCAATGCCAAATACATCTTCTTAGCAATAGCATAATGGATCCTATTACTCAAAAACTTTTAATGGCATCAGCCGCCGTTCCAACATTTCCTTCTGTTATGGTAGAAGATGTATTTGGTGTAGATGTTTATAGGGGATTTGGTTCAGGACATGACTCACCATTTGCTTCAGCATTTAATACAAATTATGGTGTAGATGGATATTATAGTACTTACTTTGGTGGATTGTCTGGTTCAACTCCTGGAATAGTGGATGCAAACGCCAAAAATACTTGGGCATTAAATGGTAATTTTACTGTTGAGATGTGGGTTAAGGGATCAGCACAAGCAGGACAAGGTAGTCCATCATACAATCGTTTATGGCAGTTAGATGGTCCAAGTGGTAATAGTGATAATAGAAATCTTCAGATGACGATTAACCCTTCTGATCAGACTTTACATACATGGTGTACAGGTAGTGGTTCAGGTTCTAATATAGCTTTGGTTGGTAGTGTAAATATTATGGATGGTAATTGGCATCATGTATGTGTAGAGAGAGCAACGATTGGTGGAACTACTGATATTATAACTCAATATATTGATGGTGTTCCTGATGGAGCAACAGGTCAAGATCAAAATCTTTTTAACCCTAATGGTAGTCAACCAAGAATGAGATGGGGTGCACATGATACTGGTAATGGTCACTATACAGGATATATTAGTAACTTTAGAATAACCGTAGGTGCAGCAATATATGTTAGTAATCAACCTTCTGGTACTACGTTTACACCACCTACTTCACCTTTGACTGGTGGAACTATGAGGGCATTTTATGCTAGTAAACCTTTTTTACATAGTATGCCAGAGAGTTCAGGTCTTTATTTTACTGTAAATGATGTAGCACGTGTTATTACACCTCGTTACTTGTCTGAAGATATAGATTGGACTGAAGGTGGATTATTATGGATGAAGTGTATGGATCAGGTACATCAACACCGTTTATATGATACAGAGAGAGACTTAAGAAAATATATTAGATCTGATGGAGTCTTTGAAGAATTAGAAACTACTGGAGGAATTTCATATTGGACTGCAAAAGGTGCTAGTCACACTAGAGTCGGTGATGCAAATCATTCAGCAGTTCCAGAAGAAACTGCACTTGGTAATAAGTTTTCTTCTTGGGGATTTAGAAAATCTAAACGCTTCTTCGATGTCATTAAATGGGATGGAAATAATGTTAATGGTAGGACAATAGAGCATAATCTCAAAATTGAACCTGGTCTCATCTTGATTAAGTGTTTGACTGCAAGTTATAGTTGGCAAGTATATCACAGATCTCTTGGTACAACGTCTTGGTTACATTTAGATGATAGTGTACCAGCATCAACAGCAAATAGTCCTGGATTTGCTAATGTAACAAATGACAGTTTTGATGTTGGTAGTTATGTTGCAGTTAATGGTTCTACTCAAAAGTATATTGCATATGTATTTGCACATGATCCAGAATCTGATAGTATAATCAAGTGTGAAAATTATACTGGAAATGCAACACAACGTAAGATTACCTTGGGATGGGAACCTCAGTACCTTTTGATAAAAGATACAACAGCTACTGGTGATTGGTGGATATATGATGCTCAAAGAGGGGGAATGAAATTATATGATAAAGGTAAATGGGGTCAAGCAACCCAAACTGGTAAGACATTGTGGGCAAACAGAACAGATGAACAGAAGGGAAACCAGTATGATGTTACTATAGATGCAACTGGATTCTGGTTACCTGGACCTACTTCTATAAATGAAACTGGAAGAAACTATGTTTATATGGCAATCCGTAAAGGACCAATGAGGACTCCTACTGATCCAAAGAAAGTATTTTCGGTAAGTAAAGCTTACGGTCCAAATACACCTACATACCTTGCTGATTTTCCACCTGATGTGTTCTGGGATAGAGGATATGAGAATAATGCATATTGGAGGTTAGCAACGAGAAAGATGGGTTTCAATGGTTCTACAACTGGAGAACCAAGAATGTATTGGGATACTAATGGTAATGCTATTAACGAAATAAACTATTATCATAATGGTTTTACTACATGGGATGAAATGAAAGGTGCAAGATATGGTAATCTCTCGCAGTCTGATCCATATATTGGACATATGATGAGAAGAGCACCAGGATTCTTTGATACTGTTGGTTATATTGGAGATGCTGCTTCTGCTAATTCTGATCTAGAAAGAGCTATACCTCATAATTTGGGTGTAAAACCAGAAATGATAGTTATTAGGGCTTTTGGTAATGATGTTGGTGGAGGTGGATTTCCTGGTTATCATAAGAATTGTGGTACTTTACCATCTGCTGCTGCTAGTCCATATACTGGAGTTTCATATAACTCATTTAAACAACTAGGACAACAAGCAACAAACGCTAGCTGGGCTGCTTACTCAACTGGAGAGGAGAAGTTTGGAACGAGTACTGATACTGCAACTCATTTCTATGTTGGAACTGGAACAGAAACAAATAGGTTATATTATAGTTACATGGCATATATGTGGGCAACATGTCCTAAGATTAGTAAGGTAGGTTATTATGTTGCGACTGGCACAGACTTAAATATTGATTGTAATTTTGACGACACTGCTAGACTTGTTATAATAAATAAGTGGGATTCTACATCTTATTATTGTTATGATTCCTTCAGAGGAATTACTGCCAGTAATGATCCTTATCTTTTCTGGAATAATTATGATGGTGATTACTTAGGTACGGATTATATTGATCCTTACTCTACTGGATTTAAGATTACTTCATCAGCGAATACTACTCTCAACGTCACTGGAAATTACTACTTCTACTTAGCAATAGCATAATGGATCCTATTACTCATAAATTAGTTCCTGGTGCTTCAGGATTTATAGAAAAAGACTATGTAAATGATGTATTCTCTATTGATACATGGTTTGGTACTGGCAATTTTGCATCAACTCCTGCTAATAAGAAGATCACTAATGGCATCAATATGTCAAGACATGGTGGAATGGTGCTTAATTTTGTGAGAGGTAATAGAAGTGGAAATCATGGTACTGATTGTTATAAATCAATATCTGATACTGATATAGGTGTAGGGAAGAGGTTTTATCCATTAAGTAATACTAATGCACTGGGTACTCAAGCAGATGCCATGCAATCATTTGATAGTGATGGTTGGACAATGGGGAAAAATGCTCATATGAATGAAGGTTATAATAATAATACTAATAGTTCACAGAATGGTGCATTTACTTTCAGAAAGTGTCCTGGATTTTTTGATATGGTCACCTTTACAACTGGTGACGGATCTAATAAACAACAAAATAGAAGAATAAGTCATAATTTAAAATGTAAAGTAGGATTTATGATATTGAAGAATCAGGATTCCACACAAGATTATTATGTTTTTAATTGTAAGCAGCAAGGTGGTGGTGCTAATGATTATGCAAAATTAAATCAGACTGATGGTTGGACAGGTTCTAGTGATTTCTGGGGACCACAGGGAGCTGATACTACAAATGATTTTGGATTAAATGAAAATGCTGTATGGTGGATTGCCAACTGTACATATTCAGTATGGTTGTGGGCAGATGGTGATGATCCTAATGCAGCAATATTTGGTGAAAATTCAGATGCCTCTATAGTCAAGCAAATACATGGTGGTGGTGGACAGAACGCCTTTAATGATATTGGATGGGAACCCCAAATGCTCCTTGTAAAAAATGCAGGTAGTGATTGGTGTTGGTTTGATTCTGTTCGTGGAACTGCTTTCCAATCTTCAGCTGATAGTTTTGCACCTTATTATGGTGCTACTATGTTTAGTAATACTGATGGTGGAGACAGTTCTGGTTATGGTATAGGATTTAATGATAAAGGGTGGTATAATACTACATTTGGAGGAACTTGTACATGCTTGGCGATTCGTAGACCTGATGCAGATTGTGGTAGATGGGCAAAAACTCCTGCTGAGTGTTTACACATTCATAAAGGTGGTGAACCAGCTACCGAAAACTTTGATCTTAATACTATAGTTGATACTAACAACAATCCAACTGGTTTTGGTATACATGACATGGAGTTTAGTGCAAGAAGATATAATGCTACTACTAGTTGGATGAATACAAATAGAATGATGAGTGGTTCATCTAATGCTGATGGTGGTATGAATACTGCAAATAATGGACCTGGATTTAGTAGATACTATCTAAGAACTACCAATGATGCGTATCTTTCTCAACAAGAAGCAACATTAAGGAATATTAGATATGATTTAAATTCAGAGGAAACAGGATCAACACCACCTGTACGAGGTGCTTATATACCACCAGATAGTTGGGGTAATAATAGTGCTGGTGCTGGACAGAACGCTGTATTTTATATGTTTAGGAGACAACCAGGATTTTTCGATATGATTAAGTATAAAGGATATACTAATGTACCAACGACTCATAAATTGGGAGTAACTCCTGATCTAGTGATAATGAAATCATTAACTAACAATGGTTCTAGTGCTTATGGAAACTATTGGGGAGTTTGGTCAAAAGCTGCCGCAGATGCAAATTTTGGTGCTTCAGCTCCAACTTTAAACTATCATTCATGGTTAAATCATCCAAATTCAGTGCAAGCACAAGGTTTTAATATTTGGTCAACTGTACCAACTGCAACAACATTAGATATTGCTACTGGACATCCTAATGATGCTGGTGTGAGTCATATGATGTATTTGTTTGCAAATCGTGAGGGAATTAGTAAATTTGGACTCTATACTGGATTAGATGTTGGTAATGTAGTGACTGTAAATGATATTGGATTCTCTCCAAGACTTCTTATTATCAAAAACTTGTCATCATCTGGTCAAGATAATTGGTATGTATATGATACTAAAAGAGGATTTACTTCTAGTAATAGTCCATATCTAATGCTTAATCAAACAAATTCAGAAGTAAGTGGTACTGATTATATCGATCCATTATCTAATGGATTTGAAATTACCAGTAGTGCTCCTGATAATTTGAATAGGTATGAAGGTAAGTATCTTTACCTTGCTTTTGCATAATATAAATAACTTACATAAGGTACTGTAATTTCAGATGGAAATTCGTTTAAGAAAAAATGGTAATGTGATTACGGAATCAGAATTTCGTCGTCAGAATCCTAATACATCATTTCCTATAGCATTATCACAGGAGATATTAAATGTATTCGGTGCTGATATAGTATATGAAGGTTCACAACCTAGTGCCACACCACCATATCAATATGTGTATAGAGATGGTATTGAGGTAAAGGGTGATGGTAATTATTATACTAAGTATTCTGTTGGTGTAGGAGTAACAGCAACCATTGATGCTAGTGCTGCTTCTAATGTTAGAAGTACAAGAGATTCTAAGTTAAAAGAAACTGATTGGGTTAGTCTTAAATCCGTGGATACTGGAGTTGGTATCACGACTGCATGGAAAACATATAGACAGAATTTGAGAGACATCCCAACCAGTAGTGGATTCCCTCATTCAGTCACTTGGCCAACGCAACCATCATAGGACGTTTATAAAACTGGCACACAAAACCCCTGCACTTCGGTGTGGGGGTTTATACTATGTACAGTTAGTAAATAAAAATGCAATTAACTGGATCAGAGAAACTTGTTTTCATCGCATCCTTTATGGTTCTTATGAATTGGGGTGTGCGTGTATCTTCTATTCTTATTGGTAATTTACTATGAAAAAGGAATTCATTTGCGTGAAACCAAGATCTAGTGACGCACAAGATCTATTCGAGAACTCTATGTATAAACTACACTCATGCAGGGTAGTATGGAGGAAGAATGGTCAGGTAGGTCTTGAGTCTATCAACAATCGTCATTCATTCACTATGCTAGAATGTGGTGATGATGATTGGGAAGTTGTTAAATAGAGGTAGTAATGGATATTGCAATGTTTGCTGTTCTTATTGCTACGTTTATACCATGCTCTGATGTTCAGGGCATTATAGATACTGTTCGTTCTGATAAGTATTTGTCATTTGAGACTAAGACAGAAATAGTTGAAATGTTAATCAAAGAAACCCCTGAATGTGAATTACATGAAAGACCAGAAAACACTTGATGAAGAACTCACACCACTTGATAGGTGGGATCGTGCAAGAGGTTTAATGTTAGAGTCATTATATAAACCAGACAATCATCTTAGATCATGTTCTCATAATCAAAAATGTTATGATGAACTAATGTCAATAAGAGATCTAGTGGTTGACATGGTTAGAGACATGCCTAATCCACATGGAGAAGCATTGCCATTTGGTAAGAAGAATAATCATGTAGAACCTACAGTAGCAACACCACATGGTGACATAAGTGAGACTCTAATGAGTGGTGCGTTGGGTGCATATTATATGTCAGATAAAAGAGAGGACTAGGCATAAATTTTTGTTGCATTAAGTTGTCATTTCAACACAAATGTGGTATAAATAGTATTAGTCACCGAAAGGTACATTAAGAGGAACCAAATGTATTAAAGGTCTATATTATGTTCTATTGTAGTTTAATGGAGTAGGTTAATGCACAACTTAGTATCATATAACCAACTAGCAGGAGAGAGTAATTTCAATCCTGAGAATGATTTAATCGCAGATTATTATCAGTGTTTAATCGAATGTGATGAAAGTCAATCAGTTTGTAAACGTATCTGTAAGGAGGTATTAGTTTAATGCTAACTCATTCACATCCACCTTAAGTAAATAAAAATAAACAACAACCCTTGACTTTTTAAGTCAGGGGTTTTATACTTTATACTATATTATTAGTAATTTGATGCTATATAATCAAGATGCTATGAAGCAAATGAAAAATCCTCTTAGTCCTGTTAAGATGGTGAGAGAGACTTATTCTAAATGGTTACAAAGACATGTAACTGAAGTACAGGTGCAATTTAAGGATGAGGAACCAGCATGGATTCCTTATGAAACACTATTAGCTATGCAAGGAGAAGACGAATGAATTTTATTAGTAAACTTTATCAATCTCTTTTAAATATCAGTGTTGGTACTCATAAGGGAGAAGATTTCAACCCAGAAAAGGTACATTGCTATGTTGATGGTGAAGAGGTTGATTGTTTCATTGATAGATTAGAAACAGAGGGTTATCAATATGACTCTGGTAATGAGTGGTGGCAGCGTATATGGTCAACCAACAATGGTAAGGAGTCTATTAAAGAAATATACCAACCATTAGAGAGTGGTAATTGGAAACAGTTGATGATAGGTTATGGTGATAATATATTCTATGAAGAGACTGTGAATGTACAAAATGGGGTACTGCGTAATAGATAAATAGTGCATCAGCATAAACTAAGATGTTATATGTCAAATTTATCAGACAAAAAAGCAGCAAAGAAGATTATTAAACAAGCAAAGAAACATCCTGATTGGTACAGCGAACAAGATGTATATTATGCTAAGATGATGAAGAAGAAAATAAAAGCAGAAGAAAAACTCAAAAAACTTGAAAACTAACTATGGCATTATCACAACAAACATTAGATTATCTACTTGAAGCAGAGGGTAGTATCAGGTCAGCAATTAAATGTGCTGCGGTGAATGAAAAACCCTTAGTTATAACTCAAATATCTAAATTGTTATATGATATAGAAAGTTTAAGGGATTTTGAGCATCTACAGGATATTGTAGAGGATGCGATGAACAAACGTGACGAATGATTGCGACAGTCTAAAGACAATATAAAATTTATAGATAAATCATATAACTATGTTATAATATCAACACACACCACCATAGAACTATGATTAACTTAGACGAGCGATACCTATCCTACATGGACGGTAGTAAGAAAATGAGGATTGATGGTGTAGAGGAGAAGGTTGAATCTTATGGATGGCACTGTGATGGTAATGATATTAAGGGTCATTATGTGACAACAGAGAATTTTAAGTTGTATTATAATATGGAAGGACTGTTCACTAAGATGGTGGCACTCAGAGAAGTGGCACAAACTGTTGCGTGAATGAATAATATATGATAAGATATAGTTATAGATAAAAATAAAATGAAAATTGCACTTGCCGCATTGTTGGCACTCACTCCAGTTTCAGCACTTGCTGGTGAATATCAGCAAGGATATTCTACAAGTCGTAATTGTTTTAAGACAGAGTATAGAGAAGAATATATTCCTGGAAATGCAGATAATCCTGGATATGTTCAATCATTCCATGAAACTATTGAAGTTCCTTGTACGTCTAATGCTGATTCATTAAGAACAGGTGGATATACACGCAAGACAACTATAGAGTTTGATAATAATGATTGTACTGATGGTAAGATTGCTGGTGGTCTAGTTGGTGGTGGAGTTGGTGCTGCATTGTCAAGAGGAGATGGACGTTGGTGGGCAATTCCATTGGGTGCAGTTCTAGGTAGTCGTATTGGATGTGAGATGGAAGGAGGTTAATGGGGGGAACCTCTAAACTGTCCTTATGGTGTGAGGGATACGTGGTTCTACTGCCCGAACATCGCAAGGATCTATGGTTGTCTCTGTTCAGCAGGGAAATTACGTCCTTTAAGTCGTCAGTAGGGGTTCAGGTGTAAGCGATTCCCAGTAGGTAAATTTGGGCATAGTAGGTGAAACCTCTGTCGATGCCCCACTCCCTCACTGCTGCAACCCCCTTTGGTAGTTTCAGGGTTGGAGGCGATAGGAAACTACCACACTATTTCGAGGAGATGGATGTGCCTCGTGGGTCGCCCCCACTGAAAGAACTAACATCCGCTAGCTTTTTACAATAACTACTATGCCATCTGAACAACACTTCATCAATAAGACTGATGAAATGCTTGAAAAGTTCATTGAAGAATGTGAACGAGAAGCAGCAAAATTAGAGGTTACAGTTGATTATTATCTTGCCGAGTTTGTTTGACAAACTCGGTTTTTTCTTTTAATATATACATATAGCAAAAGTATTATTATGACTGACGAAAGACGCTACAAAGTTTTACAAATGGATACTACTGGATGGGAAGTACCAAACAAAGATGTGGATGTTAATTTAACACGAGAAGAGTGTAATGGTAGGATAAGATGGTACTTAGATCAGGGAATATCACCCGATAGATTAAAAGCAGGTCTATACATTCCAGAATAACTTTATAATAATTACTATCCAATGTATGAACCCGAAGTAGATGATTACGTCATCTGGAATAGACCTAATGGAGACATTGAAGAGGGATGGGTATATTTTAAGGGAGATCCAATAGATAATGAAAAACGTGTCAAAGATGGATGGAAAGTATTATCCAGATATATTACTATAGAAACTGGAGTTAGGGATAAACCTGACTGCATATATTCTAGTGGTAAACCAATGAGACATAAGATGATTCATACATTATTATTATGTAATGAAGAGTGTTGGCATCAATTAAAGTATGTTAAGCATAGAAGAACAAGAGAGATATTACATTACTCACAATATGATGATGTTAATCAAGATGAGAAGATAGCAGACAAATCTGTTGGAATGTATAAGTCTCAGGAGGGGAGATTGCAAGACTATTAGTGGGGGGAACCTCTAAATTGTCCTTATCATACAATTATTATTGAAAACAATGCGACCACCTGAAGTTATTAAACAACTCAACGAACTTCGTGAGGCATGGAGAAAACAATCGTTTACTTACACTCCTGAACAACAACGAGAAAGAGACAATCTTATTAAATTGAGGAGAGAAAGAGTTAAGTATTTCCATGACAATGGTTTAGTATCTAAAGGTGCAAAGAAAGATAAAGATAAGGATAAAGCAGTTCAACCCTAAATAATTAAAAATTATATTCAGATGAAATCTTTCCATCAATTTATAACTGAAGCATACGATAAAGATTTAGAAGGTCAGGCATCTAGAAAACCTGGAGAGGAGGGACGTATTCGTACTGCTAGAAAGAAAAGAGAGATAGAAAGAACAAGGAAGAAGGCAGTCGGTGGTGGTCAGACTGGTGTTGTTAAAGATTATAAAACACGCAAAGATGCTGGTACAAATAAACCTAAATCAAGAACACAGCAGCAACCTGAAAAGGAAAGAGGTTCTGCTGCATTGTCTCCTAGAGAAGCACAACGCAAGGCAGCAATGGAGAGAAGAGCAGGTAAATCTGGTGGTAGTAAGAAAGAATTAGAGAAGAAAGCATCTAAGATGTTATCTAAGAAAACAACTAAGTCAGTTGATCCTAATTATAAAGTTAATAAGGGAACTGCCAATGCTGGTACAAGTAAAGGAACATACACCAGACAAGAAAGACAATCATTAACACGTAAGGGTGAAAAGAAACTAAGAGATCTAAGATTACAGGCAACTGGTAAGACTAAAGAAAGTGAATTAAAACATGCAGTAACACATAAAGAGAGATCAAGAAGAGAGAAAAAGAAATAGGGGGAACCACTAAAGTGTCCCTATAATGTACACGTAAGCGTCTGTGTGGCGTTATTATACCTTTAATGGTATAATGGTTATTATTGTTATTATTTTATGATTAAACTACGATTACATCAACAAGATGCTTTAGATGTAATGCAGTTACAATCTAAAGGTCAAATCATTGTCCCCACTGGTGGTGGCAAAACTATGTGCATGATTGAGGATGCTAAGATACAATTTACAGAGAATAATATATCAAAAACTATTGTAGTAGTAGCACCAAGAATATTATTAGCACAACAATTATGTGAAGATTTCCTAGAGCTAATTGATAATGTAGATGTACTTCATGTTCACTCAGGAGAGACACATCATACAAGTACAACTAAGATTGATCTAATTAGACAATGGGTAGGTGACAATGTTGGTAATAAGATTATATTTACAACATATCATTCACTTCATAAGTTAATGTATTCTGATGTATTTGTAGATACAATATATTTTGATGAAGCACATAATAGTGTTCAGAAGAACTTTGTTGAGGCAACAGAGTATTTTTCAATGTATGCTAATCGTTGCTACTTCTTTACTGCTACACCTAAACATTCTAAGACTCCTTTTAAGATAGGAATGAATGATGAGGACATCTATGGTAAAGTTATAGTCAATGTACCAGCACCTAAGTTAGTTGATGAAGGTGTAATTCTACCACCTAAAGTTAAGATTAGGAAGATAGATGTCGTGGATGATAGTAGATTCAAGCATGAGCATGATTGTGACCATGTAGTATCAACTATTGATGAGATTGATACTGATAAAGTATTAGTTTGTGCTAGATCTACCAAACAGATTGTTAATCTAGTATCACAGACTGATTTCTGCTGTGAACTTAATGATCGTGGATATTCTTGGATGTATATTACTGCCAAGACAGGAGCAGTTGTTGATGGTAAGAAAGTAGATCGTGAATCATTCTTTAATACTCTCAATGAGTGGGGCAATGATGATACTAAAAAGTTTGTAGTATTACATCATAGTATCTTATCAGAAGGTATCAATGTTAAAGGACTAGAAGCAGCAGTATTCTTAAGAAATATGGATTACATTACTATTAGTCAGACTATTGGTAGAGTGATAAGAAAAGGAGGTGAAAATAAAACTTATGGGTTGATTTCTGTACCAGTATATGATAGAGTAGGTATATCTACATCTCGTAAAGTTGAAGCAGTTGTTGATACTATTTTCAATAAAGGTGAACCCGCTATTTCTGTAATTACCAAATGAAGGATACAATATTGTTTGGAGATTGTCTCGAAACACTTAAACAATTCGATGAAAAAGCTAGGTGCTGCATTACATCTCCACCTTATTATGGTTTAAGAGATTATGGAGGGGAGGATTATCAGATAGGACAAGAAGAATCTCCAGAAGAGTATATTCAAAAATTAGTAGAAGTATTCCGAGAGGTAAGAAATAATTTAACAGAAGATGGAACATTATGGTTGAATATTGGTGACAGTTATTATAACTATAGACCAGGAAAAGGTCAAGCATTAGTGAAACAAACTGTTTCTGCTACTAAACAAGATCTACCAGACAAATGTGCAAGGCGAGGTAATAAATTAGAAGGGTTAAAAGAAAAAGATTTAATTGGAATACCTTGGATGTTAGCATTTGCATTAAGAGCAGATGGATGGTACTTAAGGCAAGATATTATATGGCATAAACCTAATCCAATGCCAGAAAGTGTGAGAGATAGATGTACTAAATCACATGAATATTTGTTCCTACTAAGTAAGAACAAGAAATACTATTATGACAATGAAAGTATCAAGGAACCAGCGAAAGATTGGGGTACTCGTGATAGAACTAAAGGAAAATATCACAATAAAGGTACAGGATTACAACCCCATTCTGGACTCACTAAATCATATCCAACAAAGAATAAAAGGTCTGTTTGGAGTATAACTAACAAACCATATAGAGGGGCACACTTTGCAGTATTTCCACCCGATTTAATAATACCATGTATCAAGGCAGGGAGTGAGAAAAATGATATTATTCTTGATCCTTTTATGGGATCTGGAACTACTGCAATGGTAGCAAAAGAGTTAGGT
>Ga0208157_1000647_pt1 | contig 17965 bp, 17 predicted proteins | sample 5_EtaG_FD_184077 | JGI IMG/M metagenome (GOLD analysis project Ga0208157, IMG submission 184077) | Marine viral communities from the Subarctic Pacific Ocean - 5_ETSP_OMZ_AT15132 metaG (SPAdes) (version 2) | ecosystem: Environmental > Aquatic > Marine > Oceanic | place: Pacific Ocean | collected...
ATTCATTTACTGCTGGTGGCGCAGCTAACGCTTCTATTGATGGCGGTGGTTTTGTAAAGATTACAAGTAATGCCCCAACAACAGACTTCGATGAGCAATCTTTCTCAGCAAAACGTGGCTACCCTGCTGCTGTTACAGTTCATCAAAACCGTTTAGTATTTGGTGGTACTTTAGATCAGCCAGATACCTTGTTCTTTAGCAAGATTGGTAGCTTTTATAACTTCGATGTTGGTGAAGCCTTAGACAACGAGGCCATAGTTGCAACGGCTGCAACAGGTACAGTAAACTCTATTAGGCATCTGGTTTCTAATCGTGACCTACAAATCTTTACCAACAGCAGCGAGTTCTATGTTCCTACCTTCGAGAACAAAGCCATTACGCCAACAAACTTACAGATTAAGAAACAAACACCTTACGGTTCTTCGTTTGTAAACCCTGTCGAAATAGATGGTGCTACAGTATTTGTGCAGTCAAATGGAAGAATTGTAAGAGAGTATATCTTCACAGACTCAGAGCAAGCCTATAGTGCCTCTCCTGTGTCCTCTATAGCTTCTCATATAATAGACACCCCAAAATACTCTACCGTTGCTCACAGCGGCTTTAATCAGCCTGATTCATATGCTGCATTTACAAACGATGATGGTACTCTTGCATTGTTTTCTTCTAACAGAACGGAACGTAGGGCATCTTGGACTAAGCTAACAGTAGAAGGTGGACGGTTTTCTTCGCTTGCTTCTGTAGGCGATAGGATGTTTGCTAATGTTTATGACGCATTTAATAAGCTACATCTGTGTGAGTTTACTGCTGACGTTGGTTTAGATAATTATGTCTACAATCCTATATCAAGCAACAAAATTAGTGTTGATGGCGTTTATGTAGAAAACAATGTACTTGACGTTATCTTAGTTGATAACCTTAATCAGTTTCAAACTTACGTAGGCCAGCTTACTGTTGCTGCTGATGCAACGGTAGATGTTTCTGCATACACTGAAGACATTGTTGTAAACGGTGTTACAGTTAACAGTCCATATGTTCGAGGATATGCTGGTAAGCAGTTTAATTCTAAGATTGTTACAAATGAGATAGACGCATCATTAGGCAATGGTCCTGTAACTGGTGAGATAAGAGGTATTGGTAAGGTTACTTTAGACCTAAAGAACGCTGAGTCATTAAAGGTTAATACTAAAAGCGTTTCTATAGGTAGCAAGCTTATGCCAGAGAATACTAATTTTACAACGCTAGACGGTATAACAGGCAAGAAAGAAGTTAAAATGACAGGGTTTACAAGAAGCCCTAGAGTTACAATAGAACAAGATGCACCATTACCATTGCAGGTAAACGGTCTAGTAGTGGAGTTAATAGTATAATGGCATATGGAGTAGGATTAGCAGCAGCAGCATCGCCAATAACAGCACCATTATTAGTAGCAGCAGCAGCAATAAATGTAGGTGGTCAAATACTAGGTGGTATTGGGGCTAAAAAAGAATCAGAATTAAATGCGTTTAATATCCAAACAGACAAAAAATTAAACAAAGCGCAAGCCATGCAGCAATCTGAGGCTAGAAGAGCTGAGTATGATGTAGCTACTGCATCTAATATAGCTGCCTTTGCTGCAATGGGCAGAGCGCAAAGCGATAGCAGTGTTGAGGCATTTTTGAAAAGACAGAAAGAATTGTTTGGAAAAGATATTGGTCGAGCAGAAACACAAACAGGAATAGAATCACGAAAAGCAGATATGGCAGCAGCAACAGAAAGAAGGCGTGGAACAACAGCATTAGCTACTTCATTGTTTAGAGCCGCTGGAACGGCTGGTCAGGCTGCATATCAATATGAAACTGTAAAGACTTAGAGGTATTAAGATGGCTGTTATTAGACAAAGAACTACAGTCTTCAACAAGCCAGTTGGTGTTGTTAGAACAGATGGTGGCTCACAACAACTTGGAAACGCAATCAGCCAAGCTGCTTCTGGTTTGCAAAGAATTGCTTATAACCAAGCCTCTTCTGAAGCACAGAAGAAAGGTATGGAAGTTGCCCAAGCTGCTGAAGAAAGTAGAATAACAACAATAAATCCCGAAACAGGAAAGCCCGAAGCTTATACTGCTCCAGAAACTTTTGGAGTTATAGCTGCTGAAGCTTATCAAAGAGTCGTAGATAAAAGATACGAAACATCTATGAACAGAGAGCTAAAGCTTAAATCACAAGAAATTGCAATAAAGTATCCTTTAGATGAAGCTTCATATAATGACATTATGAGCGATTATATTGCACAAATGTCTGAAAATGCAGAAGGTAAATACAAACAATTTATACAAAATACAGGCGAAGCTTGGCTTGCAGAAACAGGTTTAAATATTAAAACTCGCGTACAGGCTAAAGCAAGAGAAGATGCTGGCAACTCTGTAATAGATAATATTGATGAGCTTGGAATGAGTCTTCTTAATGCAAGTGCAAATAATGGAATATTTTTAAGACAAGGTGAAACCATTAGCCAATCTGATAGGATTATTGAAGAAGCTGTTGAGTTAGCTAAAGACGCTGTAGATGCAGGTTTATTAGATACATCATATATTAATGATACTAAAGAAAAGTTAGAAGCTATAGCTGCAAGAGGTGCTATAGAACAAATTTTATCAGAAACAATAGACTCAACAGAAAGAAGCCAATTAGAAATATCTATTATGAGTGGAGGGTCTAATCTTAGTGGCCTTAGTTCTTCAGTTAAAAAACTTATGAAAGCTGTAAAAAAATATATAACACCTACAAATAAAAATGGATTAGTTGCTTATGCAAGAAGTTCATCTGTTAGCTATAACTCAATAGAAGCTGACAGGGTAGCAGCTCGAAAAAAAATCTTTCAAAAAGAAGTAAACGATCTTTTTGAAAATGCTGATACGACTGCTGAAATGACTAATAATATTGCTACAAAATCTATGTTAAATATGATGCTCCCTGTTGGGTTTGATGGCGCAACTACTGAAGATTACTTTAAAGCAGCAACAGATCTTCTTAATGATAGATTAAAACTTGTAAGCAACAATCCAAATAATTTATTTGCTATTGATAAACTAAAGTTAAGTGAAAAAAATAAGTATATAAAAGATCAACGACATGCAATGTTACGACCTTTTGCAGTACAAGCAACATTAGATGGCAATGTTGAAGAACTACAGCTTGCCTTAGCTTCTGTAAAAAGTGGAATATTAAATCTTCCAAAAAAATTAACAACAAATCAACAAGAGTTTATTAAGGCTCTTAATAGAGCTGATTGGTATGATGCAGATGAAGATTTTGATTTTGTTAATAAATTATTAGAAACAAATATAGATAGTAATAAAAAAGAAGCACAAGATACAAAAACAAAAATTGTTATCTTAGAACAAATAAGAAATTTTGAAAGTGCAGCAAGCAAAGGTCAGCAGCCTGAGGAAGATTTTGCAAAAATAATGGCTTCTATTAATAATAATATAAATCTTTTTGAGTCTAAAGAAATTATTAAAAGTAAATCAAATATGGAAACAGCTTATGCTCGTGGGTTTTTAAATCAATTTTCAACAAACGCAGCAGCAAAAGACATAAATAATTTAGGTTTAGCATTAAGACTTGGGCTTTCTGAAGGTCAACCTGATCCTAAATTTAATTCTATTATTCCTAAACAAATTAAAATGTTAGCTTCTTCAGTTTTAAATATTGTTAAAACAGACGAGCAAATAAGAAGTCTTGCATCTCATTTGTCAGCATTAGAGTCTGCTAAAAGTGAAGAAGAAAACAAATATGCAAAAGAACAGTTAGAAATTATACAACAAACTAGAGTAAACTCAGGTGGTGGAAATGCTGATTTAATTGAAGATAGAAAAAGAGCAGATAATAGAGTAGAGGCTTTTGGTTTTAGTTATTCACAATATAACTCTCTTTCAGAAACACAACAAAAAGCATTAATAGATCTTGCTGTTAGTGCGCCATCTCAAAAATATTTAATAAATGATTTAAATGCATTAGCTCGTGGTGATGTAATCCAAGGAGCTGATAGTTTGTTAAATGTGTTTACTATTTTATATGATTATCCTACCGCAACAGATCCTAACAATGCTGTTCTCAGAGATGTATTTAAACAATCTCTTAGCGGACCTGTAAAACAATTCTTATTAGATGTTAACAGCATTAAAAGAAACTCTAATGAGTCAACTCAAACTATAGCTGCAACACTATATGACAGAACTACGGGGCCAACTGCTCAAGCTAAGTTGCAGTCTGTGTTTGGCGAATCTAAAAACGAAGAAGACTTTGTAATGTCATTAGGCATTAAAGGTATGAATAATATTACAGCACAAGAGCTTGGACCTGTTGCAACTTATTTAGCTCTTACTGGGAAAAACCAAGAACAAATAACTGAAAGAATTAATGATATAATAGAAAAAGAATATGCAGAATCAAAACACGTTATTGATCCACAGTTAAACTTTGGAAGTATGAAGCTTACAAGACATTCATTAGAAGCAACAATCCCTAATGAAGAAGAAAGAAACTTTTTTATTAATGACTATGTTGAAGCAAACTTGCCTGATGGCTACTCTTTATATGCAGATAATAGAAAAGCTGAAGTTTCTAATACAGCAGCATACTCAGTATTTGCTCAAAGCCAAAAAGATTTAGATGATCTTGCTTCTGAAATAAAAGAAAAACAAGTTTACTTAGTACCGCATGAAACTGTTCAAGGTGTAGAGTATTATACATATTTTGTAGATAACAATAATGAACTTAGACCATTATATTACGAAAAAGAAATATTTAATGGGCCACTTGAAAGGACTGACACAGAACTTACGTGGCCTAAGTTTAGCAAAAACTCTCAAGAAATGAATGAGTTTAGATCTAAAGCTGCTGAAAAACAAAAACAAGAAGATGATGCTTTAGTTATTCGAGAAGAAGAAAAAAGACGAAAAAACCTTTTAGTTATAAAACAATTCCAAGAACTATCTAATTATGGAGATAGTAATAATTAATGGAAAACGCATTAAAGTCTTTACCTAGCACAGATCGTCAAGAGTTTGCTAACTTTGAACAAGACCCTACATTTCTTGAAACTATAGGTGCTTCTTTAGCTTATAAGTATGATCCTTTAATGGATAGGATTAATGAAGCTAATACTTTTGAGCTTTCTCCAGAAGAAGGTTATGTTCCTAAAGATAATATACCAAATGATTTAAAACCTTTTGCTTCTACTCTTCTAAGAGCAACAAATCAAAAACATATGAACTTTCTTACTGCGAATATTAGAGAAGGGCAAGAAACAAGAAGGGTTCTTGAGAGATCTGGAATTGGTTTACAGTTTGCTGCTGAATTATTTGACCCAATAAATTATATAGGTATTCCGTTTGCAAGAGCAGCAAGCTTTGGTCAAAACTTTTTACGAAGTGGTGTGTCAACAGGAGCAGTTGTTTCTGCTCAAGAAGCAGTGCGTTTCCCTCTTGATCCATTAGCTACCAAAGAAGAAGCCATGTTTACTATTGGCTCTTCGTTTCTTATTGGTGGAGCAATAGGTGGTACTATTAGCATACCATCACAAAGAAGAGCTGAAGCTTTAAGGTCTGGTGAGGTAGAAATAAAAAGACTCGAAGAAGCTATTATGCCTGTAGATGATAAACCACCTACTGCTGAAATAGCTGCTAGTTTTTTTACTGACTCATGGATATACAAAGCAGTACCAACTCCATTAAAATCAATATTAACAGACAAATCAGTACCAAATTCTGTAAAATTAAGAACACTAAAAATTGCTAACGACTCTGGTATCTTGCTTGCAGCAAACAGAGAAGGCAAAAAAATAGGAAACTCTACATATCAAAACGCAAAATTATTTGATGGAGAATGGGTTTCTGTTTTTGACGATGTTATGAATATTTGGGGAGAGTCTACGGGAAAAGGTGTTGTTAGCTTTTTAGACTACAGCATAAAAACAAATTTTGATAAATGGTTTGCATTAATTGATTCTAAAGCTATGCGAGGCATTGCGCCAGCAGATGACTTTGAAGCTAGAGCAATAAATAAAATTAACTCATTCTATGAAACTTGGGAAAAAAGACTTACAGAGCAAGGCGAAATTGGAACTGTAGGTCATTATTCTAAAATAATAATTAAAAAAAATAAACGAATAGAAGCCATACAAAAAAGATTAAATGGCAATATAAGTCCAGAATATAGGCTAACATTAGAAGGCCAATTAAGAAGGCAAGCAGAACAAATAGATGAAATGCAAGCTATTATTAAGGACATCGAAGAAACTGGTGGTCCTGTTATGCCTCCAAATGAAAAAGTATTTAGACCTCGTTATTGGGACTTTGATGCAATTAAAGCTAATAGAGAAGCTTTTGAAACAATACTTCGTAACTGGTATACAGCTAATCCATCAATTATTTCTCGTGGTCAAAATGGAAAGTATGGAAGAGTAGATCTTTCTAATAATGAGAAAGCAGTTGCAGCTAGAGCTAAGTCTACTGTCGATACAATTCTTGGAATTAAAGATGTAACTGATCCAGACATAGGATACTATGGCATGGGTAAATCAAAGCACTTTAAACATAGGCTTGTAGATATTCCTAATGAGCTAGTGCTAGATTTTATTCAAACAAATCCTACGGCTGTTATGAAAGCTTACACCCAACGTGTAGGACCACGTTATGAGTTCTCTCGTCAATTCGATGGTCAATCAATAGATGATATTCTTGATGATACATTTAACGAGATGATGGATGCTGGTAGCACAAGAGAGCAAGCACACAAGGCAATGAAAAATATGAGAGCCTTGTACAAACGTGTTGTTGGTGGAGTTCAGCGTAATCCAGAATCTTGGGATCAAACTTTTGCAAAAACATTAAGGGATTTAGCGCAATTAAATTACCTTGGTTCTGCTGGTTTTTCTACGATTACTGAGCCAGCTAAAATAATGATGGAGCATGGTATTGGAAAAACTATGCGTGGATTGTTTTCTATAATGAAAGACAGCCAATTAAGTTTGGGTGCTAAAGAAGGAAGAATGGCTGCTGAAGGATTAGATAATTTACTTCATACAGCTCATCTTCGTATTGTTGACGATGTTAACAACAATCCTTTTAAGTCAGATATTTTTGATAGAATTAAACATCCTTATTATGCTCTTAATTTGCTTGGCCCTTTTACTAAAATACTAAAAGATTTTGATGCAATGATGCGGTCACACACATTGATAGATTACTCTGTTCGTTGGTCACAAGGCAAAGCAACTAAGATGGAGCAAGAATATTTGCTTCGATACAATATTGATCTTGAAGATGCTAAGAAAATTGCAAATGCTCCTTGGCAAAAATCTAAATCTGGTATGTATATGGCAAATACAGAAGCTTGGACAAACAGTATAGAGTTTCCATCTACTACTGCTGATGTAATATCTGGGCCAACTGGTGTTAACAAAACAAACGGAGATTATAGCCCTGCTTTTTATAGAGCCAGTGATAACAAAATATTTATAGATGAAGAGCATGTTACAGATATAATGTATCCAGAACGAGGTTGGGAAAATCCAAGAACTGAAGGCGTTAAGCCTATTGAAAAAGGAATCATAAACTCACCAGAAGATTATGTTGCTTTTGTTAAAATGCACGAAATCATGCACTCTCTTAATAGTGCTAAATCATTAGGTTTTGACAAAAGAACTAAGATTGGAAAAGCTGGTTATGAAAATGCTATAAACGATTTAGCCGTAGCTGAGTTTAAAAAACAAACAAGAGTAGATCCAGAAACAGTTAAAACATTTAGGTCTGCTCTTAGCAGTGGCATTTTAAATACTATTCTTATGGGTACACCAGCAGACAAACCAATAATTACTGATGGTATTGTTTACATTCCTATGCGAGTTGCAAAGCAATTTGGAATGAAAGAAGATCCTGAGTTTACTGGATATGCTCGAATTGAAAATGGATTACTAGGTTTACCATTTCAGTTTTTTAGTTATTCTTTTGCAGCTTTAAACAAAACAACAGCAGCTTACGGGCATGGGCAGTTAAAAAACCAATGGTATGGAACTGCTATAGCTATAGGCTTAGGATACATGGTTCTTCAATATAAAACACCTAGTTTTGTTGACATGAGTTTCCAAGATCAGTTTTCAAGAGCTTTTGATTATTCTGGAATAATGCCTTTGTATTCAGACATAATGTATACTGCTATGTCTACAAGCCTTGCTCTTGGAGGTCCTAATTTAACAGGAGGTATTTTACAGCCTCGTTTCCCTGCAAGGTCAGAAGGTGTTAGAGCAGGGTTTGATGCGGCTACAGGTGTATTAGGTGCTGGTCCTAGTATTGGAACAGATCTTGTCTTTGGTCTTATTAATTTAGTTACTGGCAATACTGGTGAAGGTACTAAAGAAGTTATTAGAAACTTACCATATGCTAGATTGTGGTTGTGGAAAAACAAAATGAATGAATTTACTAGAATGCTTGAGACTGAAATAGATGGACCTAGTGGGTTTGGTCGTTATTAGTTTGTACTAGCTAGTTTGTACATTGAACTTCTAGGCGTTCTGTTAAATAAGAAACTTAGAGGTGACACATGACAATTACAGTAGCAACTAATAATGCCCGCATTCGTTACACGGCAACAAGTGGACAAACAGCGTTTGCAATTCCATTTGAGTTTTTTGAAAATGATGAGATATATGTTTACGTTGCAGCAACAACTTTAGTTGCGGCTGACGAAAGAACGCAAGGAACTGGCAGCACTCACTACGCAGTATCAGGTGGCGGCGGTTCTACAGGAACAGTTACCTTTGTTACTGGCATTACAGAAAGCCACATTGTTACCATTGTTCGAGACATCCCTATTGAAAGAATAACAGACTTTACTGCTGGCAGCACTATTAACAGAGCTGCGCTTAATACTCAGCTTGACACTCTCACTGCAATGGTTGGCGATCTTAAAGACAAGTCAGATCGTGCTATTAGACTGCAACCATACGACTCAGAAATCAGTTTGTTTTTACCTACAATAACTAACAGAGCTGGTAAAATATTTGGTTTTGATACCAATGGTAATCTTACTGCTGACACTGCTGCTAACTTTGATATTACTCTTGATGATCTTGTAATGAACACAATTACAATGTCTGGTAATGCAAATAGTAAGGTAAATCTTACTGCTGTTCTTGATAGCCAGATAGTTACAAATGGTGCAGTTTTAAATCTTAAGTCAACTAAAAGCTCAAATACTGCTGACATAAAGCTTGACGGTAGCGCAACATACGGCATTGATCTTAACGCTGGTAACAAAGCTATACGATTGCAAGATGCTACTTTGTTTAGCTCTACAATAGAATCAAGCGGTGCTGCTACATTAAGTTCTGTTGTAACAAGCTCTATAACATCTACTGGAGATGTAGCTATAGATGCTGCTGGTGATATTACTTTAGACGCAGACGGTGGTGAAATTTATTTTAAAGATGATGGCGCACTAAGACTTACATTCCAAGTTAGTGCTGTAGCTGCAACCCTTAATTCTGCTTCTGATTTTAATTTAAACTCTGCCAATGATATTGCTCTTAAACCCGCTGGCGGTCAGGTGGATATACTTGGAACTAGTGGTGAGCAAAGAATACTGTTTGATAACGCTGCTAATCCAACAATGAAATACTTCCAGAACAGTAATACGACAACATTGGGTGTTGTTAATCCTACTGGAACAAGGGCTTTGTTGCTTCCAGATGCTTCTGATACTTTGGTAGGTAAAGATACAACTGACACCCTTACAAACAAAACTCTTACTAGCCCTACTATAACGGGCAGCTTAGATATGAGCGATGTAAACATAACTAATGTTGGTAGCATTTCTTTAGATAAAATTACAAACGATGGCGGTGCTGGGATTACATTAGATTCATCTGCTGGCATTGTTTTAGATGCTAGTAGTGGTCAAATTGTATTTAAAGATGATAACTCAACTAGATTAACGGTTGCAATAAACAACAGTGCTAGCCAAAGCATTACTTCTTTAGCAGATCTTACTCTTGTTTCTGGTGATGATACTTTTATAAAACCTACTGGTGGTCAGGTTTATATTCAAACATCAGCTGGTGCTGATAACTTTCAGTTTAATACTAGCTCTACTCCAACATTGGGTATTCATCAAAATAGCAATGTAACTAATCTTGGCCTCGTTGACCCTACTGCTACAAGAACTATTCTATTTCCTGACGCTAGTGACACACTGGTAGGTAAAGCTACTACAGATACATTAACTAATAAAACTCTTACTGCACCTACGCTAACAGGCACTACTGTTGTCGCAAGTTTAGACATCTCAGGTGACATAGACGTAGACGGTACAACTAACTTAGACGTTGTAGATATTGATGGTGCTGTGGATATGGCAAGCACTTTGGCAGTTGGTGGAGCATTAAAAGTTACTGGTCAGAATGTTTCACATTCAACAAACGCTTTAGTATTAGGTCAAGAAGGTTCTGGAGTAGCACAACTTCGAGCATATGGTCCAGATGGAACAACTAACGGACAAATTCAATTTACTGTTAGTGCAAATGATGGTTCTCCTTCTATAGTTGGTATGATTATTGACAGTAGCGGTCAGATAATTGCTGGTCCCTTTGGCGGTGCTGGCAACGCTGTTATCGCTGGGTCTTCTAGCCCTAGTTATACAAACCAAGCTGGAACAAACTTACTTTTAAAATCAGGTGATGGCTCTGGAACTGGCTCTAGCTTTATGTCGTTTTCCACAAGTCCCGCTGGTTCATCTGGAACAACAGTTAACACTGCTACAGAACGTATGCGCATCGACAGCAGCGGTCGGTTATTATTAGGCACAACTTCTACATATTTTGCAGACGCAGATGACCTTGTTATAGCAGGAAGTGGCAATCAAGGAATAACGATAGCATCTGGTACTTCTAATGCTGGAAACATTTTCTTTGCTGATGGCACTTCTGGTGATGATCGATTTAGGGGAATTGTCAGATACGACCACTCTGGGAATAATATGTTATTTTATACTAATGGTGCAAATGAACGTATGCGCATAGATAGTAGTGGAAAGCTTCGTGTTGGTGGCTCTTCATCTACAATGAGTAATACCTTAAACGTTGAAAGTACTGGCTTCACGTTAATGGGCTTGAAAAGGACGAGTGGTGTTACAACAGGCACAGGTGAACTTGCTGTTCATATGGAAACCAACAGTCAAACTACTGTCTCTTTTGATGATGAAGGCTCATTTGTCTTTGGAACAGCAAGCACTCCAAGCACAGCCGCAGGGTTTTCTGAGAAAGTACGCATAGATAGTAGCGGCAATATAAAAACTACAGGAGGTGGAAAGTTTGTAGCGGGACTAGGCTCTGGATTTGCAACTGATGCCGACATTACTTTGGGTTCTACCGCACCTGCTATCTTTTTTCACGATACTTCAAGCAGCGCAGCAAATGCTGCAATAAAGGTTGATAGTGGTGTAATTAGTTTTCTAAATGGATCTACTGGAACCAATGTAAGTGATCTTAGTGAACGTATGCGCATCGACAGCAGCGGAAATGTATTAATAGGTACTAATAATAATAGCCAAGCTGTTGGTACTGGTTTAAAATCTGTATTGAGCAATAGCAATGCTAGACATTTTGTTGTAGGTGCAGATGCCTCAAGCGGAGAAGCATATTCACTTTATGCTGAAGGTGCATATAGATTTTATGTTTCTTATAGTGGGGCAATAAATTCTACAAGCACATCAATTTCAAGCATATCAGATGAAAGATTAAAAGAAAACATTGTAGATTTAGAAACTGGTCTTACAGAAATAATGGCATTAAAGCCAAGAAGATTTGATTGGAAAAATGGCGATGGAAAAAATATAGCAGGTTTTATAGCACAAGAAGTTGAAACTGTTTTACCTGATTTAATTGGGGGTTTTAAACATGATGAGTTGGATGATGCTAAAGCCTTAAAGATGGGAGATGTTATTCCAACATTAGTCAACGCAATTCAAGAACAACAAACATTAATTAAAACATTAACTGACCGTGTCACTGCATTAGAATCATAAACTGTTATAAAGGATAAACAAATGGCAATCACATATACTTGGACTATTCCAACTGTTGAAAGAACAATCGCAACTGGCGGTATCAACACGATACATTGGCGTTGCAATGCAGTAGACGGTGATCACTCAGTCGGCAACTACGGCTCATTTGGCTGTGCGCCTGACCCATCGGCATCTGACTTCATTGCGTATGATAGTGTAACAGAAGCTAACTGTATAGCGTGGGCGCAAGCTCATGTTGGCAAAGACGACACTGAGGCGGCACTTGCTGCTCAGATAGCGGTGCTTAAAGCACCAACCCAAGCCACAGGGGTTCCGTGGTAACAACCTAGAAGGAAATCAAAATGACTGAAGAAAAAAAGGTTATTACGATTAACGATGTAGACTACACAGAAGACGATTTAACTGATGAGCAAAAGATGATGATTAATCATATTAATTCTTTACAGCAAAAAATAACTTCTGCTCAGTTTAATTTAGATCAACTTAGAGTAGGCAGCGAAGCGTTTGGTAAAATGTTAGCAAGCTCTCTTGAAGCTTCTGAAACAGAAGAAGAAACTAAGGACTAAAATAAATGGACAAAAGAACAATAGCTTCAGCGCATGACCGCATAAACGGATTGGAGAAAGAAATCGTGGCAATAAAAACCGAGATGGAAATTCAATTTAAAGATTTGTTTAACAGGGTGAAACGCATTGAGGCTATTGTTATAGGTGCATCTGCATTTATAATAGTACTGCTTCTACGCATTAACATGATTGGATAGGTTCTTGAATGTTAGATCCTGTCAGTGCGATTGCTGGAGCGACAGCCGCCTACAATGGAATAAAAAAAGCTGTTGAAGTAGGTAAAGAAATATCTAGCTTTACGGGTGCTATTTCTCAGTTTGCCAAAGCTTCTTCAGATATAGACTTCCTTGAGAAGCAATCTAAAAACCCGTCACTTTATCATAAATTGTTTTCTAACACTGAGGCCAACGCGCTCGACATATGGTCGAAACGTCAAAAGCTAAAAGAAATGAGAACTGAATTACAGAACCACATTAGTTTTGTCTACGGTCCTTCTGCTTGGAAAGAAATTCTTAGGATAGAAGCTGACCAAAGAAAGCAGCAAAGAGCTTTAGTTTATGCAAAGAAAGAAGCAATAGATAATTTAATTAATGGAGCAATCATTACTTTGTTTTTGCTGATTGGCATTGGTGTATGCGCTACAGTAATTTATTTTATAGGAGCAAAGCAGGGTAAATGGTAAGTGAAGTTAATAGAAAGAAAAGGAAGGTTTGTTGTATATGACAAAGATAATCTAATTGTTATTATAACTCGTGAAAAAAACATAGCCAAATACTACGCAAGGAAACAACATGGCAGCAAAAAAACTAGAAGATCAAAGCAAGTATGATGCTTATGACATGGATGGTGATGGAATTGTTTCTGATTCTGAAATGGCTAAAGCAAAAGAAATTAGGGAAACCGAAGACGCACTTCGCAAACACTTAGCTCAACTTCGTATGGCTCGTTGGACATTAATAGGTATGGGCGTATTTACTCTTTCAATGTTTTTTATACCTATAAGCCGAGTGACAGCATTAAGTGATATAAGTAACTTGTTTTACATTAGCGGTGCTGGCATTGTTGGCGCGTTTATGGGAACAACAGCATGGATGAGTAGAAAATGAGTATTATTTCAAGTTTGATTGGACCAGCAACAGAGATCGTTGGCAAGTTTGTACAAGATAAAGATAAAGCTGCACAGCTTGCACATGATATATCTACAATGGCTGACAGGCACGCACAGGAGGCCATGCTAGCGCAGATAGAGGTAAACAAGGCAGAAGCACAGGGAAATTGGTTTCAAGCATCGTGGCGTCCTCTCTGTGGTTATGTGTGCGTTCTTGGTTTAATGGTTAACTTTCTTATATCTCCGATCTGTGCTGGTTTTGGATTTAATATTCCACAAGCTGACATGAGTGTAATGATGCCAGTGCTAACTGGTATGCTTGGTCTAGCTGGCATGAGATCATATGAGCGCGTTAAACAAGTAGGTAAGTAAAGGAAATACAATGGCATTTAAATTATCGGCTCGAAGTTTAGATAAACTTGCAGGTGTAGATGAGCGTATGGTTGCTGTGGTTAAGTCAGCAATACATAAATCTAAAATAGATTTTGGTGTGATCTGCGGCATGAGAACTTCCAAAGAACAAGAAGATTTAGTTGCCAAAGGTGCATCTAAAACAATGAAATCAAAACATTTGCAGGGTCATGCTGTCGATCTCATGGCTTACATTGGGTCACGGGCTTCATGGGAACTTAATCTATACGACGATATAGCTGACGCTATGGCTGAAGCAGCGCGTGAAGTTGATGTTCCTATTCGTTGGGGTGCAGCATGGACAGTGCCAAACATTGCTTACTTTGATGGCACAATGGAAGATGCAATGAACAGCTACATTGACACGCGAAGAACTCAAGGGCGTAGACCATTTATTGATGGACCTCACTTCGAACTTATGCTTTAATACTTATGTGAGTGACTAATTGTTTTGCAGTGTCTTGGGGGAAAGATATTGCAGAGCTACCTACTCCTAAAAAGTTAAATAATGCATGTTAGTCACTCACACTAGATCTAAGCTTTGGTCTTTGTTTAAACTCACTTAACATTAAATCTGTTTCTCTGCATCTGGACATAGAAAACTCGTGATGCTTTGCTATCACAGGGTAAATTATATCGCTTGCTGCCCAACAGCTTTTCATATCCCTAAAGTAAATGTCTGAGTGTATAGTGTACTCTTCAACGTAATAGGTAAGAATCAATACAGTCCAGAACATCTTGAGCCTACATTTATTTTTTTGTAAGGAAGTCTTGGACCTTTTATTGTTTCATGTTCTTGCTCTCTAAGTTCTTTGAGAAGGTGGGCAAAGATTGGTTCCTGTTTTTCTTTTGGCAGTTTATCTGAGAGATAAAGATACTTTAATCTTTTATATTCCTCTGAACCATATCCAGCAAAGCGTCTAGCTCTTGTAATCTTTGTACTAGTCTTGGCCTTTGGTTTGATTCTGCTTCTTGAATCATAGAGTTTATTAGTCTTTTGCCTCTGAGTATTGCTTTGTCTGTCATTGTTTCTGTCATTGTTTTTACTCCTAAGACATCGGAACTTTATATTAAATTCCTTGGTTAAAGCTAACACTACACCAAACGGTATTTCAAGAAGCTCTGATGTTTGCTCTTGAGTTAGCCCCATTTCAGCAGCGTTAATACATTGCATCATTTCTTTTTCGTACATCTTATCCTCTTTGTTTAAAAAAAAGGACCGCCCGAAAGCGGCCCAGTTAAGTCAGGAGATTCTTCTAAGGAGAGAGTACCTCAAAAGAATACCTTATCTTAAAACGGAATACTGTCATCTGGCAAGGTGCTTTGCTGCTGGGGGGCAGCACCTTGCTTATCACCAACAGATAAAGAGATATAAGGCTTGCCATCTTTTTCTCTACGCCAGCCAGATACTTTTAGATTATCATTATTCTGCATAGGTCCACTAAAGTCAGGCCGTTTCTCATTGCCGTCTTTATCATTCTCAAACATAACAGCCATCTTCTCATAGATCTCAACAATCTTTCTGCCATCTTTTGTTTCATCTTTAATTAAGCAGATCTTTCTGTCTTGACCTTCGACATTCATCTTACCTTGTAGGATAAGTGATTGTGTAGGAAATGGTGTAAAGGCTGCGCCTCTGTTTGTATCGTCATATTGTTCTGCCATGCTTCTGGCTCCTTTAAAATGCTGGTTCTGATTTCTTATTTGGTAAACCTGTCAATGCATCATATGTTATTGGTTTCTTATTGTCAGGTATCTTTGTAGATGGCTTGCTTGCTTCGTTGCCATCGTCGTCTTCTGCTTCTAGGTTTGCCATACCCAAGAGGCCGTAGCGTCTAGCGTATGTAATTGCAGAGCCTAGTCCCTGCATGTTTTGTTTGTCTAACACTAGATAAACTTTGCTAGAAAAACTTTCGCCTGTTGTATGCAGTAACCTTGTTTCTACATACGCACCTAACTCATCTCTGCCGCATGGCTGCATAACTACAAAGCCATTGTCTCTGAACACAGTTGACGTAGCGTCAATTACTGCACCTAGAGATGCGTATGAGTTTTTAAAGTGTGGGTTTGTACTGTCTTTTATGACAGGCTTCATGTCTTTGTGAGCCTTAAGTAAAGACTCTATTGCTGATAGTTTAGTCATTGGTTACTCTCCTTTGTTTTTGTTTTACAGATACTTCCCATAAATTAGAAATTGGTCTTAGTTTTTCCTGATCTAAAATTAAACCAATTCCATGCCCAAGGTCTTTTTTATAGCAGTTTTCTAGGAAGAATTTTTTAGGTACATATCCTGCTATAATCATTTCGTTCTCTAAATTTTCACATACAAGAACAGCGCAGCTAGCTTTAAAAGCTTCTGCATTTTTAAATAAAAGTTTTCCTGTTTTATAAAATGTAGACTTAACATCTATTGATATATCTCCTAACCATATATCAGCACCCTCATCTATTCCTAATTGAAATAAGTTATGTTGAATATTAAAAGCTTTTGAAACAGCTAATTCTGATCTTAAACCTAAATAATCTAAATCATTATCACTTCTTCCTGAATCACGTCTTTGGTTTTTGACACCAGATAATCTAGCCATTTGCCATCTCATTGTTGCTGCTTGCTTACACATAGAAATTTCTTTTGGAGATAATCTTATAATCATTCTTTTTTCTTTTTTTTGTTAACCATATTTTCCCATGATTTTATTTCCCACTCTGGTTTAAGGTGTATTTCTGGTAGAACTTCTTCCAGAACTAATTGAACTCCAACATAAACTGCTTTCATAAACCCTTCATTATTAAAAGAAGCTTCTTGAAAATCAAAATCGTGTAAGTCTTCATATTCTTTAGAAGGGTTTTCAAATATATTAAAGTAAGCATCAATTCCATTACGGACATGGGTCTCTACTGCTTCTTTTGTAAGATATTGTATTGCTCTATCTGAAACTAAATCCATTACTTGCGATTCCATTGCACACCATAATTCATTGTTAGTAAACTTTACTTCTTGAGTTGTTGTGCCTAAAGCCATTATGCTGTTCTCCTTGTTATTCTAAGTGATCCGTTCTTGGATCGTTTGATTGTGAGACTATCACAGTAAACTTCTCTCTCATCTGAGCCGACCATGTTCTTGAGGTCTTTCTTGGATTGGTCAAATGCTTTGGCATCTGCCTCGAGCGTGACGTAGGTGTATGCTGCATCGACAAAGAAGTTGTCTTTGCTGGCATCTCGTTTGACCATGTTGTCCACCGCAATCTTGTCAGTCCCAAGTTGTACTGGCTCGTCATTACCAACTGGCTCTTCTTTGCGAAGCACGTAACCCCAGAAGTCTGACACCACTGCCCACATAGAATTGAAATACTCTTTGTTGCGTGAGACATAGGCTGATTCCCATTTGTTGTTGCCAAATATTACTGAGAGGTAAGCACCGTCTGCATCTGATAGCTCTATGTAAAGCTGCAACTGTGGCATGTAATACTCTATTACTTTGTCTAAAGTATTATAAGCATTGGTATGTTTGGCCTCTACTATTTGCAGTTTAGCATCGGCTGACTCACAGATAGCATCTACTGTACCTTTAGCTGGCACTGTGCCAATCAACCTTTCGTAAGGTTGCTGGAATCCTGTAAGCGTAGTTCTGTACTCATCGGCAAACCAATTTAAATTAAACTCTTCAGTGTGATTGCCCATCTGTACTGCGATGTTGCGTGACAAATCTTCTGGCTCTACAAGGCCAAGTTTGATTTGATATAACTCTAGCCAGTTCCCCTGCATTATTTTTACGCAGTCAGAACCGCCTATGAAACCTTTACGTTCCATGACTTTC
>Ga0208157_1000648_pt1 | contig 17954 bp, 3 predicted proteins | sample 5_EtaG_FD_184077 | JGI IMG/M metagenome (GOLD analysis project Ga0208157, IMG submission 184077) | Marine viral communities from the Subarctic Pacific Ocean - 5_ETSP_OMZ_AT15132 metaG (SPAdes) (version 2) | ecosystem: Environmental > Aquatic > Marine > Oceanic | place: Pacific Ocean | collected...
GTTAAAAGAATAGGTGATGTTAGAATGCCTGAACATAGTACAGAGTATTACAAACAAACGTACGCTTCTGGAACAAGCTCTATTGTAAAAAGCAGACCAACATGGCCATATTATTTTCAAACAAGTAGAAGTAATTTGGACCATGGATTTTTAGCTTATCCTAATAAAAATTGGCTTAATGACAGCACAGATTACGAAAAACCTTATAGTTCTAAACAATGGTATCTTAGGAACCCAGAACAAGGACAATATGGATGTGTTTTATATCCTTATTTTGAAGTAAAATTATCTTCAGAAACATGTAAAAAAATTAGTGGATACTCTATAGTAAGAGTGGAAAGAGATGATATAAATAGAAGTATAGTTACTTCTGGTGTTCTTCAAAGAGCTGTAAGGTATCAAGATAATGATGGAACAGCTTGGAATTATCAAGAAGAAAATGAAGGCACTTTTAAATGGTTCGGTGCCAATGCAGTTGAAATGGATGGTAGATATGGAAATGACCCTATGTCTATATTTACTTTAGTTCAACAAAGCTATAGGTCTAATAGACATGGTAATCATAGAACTAATTTTAATTCAAACTATAGCACTTCTACCCCTTATTTAAGTGTTGCTGATTTGAAGGATGGCTCAAACTTAAGTTACGCTTCTGGACCAGGTATTACAGACCAACCTATTGGGGGTGATGCTCACTGGCATTTTTCAAATGTTTATACAATGGATTCTCCAGATGCAATTATAAATGATGAGTTTAATTTAAATTTTGGTGCAGGTGATAGGATTAAAATAACAGAGCAAAGGTATTGTGTAAAGGATGCTGTTAAAAATGTAAATGGGGATGACGGGTGGCCTTTTCAAACTTTTTTCAATCATTACTTAGCTGACGGACAATACAATGATTGGGTTCAGGGTGGTTGGCCAAGTACTGAAAACACAGATTATTATTTAGAAGGGAGGGCTTTAAGTTTATTTGCTTGTTTTATAGACCCTGCTTTGCTGGGAGGAGGAACAGCTTATTATGGAGGTGCGTCTATTGACTATGGCGGATGGAGTCATAGACTTTCTCCCCAAAGAAGTTATTCTACTTCATGGCAACAAGATTGGAGGGTTTTTCAAACTAGATTTGATTGGTGGGAAACTAACGGTGTTGTAAGTTCAGATGGAGATATATTGGGTCCTTGGGCAAATCCAGACGACCAACCAAACCCACATGGTGGTAATTGGAATAGAAGTTTTAATATGGGATTTTATACTAAATTCTATAGTAAAAGAATAGGAGCGTACCCTATGTATGGTATGGCAAGAGCTGATTGGAATGATTTTAGTATAGGAAATGTTTCTCCTTATGATAAGCCAAATGGATTAGGAGATGGTTATGGAATAACAGACAAAAGAAGGTGGTACACTACTACAGACGAGAATGGAGATGGCTATGGTCATTGGTTTAACCCTCAATTTTTAGGAGGAAATGCTTGGGGTGGTAGTTCTGTTTTTTATACGGAACTTAATATGATGAGCACTTTTCCAAATGGAGCTAGAGCTATGAATATAATGCCAGACATTATATCAGATGGACATAATGACAATCCTGGTTTTGGAGAAAAACTAGCAACAGACTATAACTGTGGTACTATAGGTCATTGGAATGAGTCAAATATTATACACGCCGCAGTAGTTAGTCCTGGGCTAGAGGTAAGCGCATCAACTTTAGGTTCAAGTAGGCCTTATAAGAACGCTTCTATGTGGCATGATTTTCATGCAGGAAATAACTTGTGGGGCTTAGATGGTACTGTTGATAATAAATGTTTAGGTTATGGCGCTAATGTTGACCAGAGTAATAGTGATGATGATGAATTTGGAACTTATTCTGAAGAATGGGCAGACTTTACATTAGGAAATAGAACTATAGTTTTAAGTTTAGGAAATCATTCTATGCTTCCTATAACAAGACATTGTTTGCAAGACAACAATGCTAGGGAAAATGTTCGTTGGGTGTTTGGTGGAAGTATTTACCAAATGCCGTATGGAACTGAAATTAATGGTACATATCTAAATACTGATTATTGGGGAAGAGCTGAAAATTATCATGCTTATGAAGTTTCTAGAGAACAAGGTGGTAGTAGATGGAGCAAGTATTCTCCTGAAGTTACTATGGCTTCTATAACAAAAAAACAAAATCTTGAAACAATGTATGGTGGGTCAAGTATGAATTCTTTTCGTAAAAACACATTTATAACAACAGGGCATTTTAGAGCAGTAAATCAAGACGGCTCATTTAAAGCTGTAGGAAATAGTGGAGACCATGTTTTTGGTGGAGACACATATATTTGTAATTTTAATTTAAAGAAAAATCACGACGACGATACAAACAGAATAGTAAGCAACCCTAATGGTGGTGAAAAAAATCATTCAGAAGCAGGTGTTTGTCTAGCATATACATGTCCAGTAGAAACAGAAACTAATTTAGATTTGAGACATGGATTCTTTTTTGGGTCTAATACAGATATTATACCTAAAGAAATACCAGATGATTTTGGTTCTGCTGCATATAACAACTCATATGATGCAGATAATATATTGCAAGCATTTTCTCTTAAACCAACAGATTGGATAGATGCAGATGGATGGCCAGCAACTGTAGCTTTTTCAGAAGCAAAATTTGCAGGAGATTTTACTGATTCCTTTTCTATTTTTCCTCCAAATCAAATAAGAGATTTAGACCACTCTAAAGGGGCAATAACACAAATGTTTAAATTACAAAATAATTTATTTGCTTTACAAGAAAGTGGAACTTGTCAATTAACTGTTAATCCAAGGGTAATGATACCTGCAGGAGAGGGAGGAGCTATTACAACTATAACAGGAACAAGTAGCGTTATAGAAAGATTTGATTATGTAAGTGAAAACTATGGTAGTCAACATTTTCATGGAAGAGCTATAACAGATAGGGCTGCATATTATTATGATGATACAAATTCTAAATTCCTTAAATTAGGAAGAGGCAAAGGTGGTGGTTGGAATGTAACTTCTTTAGGAGATACTTTAGGAATGCAACAATATTTCCAAAGATTTAGCAATCATACTATTAACGATAAGCCTTTGTGTGCTTTAGATTATGCTAGTGTAGATGCTGTAGGAGCTTTAGGCGACATGGGTAATGGAGACTACATGTTTCTTAGGCAAACATTTCATAACACAATGGTGCACGATGCTTTAACAACTATATATGGAAAATATGGCGGTATTTCAATGGGGTACGATAGAGAATTTGGAGAAGTTTTGTTTACTATTTTCCCAGAAAAATTAATGCCAAGCACTATAGTTTACAATGAAAACTTAGATGTTTTTACATCTTTTGTTTCTAAAAGACCTGCTCAATATATAGAACACGCTGGAAGATTATATACTACTTATGATGATTACTCAATAGGCGCTTCTAATAGAGTTTATTTAGCTAATGGATATAGTGATGTGAGACCTGTAAGTATGCCTGGTTCTGGACAACCAACAAGTTTTTGGAATTCAGATATTAACGAAGCACAATCTTTGGAAAGAGTGGAGTTTAAATATTTAACATTTGGAGGTATAGATTATTATCAGTTTGGACACAAATTAGACACTAATGATGATGTAGAGGGTAATCAATCTAATTATGATGTTTTTACCACAGGAATGGGAGATGAGTTTGCTAATTCAGAAGACCAATACAGTTATTGGTACCCAACTTATGTTCCAGGCGGAGAGTATGGAGGAGATTATTTAGAGCCTTATGGTTTAGCACAAGCACACTTAATGTATAAAGAACCTGTTCAAGTTCAATTTATTATTAATGATGAGCCTAATATGACTAAAGTTTTTGATAATATTGATATAAGTATTACTGGTGATACTAACGTTGGAAAGAATTATTTATATTTTCGTAAATTTGCATTTTATGGTTCTGCTAATGTTCACGCTATACATGAGTTTGATATGTCAGAATTTCAAATTTTTGAAAACATATCTACTACAGACGGAGAAGGTGTATATCAAAAATATTCAGGCGCTAATATAGGTTTTAGAAATGACCCAGAAAAAAGAATGTGGTATAATGTTAAAGAAGGAACACATCACATTCCTTTAAGAGCAACAGGATATGGGCAACCAATTCCAACTCAAGTGGGTGCAAAAGAAATAGAAAAAACTTGCAGAGGTAATTATGCTCACGTTGCTATGGTAATGGGTTGGGATGAAAATAATAAGTTTTTTGGAGAAACAGTAAATCAATTTAAAACTCAAAGCGGAGCACCAACTACAGGTAATTTAAAAGATGAAGGATTTAGTATATTATCGCTAGTTCCATATTATAGATATTCAAGAAGATAAAATGAGTGAAGTTCAACAATATATAAGTAATGCATATTCTGATTCTCAGGGTGGGTTTTCTTCTGTGGGAGATTTTACTTATGGTGGATTAGATTCTTCTACTATGTTTGGAAACAAAGGAAGTAGTACGACTGGTATAAGAATGCCTTCTGCTAGAACTAGTGAGCAAGGTTCTGTTTTAAATACAGGAATGCAAATGGATTTTAACCTAGGAAATTATAATCCTACGCCAGTTTCTGAAGCAATAGGACAACAACTTTATCAAGAATCTAAAGCTCCTAAATTTGATTTTGCTGGAGCATTAACTTCTGGTGCAGAACAGTATTCACAATTTGTGCAAAGAAGACAAAATAGAAAGTCTGGTATGAACACAGACCCTTCCAAAGGTGGAGCTGCAGGAATGATAGATGGTGTTCCTGTAGATATGGATGAAGTATTGTTAGATGGCGGAGCAGGTCCAAAAGGAAATATACTAGGAACAGAAAGAGGCACTATGGATGATGGTTCTACTGGTGCAGGATATGCAGCTGCTGGACAAGCTGTTGACCTAATAGGAACTGGTGTAGAAATGGCTTTTGATGATGAAGATGCAACCAAATGGAATGCTGGTGAAATCACAGGAAGTGCTTTAAAAGGAATAGGAAAAGGAGCTGCAACTGGAGCAACTATAGGTACTGCTATTGGAACAATAGTTCCAGGAGCTGGTAATGTAATAGGAGCGGGTGTTGGAGCTGCAGTTGGAGCTGTTGTTGGCCTTGGAGCCAATATAATAGGAGGTATAACAGGAAGAAATAAGGCAAGAAGAAAAAAGGCTGAAGCTGAAAAAAAAGCGTGGGAAGAAGCTTTAGGCAAAGCAACAGATAGTGTTAGAAGTCAGGCTGGTCAACTAGCTCAGGCTAGAGTTTCACAAAGAAGCGCTAGTGCTGCAGCTGGATTAGAGGCTGCTCAAGAAAAATACAAACTATCAACAGGAGGTAGAGTTTTTTCTGATGAATATTTACAATTTAGAAAAAGTAAAAAAATGTACAATAATGGCGGAAGAATTACTAAATTAGCAATTCAAAATAATAGACAAAATAGACCAGAACATTTAAAGTATGAAGGCTTAATGGGTGAATTAAAACTTTTTGATTTATACAATAAAGAAGTTACTCCTATAAAAAAACCTGAATACAACACTGATTATAGTGAAATAAACCAACATCTGGAAAAAGGGGGAATGATAGAATATGAAGATGGTGGGTTAATGGAATCTTCAGGTGAATCTACAAGTGGTTCAGGATTGTCTTCTACAGTATCAGATAGTTTCTATGATTTTGCTGGTACAGAGCAATTTAAAGTAGGAACTAAACAAGGTATAAAACATGGCGTTAAAACAGGTATAAAATACGGTACAACTAGAGCAGCTGCAGCGGGGTTATTAAATAAGTTTGGCGCTAGAGTGGGAAGTAAATTTATACCAGGAGTAGGACAAGCTTGGTTAATGGGTGATATAGGTTATTATGGAACTAAGTGGATGACCAAACACTACGCTAAAGCACATAATGAAATTTTTGGACCAGCATTAGATGATGTACAATCCACGCATGGAGAAGAGACTAGAAAAAAAGTTGAAAACACAACACATACTTATGGCGTTAGTGGCATAGGTTCTGGATATAGTGCTAAATTGGAAAAGGGTGGAAAAATTAGTTATGATGTAGAAGATTATTTAACTAGCAACTACAAAGATTTTGTTAAAGGAGGCATGATTGAAAAGTATAAAACAGGAGGTATGACACAAGGAGAATTTTCTCACGACAACAATCCTTTAACAGTTGTAGATAAAGACGGGCAAGACACTGGCATGGAACTTACTGGAGGAGAGGGAGTGTTTGACCAAAAGGCCATGACTATGCTTGACAAATATAAACAAAACAAAGATTACAGTAAAGCTGGTAAACTTGTGTTTAGTGAAATGGATACATGGAAAGATGCTGGTACAGCTAAATATGGAAACAGAATAAAAGAATATTATGGCTAGTAACGATAGAAAACAACAAATAGTTAAGTTAATTCAAAAACATTATCCTGACATTAATGAGAAAGGGACTGCTGCTTTAATGGCAAATTTTGACATTGAAACTGATTTTAAACACACTACAGAAAACAAATACACTCTTAAAACTCTTGAAAACAGAAAAGGTAATTTAAGAAGTATGAATAAAAACCTTGCTAAATGGTTTCAGGTAAAACATAATATAGACAATCCATATAGTCCAGAAGCAAAAGCTATTTGGGACACATTAAGTGTTCAGGAAAGCAATGGAGTTTTGTATCAAGGCAATGAAAAAGCTACTTCTGCAGGAGGATATGGAGCTTTGCAAGTAACTTCTGCTAATTACGGAGGGTTAGAAAACTTTGACCAAATGATTGCAACAATGGCCAAAGAGGACTTTAATGGAATGGACCCTCAAGAGCTATTAAATAAAGTTAAAAATGATTATGATTTTGGTGTAGAGTTTTCTTTATTGTATTATAAAAAATATAAAGAAGGAGATAAGTTAACGTCAGAAGTACTTAACAATAGCACCCCTTCACAACTTAGAAGCACCTATATTAATCCAGGTGAAAATCCTGACTCAAGCGCTGTACTGAAGACTAGATTAAATCAAAAATATGAGCTACATAATAATTCTGATAGTTTAAATCTATATAAAGACACTTTAAATTTAGAAAATATTCAAATTCCTCAAGAGAGAAAAACTGAAACAGACACTTACGGAGAAGGATGGGATACTGCAGAAAAGACAGGAGATGTTTCTATAGATGAAGATGAAATGAGAAGATTAAACTTCCCAAATACTGAAGTTGACAACAATCAAACTAAGACAACAGAAAACAATCAAAACAATAAAGTAAACTTAGATGATGTACCTGAAAGCATGATAGACCCTGAAACAGGGAAACCTTATCCTGGCTATTTGGTTACCGCTTCTGGCGACCAAGCAAGAACTAAAGAAGAGCCTATAACATTAGAACCTAGACTTTTAAATAAAATTGAAAACAATACTGGAGCTAATTTAATTAAACAAGCTGAAGGAAGTGAAGAAGAAATTGTAGAAAAAGAACCAAAAGAACCAATAAGAAAAAAGAAAAGATTTATAGCTAGAAACCCCATGTTGGGAATTGGGGGTGAAGATTATGATGAAGGCTCTGAAGACATGCTAGCTTTAAACGACTCTTTTATTGAAGATAACAAAATGTATTTAGAAGAAGGCGGTGTAATAGACTTTAAAACCCTTGAAGAGATGGGTGGTACTATTTTAAAACCAGGTCCTACAATATTTTCAAACAAACCACGACCATCTAGCGGCCGTACTGAATATAGAAATGTAGATGCATATGAGCAACAATTTATTGACCCTTATCAAAGAGTGGCTTTTGAAAAAGGTAATAAATATGTTACAAGAGAAGAAGTAGAAAAAGATTTATTAAAATATAAAGATGCTTTAGGTGAGCAAGATTTTAATGCTTTAGTAGAAACTAAATTTAGAATAGAAAATTTAAATAATTTAGAATATAAACTTAATAACAGAAAAGTAGGTGTATCTCAAGGACAAAAAGTAAACAATGAATTTAAAAAAGCTTTTGAAAATAATCTTAAAAGAATGGATAAGATTATTGAACAAAACCCTGAAACTATTTTTGGTCCAAAAGAATTTATGCAAGGTTATAGAGATGAAACTATGGCTCTTAATAATAAGTTTGGGCAAAGAAGCACAAAATTTAATGCTGCCTTTCAACTTAAAGCTCCTTTAGATTTACAAGGAGCGTTTGCTTATGGCTATGCTAATAATGGTGAAAGTAATTATACGGGTGTAACACCGCCAAATATAACTGAAAGAGACAATGAAAGTAGAGTTCAAAATATTTCAACTCCAGGATTTAGTTCTGGGGTAAGAGGTGAATATTATGGATTAGAAAATCCTGTAACAGACTTGTCTCAATTAGATAGGCCTACTCTTTTAAAAGAACTAGAAGATATAAAACTTCGTAGAGGTATTGTGACAGATATGTCTGCTTCAGGAAAAAAAGAATTAGAGCTTGAGCGTTTGAACAAAATGCAACAAGATGTTGAAAAAGAATTAAAAAACAAACCAGAAGGGAGTGTGCCACAAGTAGAGGTTTCAAAACCACAAATAGATTTAGGTTCTTATAGTACAGAGTTTCTTAGGGGTATTCAAGATGGAACAGAAAGCACATTGGGAATGGACGAGGCAACTGTTAATGCTATTAAAGTTTTAGATTTAGAAAAAGATAACCCTAATTTAACTGAAGATGGTCAAGCAGTTAATTTATCTGAAGATGTTGAAATAATAGCTCCAAAAGGAAATCAGCCTGTAGTTGAAGATTATAATATACCTAATTTACCAGAGACTGATGATTATGTTCAAGAAAAAAGTAAAGCAGGTAAAGTAATAGAAGCGCTAGGAGGCGCTAAAGGTATAGCAAGAGGAGCTATGACTCTTTTAGCTTTAGCTGAAGGTAGAAAAAATATTAAAGAAGCCATGAAAGAAATTCCCGTAGAGGAAGGACATAAGCTTGATGGAGCTTGGAAAGGGTATATGGCAAAAATGAGAGAAGCTGCACAATCTGGTATGAGCGCAGAGCAAAAGTTTTCTGCTCAAAGTGATTTATCTACTGCTTACAACTTGGGTGTTAAAAATGTAGCAAGAGCTTCTGGTGGAAACAGAGCTATGTTTTTAGCTAATGCAGGAGTGTTAAATGCAAACAGAATAAAAGGTTTATTAAAACTTCATGCTATGGACGCTAAGATGCAACAAGACAATCTTAAAGCTTTAGGAAAAGCTGTGGAATATCAAAACGAACATGGGCGAATGGTAGGAGAAGTAGACAGAAAAATGGCATACGATGAAAACACAAGACAATCTGCTTTACACGGAACTTTAGGAAATGAATTTGTAAAACATGCTTTAGGAGAAATTGCTTATGCTACAGAAAAAGCTGCTAACATGACGTACATGAATGCTTTTAAAGCATCAATGGACCAACAAAATATTAATTCAGGCTTGATAAATATGGCTAAACAAAATGAAGCTAGAATAAATCAACTTAACACAAACTATTCAGAAGCAGATAAAAACACAAATGATGCAGGATAAAATTAAATAACTATGGCAGTAAATTGGAACAATATTATAGGGGGGTGGTCTTCAGCGGCACAGCAAGGTCGTAATAGAGCAAAGAATGAAGCTAACACCCAAATAAAAACTATGCAGCTACAAAATCAAGCTGAACAACTAGAACAACAAAACGAAGCTTTAGTTAAACAAAATTTAGAACAAAATTTTCAAGAAGCCAATGAGCTTTCTAAACATTACAGACCTCAAGATTTAGAAAGCATGAGAACTGTTGCTGTAGATGCTGAAAATAAAATTAAAGAACAATTAGAATTTTATGGAGATGATTTAACTTCTTTTATGAAAGGGGGTGGGTTGAGTCATTTAAGACAATATAGAGACACAGTTTTGCAAAGTGACCAAGCTCAAACAATAAGAAATAATCACGCTAATATAACAAAGTATTTAGATTTAGTAAAAAATAAACCACACCTAGTTTCTAATATAGATAGAGAGGGTTTTGAAAAGTGGAAAAGCGGAGAACATAATGCATTTATATTTCATGGCAACTTACAACAATATAAGCAACCTAGCGAAGAAGAACTTCGTGGTCAACCAAGTTATGCACATGCTTTGCTAAGTGGAGAAAATCAACAAGAAAATTTTAACGCTGCTTTATATAATTATAATATAGACACAAATCAAAATTTAACTCCAAGTGAGGTTAATCAAGACCAGCTACTGAATTACATTAACCAAACACAACAACCATCTGCTATGCCTGTAGATTTTAATCAACAAGTTAGTGGACATATGAACAATTCTAAAAAAGCTTCTGACCAATTAATTTTAGTTAATGAAACTATCAATAGAGGTTTTACAGGTAATTGGAGTGATTTTTGGGAAGATGGTTTGAATAAAAATGCTTTATTTAATTTAAACCAAAGAACGGGTTTAACTACATTTGCTCAACAAGGAGAACAACAAGTGTATGCTGGTAATATGTTCGTTGGTCAAGAATCAGAAGTTATTTCTGGTTTGTTTAATATGGAAAAGAAAGATTATAATGGCAAATTAAATATAGATGATATTCATGCTCTTATGCAAAGAGGCACTGTTAAAGCATATGACACAAATGGTAACGCCTTGTCAACAGGAGAAGAGTTTAGCTGGGGATATGGAAGCGACTTAGATGTTATGGGAATACAGTATGGGCTTAAGGTAACAACTGATTATGAGACTGGACAAAAGAAGTTATTAACATATGATGACGTGTCTGCTGAAGGTGATGGTTCTGAATTATATAAAAACAAATCTAAAGATGGAACAGTTATTATAACAATGAGAGATAAAGATAGATTTGGAACTTATCCTGCTTTTGGTGGAGGTAAAGATGATTTTGTATATTTGGAGATTGATATTAATAATCCATACATGGCGCAAAAACTAGACAAAGCAGTTGGTGAAATGGAATACAGAGCAAAATCTACAGCAGAAACATCGCCAGGAGAATTTGTTTATAAGCCAGGAGAAAAGTTTTCTTTTACAGGCAATAGACCAAAACAAGCTGTAAGTAGTTTACACAATGGTTTAGAAACTTCTTTAAAATCAATTGGTATAACAGAATTTGACCCATTAGTTTATTCAACTGTAATGGCTCACTCTTTAAGTATGACACAAGATGAGGTAGCTCCTGAAGAGTTTATTCAAGCTTTAACAACATCACAGGACCCTGTTATGAAAAAAGCGGTACAAGAATTAAAAGATGGAGATATTTCTGGTTATATTAGTGTGTTTAAAGATGCTAATAAAATGACAAAGAAAGAAGCAAATAAACTACAAAGAGATTTACTTGCAATTATTGATGGGTATAATACCTTAGGCGCAGAATACGAACAAGAATAATTATGGCAGACATAAATTTTTTTAAAGGTGTAGTAACTCCTAAAGCGGAGGTAGAGCAATATGATAAAGGAAAAACTTCTGAGCAAGTTGTCCAAGATTCTAAGCCTTCTCCTGCTTCTACAACAGCATCCTTAACAAGAATGCCAACACCCCCCACCCAAATGCCAACAGGTATAGACCCTGGCGAAGATGAAAAATATGGATTTGTAGAAAAAGATGTGTTTGACCCTGTAGATACAATGGAGGGGTATCAGTCGCCAGTAGGATATGACTCCACTCAAGCAGCAATGGACGCGTCTATAATGCAAGGAAATGTTGGAAATAACTTTGACTTATTAGGCATAGGAGATAATCACTCAGAGGCTACAAAATTAGCTGCGGCTAATTCAGATTATATGTCAGATAAAAACTATTCTGCTTTTGGTAAACTTGGCAGAAGTGTTGTAGCTGGTGTGGGTTCTCAAATATTTACAGCGTCTGCAGATGTAATAGATTGGATGGATAGCGTGGGCCATATGATTACAGGAGTAGAAGACCAAGGAAGAAGTATTTATGATGAAAGAAATCCTGATGGAACACCTTATGAGCGGGGTGAATCTATGCGAGGTGCTGATTTAGTTACTGGTATAGCAAATCCTGTTATGGGTATTGCTAATGTATTTGAGTATTTTACAGGAATAGATATGTTGTCTTCTTTTACTGACACGTTAAGGATTGCAGGAAATGCTTTAGAAACTGTAGATGATGATATAGAAGAAAAGTTTAAAGATGAGCACGGTGGAAACTTTGTTAAGTTTGATGAAAATGGAAAACCTAAAGTAGATTACTCTCAATTGTTTGTTGCAGACTTTTGGCTTACTAAGGTAGCAAAACAAATTCCTAACATGGCAATGTTTGCTTTTACAGGTGGGCTTGGAGGGGCAGCAGCAGCGGGTGCTACAACCACCAAGGTTGGTTTAGCAATAGGTAGAACACATTTGGCAAAAGGAGCTTTAGCGGTAGGTAAAAAAGTTTTAGGTTCTAAGTTTACTGGAGAAAAGGCTGCAAGGTTTCTTGGGCAAGGTTTAGGTGCCAACCTATCAGAAGGAGCAGTTCTTGCAGGAGAAGCTCACAAACAGGCATTAGAACAAGGATTAACTTCAGACCAAGCTGCTATTGTTGGTTTACAAGTTGTCAGAGATAATGCAGCCTATATAATGGTAGACGCTATACAGTACTCAATTTTTGATAAAGGGTTAGGAATGATACCCGCAGGAATGAGAAAGGCTTCTAAAATGAAGCTAGGAACAGGAGTTACATTTAAAAACTCTATGGCAAGTTTTATAGTAGGTAGTGGTCAAGCTGTGGCTTCTGGTAAACTAGAAGAGTTTCAAGAGATATATCAAGATTGGAGGGTTCAAACTAATCTTGCTTTAATGAAAGGAGAAGAACCACAAGGTTACTGGGATTATTACCACGACCCCAAGCACGCAGAAACTAGACTTGTATCTTTTGGTATGGGTTTTGGTATGGGTTCTTTTGGTGTAGTAAAAAGTGTTGTTAGTGACGCAGCTGTTACAGCAAACATTATAGATGAAAAGATAGAGTCTTCTGGATTTGACGAGGGAGGGTCTGGATTGTTTTTTGTAGAAGCATTAGAAAAGCTAAAGAATCAAGAAAAAACAGGAGCTGGACCTTATTCACAAGAAGAATTAACAATTCATAAAAAACATAAAATTATTGAAAACGCAATACTTGGTTCTGTTGTTAATGGTGATGTGCAATTAGGTAAAGAAAGAATAGAGAAGTTAATTGCAGATGAAAAAATGACAAAGCAAGAAGGTGAGGCAGCAATAAAACTTATGGATGATATGGCTGAGTCTTATAAGCCATTTCAAAATGCTAATTTAAAAGGTATGCCTACTAAGTATAGAAAAGAAGTTGCTAGGCTTGCTTACAATATAGCTATGGAAAAGAAAGTGGCTGGAGAAGTTAATCAAAACTTTGAGTCACAAATAGAAGCTGTTAATAACGACAACACTAGAAAAGAAGCAGATAAAAAAGCAGAGATAGAAAAAATAAAAGCTGAACAACAAACAGCACAGGAAGCAACAGGCGCAACTATAGAAAGTTATCAAGAAGGAATAAAGCAAGTTAGGAAAGACGCTTTGAGTGATTTACAAGAGCAGTCAGATGCTATTGACGAAAAGAATCAACAAAAAAAAGACGATAAACAACAAGATGATTTAAATGCTCAACTTGAGGAACAAGACATGCAAGATGCAAGAAACGAAGAAAGGCTTGTTGAGTCAAGAAAACTTGATACAAAAAATAGAAAACAAAAAATAAAAGAATTAGAAAAACAACTAGAAGAAAGTGAAGTAGAGTTACCTGAAGTGCAGTCTGAATTAACAGCTTTAAAACAAGCTCAAAAAGAAGAGAACAAAGTTAACAAAAAAAGAAAGAAAGAGCTAAAGGCTATACAGCAGAGAGAACAAAAGAAAAAGAAACGTAAGTCTAATTGGAAACAAAAGAAAGAAGCTACTAGAAAAAGAAGGCAAGATAAAATGCATTCTTTAAATGAAGAGTCTAAGCAAGAGTCTGAAACCGCAGAAGACACATATCAATTAAAAGTTAATGGCGAAGTTATTAACACTAAGCGTAACTATGGTATAGAAGCAATCTTTAGAGAAAGATTAAAAAAGAAAGGCATAAACCTTATGGTGTATAGTCACTTTGCTAAAACTAAGAATGGAATGAGGTATTGGGGATTGTCACAGGGATTATCTATTTATCTTAATGCAGATAAAGCTACACAAGAAACTTACTTCCATGAATTAGCTCACGTGTATTTGATGGAGTTTTGGGATAGCCCCTCTGTAAAAGCATTGAAAAAAATAGTTCTTAATCAACCTGTATTTAAACAGGCAAAAGAATTATATAGACATAAGATAATGTTTAAGGGTGGCAAAACTCTTGGGGATATAGTTTTTGAAAGCGACAACATATTAACAGATAAAGCATATTTAAAAAAGAACCCTAATAAAACTAAAAGTGATTACATTGACTATGTAATTAAAGAAGCAGAAAAGAAAGGACTAGAGGTCTTGCCTGATGCAGAACAAAGAGTTATACTAGAAGAGTCTGTAGTTGCTTTAATAGCTAAATCTAAAACAGACCAGGACTTGAACTCTTTAATAGACACATCTAAATCTACTAGAGTTAAAAACAATCTTAAAAAGTTTTGGAGAAAAACTAAAAGTAGATTAACAAAAGAAGACTCTGAAAAAATATTAAAAGAGACTGGTAATGAACAACTTGTTAACAACAAGCAAATACTTCAAGATGTTTTAAATGACTACAATTCTCAGCTAGAAGGTAAAGATGGAAAGTTTGAGTTTAGAAGAGATAGAGAAGGGTTAGATGGAAAAATGGCTCATATAGGTGAAGAGCAGTTTATGAACTATGACAATGGTGTAGCTAGTATAGTTAAACAAGAGCTAGGTAGTCTATGGAGAGAAGAAGGCTTTCAACAAGAGATAGATTCTGAAATAGAACTACATGGCAAACCACTTGCTGCAACTAAGAAAAGATATATACAGTGGGTAAAAGACAATATGAAAAATATTGACGAAAGAATGGATGCTTTATATAACGGGGATGCTAGTGGCGCAAATAAAGCTATAGACCAATACCAAATGTCTAACTATGAGTCTAAAGGAAACAGGAGACAATATTTTAATGAGATAGTGTTTGAAAAGCTGGGTGCTAGAGAAGCAGAAAAGGTGGATGAAGAAATGTTGGGAGAAGAGTTTAATGTAGTGGATATGTATTTAGAAACTCGTAATAAAGAAAACGAGAAACTATCTAAGTGGGCTAAAGAGTTTGCAAGACTAGCTCCTATAATAGATGGTGTAAAGAATCTGGAAAGAGAAGCAAGAAGAGCTTTGTGGACATCTATACATATTAAAGATAGCGTTGCTAATAAAAATCAGTTTATAGAAAACGCACAAATTTTAATTAAAGAGTTTGATACTAAAGGGGCTGAGCAATTTAGAAAAGACAGAAAGGTTTCTGAAGAAGTATTAGTTCGTTATTTAAAGTTTGTTGAACAAACATACAAAAACAACAACTGGGAAACAGGAGATAATATGTCTCGTGTATTAACACACCTACACCATGAGATAAGTGGATACAAAAGAATTAATTGGTTGTCTTACTACATGAATGTAAATGGTAAATCTTCACTTAATCCACATAAAGGTGCTCAAGTTGTTTTAGGAGAAGCGTATTCTAAATCAGAAGAATCTAGAAGAAAAGATATAGAAAATGTATTCCAAAATGAATTTAAAGATAGCGTAAGATTTAACACTTATCTAAAAGACATAGTTGTTTTAGAGCAAGCTTTGAAAAACACAAACGACAATAGACAAAAACGCGAACTTGTAGCAAACTTTATATACGATAACCTTACTAGCGATATAGTAAAAGAAAATATAGAAGCAACTGATTTAATGGACACAGATGCAGTTACTAATATTGTAGAAAACAATGCGTCAAAGCTTATACAAGAAACATCTTTATTTAGAGTAGACGGTGCGTTTAATAAATATAAAAATCGTTTAAAAAAATTAAAAGGGTTGGGACAAAAGTCTTTAGCTAGAGACACAAAGTTACAAAGATATGGGGCAGTTACACTTAAGGATGGGCGTACACAAAGAGCAGATAAAATAGATGTAAAAAAGATTGGAGGATTTTTACCTGCGCTAAACTCTGTTGCAAAAAGTGTAACACAAGCTTTAGCTTTTGGTCAATTTGATTCTATGGTAAAAATGCCAGGAGGAGAAATGACGGCTAATATATCTAAAACACATCAGATAGATACACTGATAAAACAAATAGACAATCTATATGATACGCCTGGAGGAAAAGAAAGACTAAAAACTTTATTTCCAGATAATCATATCATTAAAAGATTGTTAATGAATGGAACTAAACCAGACATAAGACAAGTTATTGGTGGTAACATATATGTAGATGGTGTAAGAAAAGGTTTTGATAGCAATGGTGCCACTGCAAATGAAATGGCAGCTTTACAAATAGGAGAAATACTTTCTGCTATAAAGGGTGGCAAACAAACATATAGTCAATCTATATCTATTTTTAGTGATAAGAGTATTGATTTACATTTAAACAATGCACCGCTATATAATCTTACACAAGCACAAAGAGTTGCTAAAAAATTATTTAAAGGTGATGCTAATAAGTTTACTAAAGACGCAATTAATTTAATTAATCGTGAGCTTGCTGGAAGGTATAAAGAGCTTCAAAATTTGTCTGGTCCTCAAATAGAACAAATAGCTCTAAACTATGCAATAAACAAATACTATGCCAAAGACCTATTTATAGGACCAAAAAAATATTATAAGCCAGGATTTTCTGATTACATTAAAAGAGCTGCTGGTTCTGTAGCTATGTCTGTAGGTATAGGCAGTGATGTAAGACTTGAGCCTATAATGTTAAAAGATGTAGAGCAAACAATTAAGGTAGACGGAAAAGATGTAAAAATAAATATGACTGATGCTGCTTCATTTATTTTACCAGAAAATGCAGAGATGATAAGAGAAAAGTATGGTGAAGCTAGAAATGTGGGTAAGCACTTTAAGTTTGTATACTATGGTCAAAACTTAGACAACACTACATTTGAAAGTCAAGTGGGGTCAAGGCATCCTTTTTATTTAAAGACTAACACATTTGTTTTAACGGATAAGTTTGTTGAGGACAACCCAAAGTTTGCAACGCTTAGAGACGCATTAAAAGTAAGAGAAGTTGCAACACAGGGTAGTGCTAAAAAAACCCTACCCATGATTGTGTTTAGGTCTGCTAATAAAGTTCTTGGTTCTAAAGACACAGGAATAGATAGTAAGCTTAAAAGTGTAGAAGAGTTGCAAAGCATGATGGACAACGATACTTTTAATGAGTTTCAAGATGAACTATTTGCTTTTGAAGACACCAATGGCAACTTGCAATATGGTTTAGATGGTAGCAATTTAGGTATACAAACTGAATTAGATAAAAGAGCAGATGATGCTTCTGTGTCTAAACAGTTAAACTTTATGTTTTACTCTAACCCTGAGCTAATAGACCAAGCTAATAACATAATGGAGTCTTTGATTACTGCATATGAGAAAAAAACAAAAGCTGTTTTTTCTAAGTTTGGTTCTACTAGAAGACATCTTAATGATGAAAGCTTAACTAATATATTAGAAAGTGTATTTGATAAAGCCGATATAGACACTTATGGCTCTTCTGTTATTGACCTACTTAAAAGTGGTAGTTTAGACAGCGGAACTCTTGGCGCTCTTAGAAATATAGTTAAAAGCAATATTATAAGAGAGGCTATAAAAACTAGAGGTCCAGGTGGACTAGGCGTACAATCTACAGATTATGGTATAAGAATAGAGGGAAGAAGTGTAGATGGATTAAACCATTATAAAAGAAATGAAGAAACAGGTGATGTAGAACAAAATGCAGATATAGTTCTAGACGCTTCTACAGCAAGAAGATTAAACCTTGTGG
>Ga0208157_1000649_pt1 | contig 17926 bp, 7 predicted proteins | sample 5_EtaG_FD_184077 | JGI IMG/M metagenome (GOLD analysis project Ga0208157, IMG submission 184077) | Marine viral communities from the Subarctic Pacific Ocean - 5_ETSP_OMZ_AT15132 metaG (SPAdes) (version 2) | ecosystem: Environmental > Aquatic > Marine > Oceanic | place: Pacific Ocean | collected...
ACATCTAATAGAACTGCTACTTGTAAATTTAAAGTAGATTCTCCTGCTGCTAAGCTTAATTTCTCTCCACCTTCTGTAACTAAGATTACTGTACAAACAGAAACAAATCCTTTAGTCTTTGATGTACCTAAAACTGATGCTCAACCACCAAATACTGGTGGGAATACTAGTAACACTATTAGTTACACTGGATTGAAGAGACCAGGAGATAAACGTTATACAAGTTCTAGAAGACTTGCTTTCGATGATAATTCTGGTAATGGATTTGATGAGAATGCTACTTTTAATATTGATTCTGTTACTGGAGGAACAGCAGAGTTTAATTCAAGTGGTGATTCTATTGATGTTCAGGGCACTAATGTACAAGTTAGTTTAACTTATGTTTGGGCTGATTCACCTAGCAGAAGTGGTAAGGCATTACAGAAGATTCAAATTGGTAATACTACTTGGACACAAACCAATAGCAGTACGGGTAGAGAAACTCATATAATAACTTTAAGTGGTGGTTCTAATCCTGCAGATAATTTAGGTAAGGGTGGAGAGCAGTGGAAAGTAAGTGGTACTCTTAAGAAGAGAGGAACCTTTAAGGCAGGTAAAACTTATGAAGTTACTTTTGTAAAAGGGTATGGTCGTAGACCAGATGGTAGTGCAATTATTAACGTACCAGATCCTACTGTTCTTGAGTCTGGTTGGACAGATGAGACACAGACTTCAATTAAATCTAATCCTAAGATGGCATTTAAGAATCCTTGGGATTATTTGCAAGCAATTTCTGTTTATCAGATGTCTTCTGCGGTTGCTGAACAAGAACTTTTTGCAGACACTACAAGAAATGGTGTAACCTATAAAGGACCAGCACTGTTTAATTATAGAAGTAAGATATATGGAACATTCATGAATGAGAATGGAATCTCTCCTGATTATCCAAAAATTGGTGGTGCTGAGTTAGTTAATTACACTTGGAGTAATGTTGATTTTCCTGTAACAGGTGAGTATGCATTTACATTCCAGAATGATCATTCAGCAACTCTTTTTCTTGATGGTCAGCAAATAGGAACTAATACCTTTAGGGGAATTGATAAGACTAAAGAAGATATTGGTGCTGGTAGGCATAGTATTGATATGACAGGTGAAGGTACTCCTAAAAAGATAACGGTTAATAAAGGAAAGCATACTCTTACAGTAAAACCAACTGTTTATACAGCAGAAACTGGAGGTCCAATAGGATTCATAGATGCTCTCTTCCGTAAACCATCCGAAGATTATTACAGAGGTTCAGCAGCATTTGATGCTAATCCAAGTACCTTTGCTATAGGAATAACAAGATTGGTTGAGGATGTACCAGAACCAGGAACACCTCAAGCTTCAGCAGCATCAGGAAAATCATGGTATCAAAATCCAATAGGACTTTGTGGTATAATTATTCCTCCACCATGTAAGCAGATAAAATGTGGAAAGGGTAGAATTGTTGATCCGTTAGTTGAAGATCCTGGAACTGGTTTTGAAACAAAACCTACTATTACAGATGATCCAATTGTTGTTGTTGATCCTGGAGATGGAAAACCACCAGATTATCCTGTTCTAATTGTACCTGTTAAGGTTGTTATAGATGATCCTGGCATCAACTATACGGAACCAGATCCTCCAGGTGGAGATCCTGGTGACACTCCAGTGGTTGATGACCCTCCTGGCAGTGGTATTGCATTGACTGCTACATTCACACCTCACGGTGGTATTTCAGATATTATAATTCTTGATCCAGGATCAGGAGTTACAAGTACTCCTAGAATTGTTATACCATCTGATACTGGTGTTAATTTCCGTGGTCATTTTATATTCGATGTTGTTCGTGATCCAATTGATGTACCTGATCCTGATAAACTAGTACAGGTAACAGACCTAGTTGGATTAAAACAAACTGGATATATACAAGGTCGAGCATACTATGGTTCTGTATACTATGAGAATGGTATTCCTTATGCAGGAATAACTGCGACTGCTGGTAAAGCAATCCAAGTTTATGCTTCTCTTCAAGAGAGTATTGATGGTGTGAGAACTACACCTCCATCAGCAATTCAGAGACAGGGTACTGATGTTTCTAGTAATGACCCTAGACTTAATATACCAGGAACTCCTGATAACCTTACCTAATACTATAAATGTCTGGACCTACCTCATATAATAGAAAAAATTCTAGAGCACCTTCTAAGAATAGGTTGTTGTCTCCTTTAGAGCAGGAGGAAGGTAGTCAATATGATACCGCTAAGATCAATTATACTGCTGTTGGGTGGGGTAATGATCATGGTTCTGTTACTATGGGTCAGATTCATAAAGATTCTGATGTAACTGCAGCAGTAATGCTTAATACTAGAGATGGATTGCATCAATTCTCTTTAGATAATGATGGTGTAAGAAGAGGTTCTACAACTTCTACAAGCACTGGTTCATTTCAAGTTAAGTGTGGTAAGTATCCTTGGATTGAGAAAGCAGCAGATAAAGAAGCACTTGATAGTTGCTTTATTGAGGCAGAGAATGGTAATATTGTTATCAAGGCAAGTAATGGTAAGATCAGACTTGAAGCAACTGACATTGAGTTAGTTGCTAAAGGTGAAACAACTGATCGAGGTAATATTAAAATGACCGCCAGTGAAAACATTACAATGGAGTCAAAAAAGACTCTTATAAATGCCAAAAACTTTTACAAAATGAGTACACCACAAACTATGGAAATTATTGCTAACGGAGTTCTGAAATTGTATGGAAAAACAATTAGAGGTGTTACTGATGCCGTGGATGTTAAAGATTCTAAGGTAGGTGGTAGGAATTTCCAACAAAGAGTTAAGGAGGGTGCATAACAATGTCTTATAACGTAGATGATTTAAATGTAGGTGGACAATTAAAGGTTGGTACTGGTATTAACGGTGCTATCCAAGAAGGAGCAGAAAAAATCAATGGATCTGCTTTGGTAGAGGGTCCGATGGTAGTTGGATCACCTGATGATTTTGATGAGATAGAGGCAACCTTAATGGTTGGTCAGATATCTAATGAAGATCCTAATATGCCAGAGGATACTAGTCCTTATAAGACAGTTAATGGTATTTCAGGTGCTCAACCACAAGCAATATTTTCTAAGGGAAATATGTATGTTCAGGGAGATATATTTGTTACTGGATCTGTTGATTGCTTTTCAACTGGTAGATTAGAAGCAAGACATAAGGTGGCAGATAGATCACCTAAACTATTTGATATGCCACATCCTTCTACAGAGGGATATAGACTTGCTCATGCATGTATAGAAGGACCAGAGGTTGGTGTTTATTATAGAGGAAGACTCCGTAATAAGACTGAGATTGATTTGCCTTCTTATTGGAAAGATTTAGTTCATGCTGAGAGTATTTCTGTACAGTTGCAACCAATTGGAGCTCCGCAGGATATTATTATAAAGAGATGGGATGAGAGTAAGATATATTTACAGGCAAGAGGACCAATTCCAATCGATTGTTTCTATCATGTGTATGCAGAAAGAAAGGATGTAAATGCATTGGTGGTTGAGTACCAAGGAGAAACCCATGAGGACAGACCTGACAGAGAAGGTAACGATCCTAAGTATGCTGGAGTGATCAATACGAGGACTAAGTAAGGAGGGGGTTGACAAGGGTTGACAGAGGTGGTATATTATATTTGTTGAGTTGACGAACCCAACACGGGAGTGACTGAATGAACTTGCTGGCATAAGGCTAGTTAAGGTGATGAGACACAGGTGGTGCTGCACGTTGAAAACGTGAATCGACTTACCAGTCGGGTCTCAGACAGTAAGGTAAAAATCTACTCATGTAGCAATGCCCCTTACTTGTTGGTACACATAAATCCAACCTCCCACCCCAATATTTTAGAGGAACATGGAAGAAGAATATTTAACTAAGTGTGTTGTTGATACACTTCAAAGAAAGTTTTACCTTTATTCTAATGAAGGTGATAAAAAAGTCGTGGTCTGTGAGTCTGTAGATGAGTTTATGAATGTACTAGAGTTAGTACGTGCTACATGTCCAGAGGAACGGTTAGTTTATACGGAACCTCTCTCAGGGAAAATCGACTTTTAATTCCAAAAAAGGCGGGAAAAAATCTCCGTAAAAAAATCCTCGTGATAGGTTTGGCATGAAATACAAGATCGACTCTACATACTGTTGGTACAGCGATTGGTTGAATAAGAACAGTAGGGTTGTTTTGATGTATTTTATCAATGGCATTCCATTCACATATGATGAATTAGATGATATTGGTATATTAGAAGAAGATGCTAGAATAATTGCTGATTACGAAACTAAATACAATACGGAAGAATTATATAACTACTCTTGTTACCTAATGCAAGAGGAATTCCATCCATTATTGTTTGAGATGGAACTTGAGAATCCAGAGATATTGTTTAATGATAAATAATCCATAACGGCTATACGTGTTAATAAAATGGGTCTTTCCAGATTAGATAATTTTCTGAAATCGGCAAGGGGAACGATTCTCTATGTTAATCCAAACGATTTAGATGCAACAGATAGTGTTGAGAATAAGGGTAATTCGTTAACTCGACCTTTTAAGACTATTCAACGTGCTTTGATAGAGGCATCTAGATTTTCTTATCAGAAAGGATTGGATAATGATAGATTTGGTAAAACGACGATTTTATTATATCCAGGCGATCATGCTATAGATAATAGACCTGGTTTTATTCCAGATTCAAGACTTGGTAGTAATAAATTTAGACTTAGGAATGGTGCGACTTCTGATAATTTACCTCCATTTGACCTAACATCCAATTTTGACTTAACTTCTCCAGATAACGAACTTTACAAATTAAACAGTGTATATGGTGGAGTTATAGTTCCTCGTGGTACTTCTCTTGTTGGTTTAGACCTTAGAAAGACGAAAATAAGACCAAAATACGTTCCAAACCCATATGATGCAAATATAGACAGAACAGCAATATTCAGAGTTACAGGAGAATGCTATTTTTGGCAATTTTCCATATTTGATGCAGATCCTAACGGTAAGGCATATAGGGATTATACAACTGCTAGCTTTGTACCTAATTTTTCACACCATAAGTTAACAGTATTTGAATATGCTGATGGTGTTAACAAGGTTAATATCAATGATACCTTTATACAAGGTGTAGATGGTCAATATGATCGTACTGACCTTGATATGTACTATGAGAAGGTTGGTCTAGTTTACGGTCAATCATCAGGTAGACCAATTGAACCAGATTACCCTGCTGCAGGATTGGATATACAACCAAAAGTTGATGAATATCGTATTGTTGGTTCTACAGGTAGAACTGTTGGAATCACCACAATTATTGCTGGTGATGGAATAAACCCAGATACTAATATTACTGTTACTACTTCTACAGCAGTTCCTGGACTTGATGTAGATACTCCTTTCCGTATTGCTAATATTGGTGTATCCGAGTTTAATGGTCAATTTGTCGTATCTGAGAAAATTAGTGATACTCAAATTAAGTATCAAGTACAAAATGCACCTGCATCTGCAAAACCTAGTGTAGCAGGAGCAACTTTATCACTTACATCTGATACTGTAACATCATCTTCTCCTTATATCTTTAACGTATCATTACGTTCTGTATATGGTGCTTGTGGATTGCTTTCTGATGGATCAAAGGCAACTGGATTTAAGTCTATGGTTGTTGCTCAATACACTGGTATTGGATTGCAGAAGGATGATAATGCGTTTACTGTTTACAGTTCTACTGATGGTAAGTACAGTTATCAATCATCTGCTTCAGAACCATTAAGTACTAATTCAAGAGCAATTTATAAACCAGAGTATGCAAACTTCCATATAAAGGTAATAAATGATGCCTTTATTCAGGCAGTTTCTGTGTTTGCTATCGGTTATGCAGAACATTTCGTAACTGAGAGTGGTGGTGATATTTCACTTACAAACTCTAACTCTAACTTTGGTGCAAAATCTCTATCTTCTGATGGATTTAAAAAAGACGCATTTGCACAGGATGACCAAGGATATATTACCCACATTATTCCTCCAAAAGAACTACCTCTTACAGAAACATCTGTCGAATTTGAGTTAGTTGATGTTGGAGTAACTACTTCTGTTGGTATTGCAACTAATCTTTATCTTTATGGTCAGAAGAACCAAGATATTTTACCAGAAAATGTTAGAGAAGGATATAGAATTGGTGCAAGATCTGATGACAAGTTAAGAGTTCTTATTTCAGAATCTGGTGTTGTTAATGAGTATAGTGCTCGTATTGTTATGGAAGGATCAGAGTCAACCTCTGAAAAGTCCTTTGGTGTTGAAAGAATATTAACTGGTAATAATATTGCAAATAATGTAATTAGATTTACTTCTAATCATACATTTAAGAATGGTGAATCTGTTCGTGTAATTAGTGAAAATGGACATTTACCTGATGGTATTACCCCAAATACAATTTACTATGCAATAACCAAAGAAAATGCAAGTAGTGGTATTACAGCAGACACTGATATTAAACTTGCAAAGACTCTTAGTGATGCGTTGACTGATACTACTGGTAATGAAATTGCTATCAACCAGAAAGGTGGAATTCTAACTGTATCAAGTAGAGTATCTGATAAGAACTCTGGTGATATTGGACACCCAATTCAGTTTGATAGTGGAAATTCTCAATGGTACGTTAATGTAGGTTCTGCTAATACATCTTTCTATACCAAAGTAAATGAGTTAGGTACTGCTAATTTGGGTGATGCAACACCAAGAACCTTTGTAACAAGAAAGAATGATAATAGAAACTCTGTTGATACTCTTTACAGAGCAAGATATGTAATTCCAAAGGATGGTGCAACTGCAAGACCTCCAAGTGATGGTTATATTCTTCAGGAATCAAACCATACAACTGCAGCAACTGATGCAGAAATTCAAACCTACTATGGAAGTGGATCACTATCTTCAGTTAATCAGCAAAGAAACTTTAGATTTATTGCAGGTGCTGAATGGAATGGTTCTGATACAGTAACTGTATCTACAGAATTACCTCATAACTTAACAGTTGGATCTGATGTTCAGTTAGAAAATATTAGGAGTACTGAAAATGCAACTGCTGTTGCAGATTCTGGATATAACAGGAATTATACTGTTATTGGTATTAGTAGTTCAAAGGCATTTAATGTTGGATTAACAACTAATCCAGGTACATTTACTAATGATACTTCTTCTAGAACTACTACATTACCTTACTTTAAGAGAAAGAGGTATGAAAATAACTACTATGTCTTTAGAAATCAAGAAGTACAAGAATATATCTCTGGAGAGCAGGATGGTGTTTACTATCTAACTCTACTTAACTCTTCTAATGCTCCAACGGTAGCACCTTTTACTAATGAGGACTTCTCTCAACCAGTAAAAGAATTATTCCCTCAAACAAATAGAGACAATCCTCATTCAGATCCCCCAGAAGCTAAATCTTTTGCTTCTCCAAGTTTGATTGGTGATGTTGTTGTTAATGATGTTAGAAGTAGTATTACTAAGGAAACTGTTAATAAGTATAATCGTGATGTTGATTTTGGTGTAGGAATTTCTAATATCAAATCTACAACTGGATTTGCTCATGAAATTACTACCGATGTAGATCATGGATTGAATAGAATTACTAAACTTAGTATTGGTGTTGGTAATAGTGGTGCTGGATATGGTGATGGAACTGGTGGAGACTATTATAATGTTAAATTAGTATCTATCGGTGCATCTGTAACTGGTAAGAGTGCAACTGCTAAAGTTACTGTTGATCCTACTGGTGGTGTAACTGCTGTTAAGATCATGGACGGTGGTAGTGCATATGGTATAGGTAACACTCTTGCGGTTGTTGGTATTGCAACAACAACAGGTCACGTTGCTGCTGTTGTTGAAGTTGAGAACATTTATAATAACATTGGTGATGTTATTAGAATTAGTGGAATTACATCTACTGCAAATTCAGGATACAATCAACTTTATAGAGTTGATTCAGTTGGATTTGGATCTGCTACTTCGGTCAATGTATCATCTTCCTCGTCTATTTCTAACTTCTCTACAACTGGTATTATTCCAGATATTGCTGAGAAAGCATATCTTTACTTAACTGGTGGAGAGATTAGAGTTAGTACCTTAACTTATGATAATGGTTCTGGTATTGCAACAGTAGTTACTGCAAATAATCATGGATTAAGAGTTGATACAAGAGTTAGACTTGCTGGTGCTGATAATGACTTCTACAATAATAGTTTTGTAGTTACTGAAAACATCAGTCTCAACTCCTTTGCTATCAATATTGGATCAGGGGAGGCATCACCTGCAACAACTGGAAGTATTGCAGTATATCATGAAGGATATGCAGCAAATGATGGTGCTATTTCTCTAGACAATGAAAACTTATTTGGTAGAATGGTTCCAACTTATGCTGGAATTACAACTGTAATCTCAAATAACGTTTCTAATACTACTACAGACCAACTTTATATTGAGAATATCAAGAAGTATGATATTCAGATTGGTGATTACTTGGTAGTTGATGATGAGATCTTTAGGGTTAAGACTACAACCAATGCAGGGTCTACGAATCAGGTATCAAACCCATTAACAGTATTCCGTGGTGCTCTTGGATCTAAGAGATCAACTCACACTATCAACTCTGTTGTTAGAAGAATAGATGTTAACCCTGTAGAACTTAGAAGACACTCTATCATCCGTGCATCTGGTCACACATTTGAGTATGTTGGATATGGTCCAGGTAACTACTCAACTGCATTCCCAGATAAGCAAGATAGACAGATTAGTTTCCAAGAGGAACTATTAGCACAATCAACTAAGAAAGCTGGTGGTGTTAACTTCTACACTGGTATGAATGACAAAGGTATTTCATACACAGGTAATAAGAAATTAAGTACATTAACAGGTCAGGAAGAAATCTTTGACACCCCAATTCAAACTGTTACAGGTGAAGATATTGGTGCTCTTCCTACTATTAACGTAACAAATGCTACCGAAGGTTCATTTAGTCGTTCTATTAGAGTAGAGGGTGGTCCTGATAATAAGGCATCATCTGAATTTAATGGTCCTGTTATTCTTAACAACAAACTAACATCTGTATCTGATAAGGGTATTGAGGCACAGTCATACTACATTCAGGGTGATCAGATTGTTTCTAGAAAGCATACTATATCGAACGTAGCACCTACACTATCTGGTAACCCAGGTGATATTGTTTGGAACTCTGACCCAACTGATGGTGGATATGTTGGTTGGATAATGAGTGCTGATAATGATTGGAGAAGATTTGGTAATGTAAGTAACTCTAAGTATTCTAATATTGGAGTTTATGATCAGGTTGCTATTGGTACAATCACACCTAATCTTAACAGATTCCAAGTTGGATCAGGAACTACATTAGTTTCTATTGATGACTATGGTGTAGGTATTGGAACAACTGCAAATGGATATGGTCTTCATATCATTTCTGGTGCTAGATTTAGTGGTAACATTACAGATATTGATGGTGCAGCAGGTGCTCCAGGTGAAGTTATTGAATCAACTGGTACTGGTATTAGATGGTCTAATATTGGTCAGATTAACGGTTGGTCAAGAACTGCTGATAACGATGGAACATACAATACTAACCAAGACTTCATAGGTATTGGTATTACCACACCTAAGACTAATTTGGAAGTTGGTACTGTCGGAATGGCAGCGACTGCTCTGAAGGTTAATGGAAGTTCTGAGTTTGTTGGATTAGTAACTGCTACGAACGTTTATGTAAGTGGTATGTTGACTGCATCTGCGATTGACTTGCAGACAGGAACACAAGGTCAACTTAGTGTTGGTGTTATTACTGCTACTGGATTCAACGTTGGTGAGTTTGTTGTTACAGGAGATAAGGTCGGTATCGGCACAACTCAACCGAAGAGTGCTCTCGACATTCAGGGACATGCAACATTCAAGACATACTCTGAAAATGTAGGATACTTACCTATCAATGCTAGTATTGTTACTGTGGATCTTTCACATGCACAATCCTTTATATGCACAGCAACGAGTGATATAACCAAGTTTGATCTTACTAATTTGCCGCCTGGATCGACATCATTTACGATCAAGGTTCAACAAGACGGAACAGGTAATCGAACTGTTGGTATAGATAACTTTAGTATTAACGGTAGTGCATTGATTCCAGTAAGGTGGCCAGGTGGAATTGCTCCTGTGGTTACTGTAACAGCAAGTAGATCTGATATCTACTCATTCAAGATATGGGATGGTAACAATGCAGTTAGTGAAGGACTATACGGAGTAATCGGAGGTCAGAACTTCGCATGACACAATTAGATTTTTATAGGGACATAGATACGTCCCTAGAAATTAACGGACCAACTTTATCATTTACTTTACAACCTACAGGTGCTTTTGGAAATTATAATGGTAGTGTCGATCTAATTGGTATTGCTACTGCAAGATTTGAATCTGGTATTGGTGCTACCACTGGTAATATCAATTATAGGTGGTATAAAGAAGGAACTGGATTTATTAGTGATAGTGCAAAATATGTAGGAACTGGTACAACCACATTAACCATATCAGGTATAGCAACTGCGGATCATAATTCGCAGTATTTTCTTGTTATCGATTATGTTCCTGACCCATATCCTGCAAATACTCCTAACGCATGGAATGAACCATTTACGTCAGGAATAGCAACAGTTGGTATGTATGGGTTTATTCAGGTAAACTCTCAACCTACTGCATCAACAATTATTCCAAATGTTAATACTACATTTGAAGTTGATGCTAGTTTAAATGATTCTTCCACTTCTGGTATGGGATATCAGTGGCAAATGGCTGGAACTGATATTTCTGATGGATCATTCACTACTCAGAATATATCAGTAACACCAGGAACTCCTACTCAAGAAGAAGTAATTAACTATCAGTTTAGTGCGTCATCTACTAATACTGAGGCACAAAATACATTTACAGTACCTGCAGGAGCAGAGAATGTAAGAGTTGAGCTTGCTGGAGGACCAGGAGGAAATGGTGCAGCAGAGGGAGGAAATGCTGGTGGTGTTGGTGGTGCAGGAATGAGTGTATGGTTTGATGTATTAGGTGATGTTCCTACTGGACAATCATTATATGCAACACCAGGAACATTTCAATGGACATGTCCTGCAGGTGTTGGAAAGATTTGTGTCGTATGTATTGGTGGAGGTGGTGGATATACTGATGGTTCAGCTTCTACATTTGATGTACCTGCTGATAATGTAGCAATGGTTGGTGGTTATGGTAGAGGTTCTAATAATCAGACACCTCAGGCTAGTATGTCCACTGGTGGAGATGCAAATTATGCTGGTGGTCTTGGACATTCATCTTCTTATGGAGCAGGTGGTGGAGGTGCTGCAGGATATAATGGTAATGGTATGTCTGGAGGTGGTGGAGCAACTATGTTTGCTCAAAGTGGATATGTAACTGGTAGTGGATCTGGTGCAAGTGGTGGATCATATCAAGGACATAATAATGGTGATGCTGCTGGTTTGCCAGGAGGTGGTGGAGGTGTAGGTGTTTATGGTAATAGTGGTGATGCTACTTTCTGGTCAAGGGGTGGTTCTGGTGGACAAAACTCAGTAAATGAAAATGGTGCTACATTTGGTGGAGGTGGTGGTAATAGTGGAGTATTTGGCGATCCAACTGGAGAAGGTGGTGGGTTATGTTGGAAAAATAATATTACAGTAGTACCTGGTCAAACTTATACTTTAGTTGTTGGTCAAGGTGGAAATGCAGGTGGTGGTAACTTTGGAGCTAATGTTGGTAGTGGTGGTGGAGGTGCAGTAAGAATTATTTGGGGTGCAAATAGAGCATTCCCTGCTTTAAATACTGCAGATATGACAGGATCTGCTGGATCATCTCCAAATGCAAGAACCTTTGAATTTGTTGTTGGTAAAGCAGCAGCAGATGGAACAAGTGGAACTGCATCTGGTGGTGGTACACAAGGTAGTTCTAATACTGGTGCTCTTAATGGTGGATATGGTGGTAATGCTGGTGGTTTAGGTGTATCTGGAGGAGGCGGCGGCGGTGGCGGTTGTAGTCAACTTCTTATTGATAATGTAGTTGCTGCGACTGCTGGTGGTGGTGGCGGTGCTGGTGGTGGATCGAATGGTATCAATGGTACAGATGGTGGCGATGCTGGTCCTGATTCCACTGCTCCTTGGACAACACATACTTCTCAGATACAAGGTTATTCTGGCACAAACGCTGCTCATGATGATTCAGTAACAACAACAGGTGGTAGTCCTGGAACTCCTGATCAAGTTGTTACAACAACGAGTTGGGTAAATGTATACTCTGGATTTAGTTTTCCTTCTGGAAATTATGTTAGATTCTATAGAGGTGTATTTACATACGTTTATCAATTCTCTAGTGTAGCAAGTATTTCTATATGGTCAGGTCAATCTGAACCTGTACAATCTGGAAGTTTTAGATACTCTGGTGGATCTTTGCAAGTTGATGGTGGTAATACATGGGTTAACCCATCTTATTATGGAATAAGTGTAGAAGAACAAGTAACAACAACCACTGTTATTCCTGGTACTCCTGCAACTCCTGGAACTACTACTGGTCGTGATGGTGGTGGAGCAGGTGGTGGAGGTGCTGGTGGATATTCAAGTGCTTCTGCAGGAACTCCTGGTAATGATGGTTCTTCTGCTGCAACAGGTGGTTCTGCAGGTGTAAGTCAATATAGAAGTGATTTATTAACAAAATCTGGTGGTTCATATAATCCAAAGTATGCTACAGGAACAGCTTCTGATGGATGGGGAGTCGTTCATTATTCTGTAAGGAACGTTATTCCAGGCACTCCACCTACTACTAATGTTACCACAGTTAATCATACTGCTTCTGGTACTGCAACTGATACTTTAACAATCCAGTCTGATGCTGTTGGAATCAATACTGTAAGATGTGTTGTGTCAAATGCAGGTGCAACTAATACACCAGTTACATCTGATGAAGTAAATTATAATGTTGTATCAACGGTTAGTCAGGCAACTATTAACATAGAAACAATTGGTATAGGTACTGCTGCTGTTATTTCTACTCATAACTTAGCAAGTAGTGCTCTTGAGATAAATGTTTCTGGACAGGGTGGTGGTCAGCAGAATATGTATCAAATCATATATTCTCCTGATAGAGATATTGATATTGAGATGGATATGTATGGTGGTGCTGGATTTAGTACACCAAGTTACGCTGGTGGTCAGGGTGGTTATGCTCGTATCAGATTTACCTTAAAACAAAATGAAGAGTATACATTATCTGGATTGATTGGTACTGTTAATGCTCCTTACCTATATCATAAGTCATCTCTAATCGCATGTTGTGGTGGAGGTGGTAATGCTGGTAATTCTGGAGATGGTGGAGATGGTGGTGGAGTAGGTGTTGCTGGTGCTTCTGGTACTGGTAGTGGTGCAGGTAGTGGTGGTCAAGCAATTACTGCTGGTGCATTATCTTCTACTGGTACATTTGGATCTCTATATCAAGGATTGACTGCGGTTGCTCCTGATACCAATGCTACAGGACAACAGGCAGGTAAAACAACTCCTTGTTCAAAGGGTGTTTACTGGGCACAGCAAGCATATACTCCTTGCCAAGATATGGGATTGACTAGATTTAGACAATCTGATGGAACTGAAGTTACTACAACTACTAATACCATAGACAGAGGATATAAGGCAGGGTATGACGTAACTCAAACTGCTGGACAAGCTGCTGGAACTGGTGGTAATGGAGGAAATGGTGCAACTGGTGGTGACGGAGGAACCAATGGAGGAGGTGGTGGAGGTAGTGGATACACTGATGGATCTGTTAATATTGTTGCTGCTTCGCAGGGTGGAAGTGTATCTCAAGCTAAAGTTGTACTTAGAGTAGTGATTTAGCTAAATAACTATTACGTAACTAACGGGGGAGAGTGAACCCTAAATGGCTGTAAGTAAGAATTTTGTAGTCAAAAATGGTCTGGAGGTAAATACCGACCTAATATTTACTGATGTTGAAAAACAATTAGTAGGTATCGGTACTACTGTCGTAGGACATACTCTTCATGTAATCGGTGGAATTGGGGCTACCAATCTCTATGTTAGTGGAATAACAACTCTCGCTGCTACTGGTGGAATAACAACCACTGGTGGCGATTTGTATGTTGGGGGTGATTTATTTGTCAAGGATGATGTAGTTCTTGATGAAATCACTGCACGGGATGTCACTATAAGTGGTATCGCAACGATCAACAGACTTGATGTTGTTGATCATATTACCAATAACCTTGATATTCAGGGTGGTGTTAACATTACTGGTGTTTTAACAGCATCAGGATTTGAAGGGTCATCAATTGGATTTGGTACTCCTGCTGGTGCTGTTGGTTATGCTGCTACGTTCTTAGATTTCCGAGGACCAGGTGTTTCTACGGGATTCTTTGATGCTGGTAGTGGTATAGGTACTATCTTCTTTGAAGGTGGTGGCGGTGGTGGAAACATCAGTGTTAGTAGTCTTGCACCTGCTGGACCAAATATTGGAGACCTTTGGTTTAATATTGAAGAAGGTAGAACATTCCTCTTCTATGATGAACCTGCACTAGGTCTTGGTAATGCTAGAGTATGGATTGATGCATCTCCATTTAATGTCTCTGCTGGTTTAGGAACATTCCTTTCTAGATCTGGTGATAATATGGAGGGTCAACTTGGAATTCTTCCAGGTTCTCAAAATGTTCCAGGTTTATACTTTAAGGGAAATACTGGTAAAGGTATTTACTACTCAGGTGGTAAAATTGGGTTATCAGATGATGTTCATGTAGATGGTAAAGCATCTGCTTCTGATGGATTTAACATTGGAATTTCATCTGCTGGAACTTTAATTAACGGAAATACTGGTATAACAACTCTTAACTTTGTTGGAGTTGGTAATACATTTGCAGTAAATGGTACTACTGTTGATATTAGTATTGCTGGTGGTGGTGCTGGTATAGGTACTGCTATTGATATAAGTGCTGTTCCAGGAACTACTGGACAGGACGTAATTTATTATGTAAATGAAATTCTAGAAATTACAACTAACTCTACAATTACTGCACCCAACTCAACTGATGTTGCGTACACTAATTATGAAGAAGTTGTTGTAAATGATGGTATTGATTTAATTATTGATGATGGTGATCAGTTTGTAGTTGACGTACTTGGTCTTTCTACTTACACGACTAATGTAACAGGTGCTGCACCTGCTGCTACACCAGTCACTGGTCCAACAATGAATATTGCTGGTATCGCTACGATGCAGCATGTCACAGTTACTAAGAACACTGCAAATACTGCTGGAGTTATAACAGCAACGCAGGGATCATTACCTGTTAATTATTATGGTAACTTCTATGGTGATGGTAAGAACATTCAGAACTTAGTTTCTGGTGTTGGAATTATTACTGCAGGAGGAACTGTAGGTACTGGAGCAACCTTCCTTGATTTAAGAGGAGCAGGTGTTTCTACATGTACTGTTTCTGCTGGAATCGCTACTATAAATATTGAAGGTGGTGGCGGTGGTGGTAGCCTAGCAAGAACATGGTTCCAGATAGGTCAAGTACAAGCAATGAGAAGTTCATAAATAGAATTATGATATTTTTCCATCAAACAAACATAGGGGGAATTAGATAAGATGGCTGACCCGAAAAGGTTTTTAACTACAGAAGTAGGAATGGGATGTTTTGGTGAATATTTTCATAACACCTGTGGGAAACCGTTAAACGTAACTATAGGAGCACAAGCTATCAGTACTGATAGAAATGCTTGCATGTCAGTCTCAGTTGGTCTTGGCACTACAGTATTTGGGTCAAGATTAGGTATTGCTTCTGGTAATTTTAAAGATTACTTTGGAACAACTGGACCTGGAGCTAACCCTACTGGATTTAATACTGTTTTTGGAACATTTTACTTAGGAAAGAATTGTAATTGTCCAGGTGGTTCACATCAGTCTTCCACATCAGGTATTGCTTCATTTATAGCAGCAGACGGAACAGAAACAAAGAATTGGCAAGCTGGATTTAATAATTGGAACTGTTGTGTATGTATTTGTGCTGGACCTTTTCCAGATGGTACTTGTGGTGGTTACTGTGCAAATGCTCCTTGGGGTGGACAAGAACAAATTAACTTTGCATTAGCAGGATACCACGAATATACTGGAGGGTGTTGGGATAGTGTATACCCATATGCTGGTGGTGGATTTAATGAGTGTCAAAGTGCTCATTTGATGGGATATACTAATGGTAATGTTTGTACTATGGGTCCATGTAGGCAAGAACCAACAGAAGCTCGCATGGTTAACCATTGTCATGGAGAAACTCAATGTAAAGCATCTCAGACATGGGTAAATCACTTCTGCTGTTGTGGTAGATGTAACTATGAGAATAGTAGTCCTGGTACAATGGCAATTTGTTATCAGAGAAATGATTATAACTGTGGTGGATACTATGATTGGTATGTGATTACTAATAATCTACCAACTTCTGATGATCGTAAACCTTTATATTGTACTTGGTGTTGTAGTAGTTGCCAAATATGTTACTGCAATCATATGACCTTTAACTGTTGGACAACAAAATCTGAAGGCGTATTTGGTGGTAGTGCAGAAATTATGCTTAATGGTTGCTGTAGAAGAGACCATTACTATTGCATATGCTTCTGTTGCCAATGTGGAAGACTATGTAGGCAAAGTCATGGTGGATGTTGTATATCTCAATTTACTGATTGTTCTTCTTGGATTTGTTGCTTATGTTGCTATGTGCATTGGCCTGAGAATGGTTGGTCATGTAGCGGACCAAATGGTTGCCCCATGCATCCTTTGGGTGGTGTTGCTGGTGCGATGACGCATTGTATGGGAGTAAGACATCATAAGACCATGCAGCAGTGTCAGATGTGGTATACTTTCTATCCTTGGGCATGTACCTTCTATTGTAATAGATGTAGTTGCAACATGAAAACGATGGATTTATGGGTATGTCCTCCTAAGTATGGTACTACTCAGTGTTCTACAAATGAATATGCTATTAAGTATCTTTCATGGAACCCTGCGAAGTGTTGTACATATCTTATGATTAGATCGGATGACGCTAATCAGTGTGGAATATTCTCATGGTTTGGATCGGATAATTACTCATATAGAGATTGGCAAGTAGGTAGTGGAGATCTATGTTGTGTATGGCCTTGTGATACTACTTACTTCTGTAAGGTTGCTAATTTCCCATCTGAGATGACTGCAGAAAAGTATTATACTCCTATAATGTGTACAACTTGTATTCATAGGGTTGAGAAATCACTATGGGCAATAGGTGTTTATAATTGTGATGAATGTAAGATGGATCCATTTATATCAAGTGATTTAATTAACTGGTCTAAATCTCCATCTGGTCCTACTGAATGTTCAGTATCAGTTATTTGTGCTTCTCCGCAGAATTGCATTGTGGAATATTTGAGTACTACTTGTAAGTGGAGGATATGTACATCATTTGATGCTTCTGTATGTAAATCTGGTATTGTTGACTGGAAGTTAGCATTTAATAATTATGAACGTACTGGATATATTATTCCTGATGGTGGTCGATTGTTTGTACAGAATATATCTTCAGGTTCTATAGGTACTTCATTTGCACTTAATATGTGGGGGTATGAAGGTTAATGTCTAGATTTATTACTCAAAGGAGTGCAGATGGCGGTACATCTGGTGCTGGTGGAATGACGACGGATGATGTGAAAAAACTGGTAAAGTCACATTGTATTATACATTGCTATCCTTGGACTCTAGATTATGGAAATGTAATGTGTTTTGAACTTCCTTGGAATTGTTATGATGG
>Ga0208157_1000650_pt1 | contig 17924 bp, 19 predicted proteins | sample 5_EtaG_FD_184077 | JGI IMG/M metagenome (GOLD analysis project Ga0208157, IMG submission 184077) | Marine viral communities from the Subarctic Pacific Ocean - 5_ETSP_OMZ_AT15132 metaG (SPAdes) (version 2) | ecosystem: Environmental > Aquatic > Marine > Oceanic | place: Pacific Ocean | collected...
TGGTGGCAAATTTGCTAAAGAAGTGGTGGAAGGTGATATTCACACGCAACTAGCTGAGATCTATGGAACCTCAAGATCGCAGGGCAAACAGACAACTTACTGCCTAATCTATGGCGGCGGCAATATGAAGTTAGGTCTTACGACTGGGGCTTCTAAATCCACTGCAGCCAAGAAAGGTGCAGAAATAAGGAAACGCATCATGGATGGATTGGATGGCTTTGCAGAGCTATCTGGGGCCATTGCAAAACGTGCTGAGTCTGGCGTCCTTAAAGGACTTGATGGTAGGCCAATCCGCCTTCAAGGTAAAAATCACGCAGCATTGAACTACATTTTGCAGTCGATGGGTGCCGTCATCTGCAAGCATTTTTTGCTCCGTTCCTACGAGCTACTGGATGAAGCTGGTATTGATTATTGGCCGTTAGGTTTTATCCACGACGAAATCCAAATATCAGTTGCGCCAGAGCACGCCGAACAGGCCACTTTTTTAATCACCGCTGCCATGAAAGATGTTGAACATGAACTTAAATTCCGTTGCCAGCTTGACTCAGAAGCTCAAATTGGTAGCACCTGGGCTGACTGCCACTAGCCCCTCAAGACTTGGCGATATTGCTGAGCATTGGGTAGCCCTATTAGCTGCTTGGAAAGGTGCCGAAGTGTACCCCAATCTCAATTGCACAGGTCCAACTGACTTCATCATGGTTGTTGATGGTGTCCCTTATCAGTTGGACGTGAAGCTTGCTCGTCCAAACACCAATGGATCTTGGCGTGGCAACACAGACAAAGTCCGTGACCCCGTGATCCCTGTCCTGGTCATCCCCACTGGTGACATCACCAACTGGAAAGTCCAGTGGATCCGCAACAGATACCCGCAGGAGTTGGAAAACTTCTGGAACCGCACCGCAATCCCATTCACTCATGAAACTAAAGCCGCCAAAGCTCCTAGTAGACGCCGACTTTTTCTTTTACAGGAGTGCGAGCGCCGCAGAAGACGAGCATGAATACAACGAAGAAATGACTGTCATTGTTGGAGACTTCAACAAAGGCAGAAGCATCGTTGAATCTGAACTCAATAAACTGCGTACAAGGTTTGAGACAGATGACCTCCTGCTCTTTTTTACTGACAGAAAGAACTTCAGAAAAGAAGTTGATCCCACATATAAAGGCAACCGCACTAAGCGAAAGCCTTGTGGTTATTTGAAATTGAAGAACTGGGGAATGGAAACCTATCCCTCAGTAATGAAACCAAACCTAGAAGCTGATGATTGTCTCGGGATCATTGCCACTAATGGCAGCGTGGAAAACTTTGTCCTCGTTTCCCCCGATAAAGATATGGCTCAAATTCCGTGCAGAATTTATGACCTCAAAAACGAGTACACCCAGACCCCTGAACTTGCCGAGAGACTTCTCTACGTACAATGTCTTACTGGAGATCCCACTGACGGCTACAAGGGTTGTCCAGGAACTGGCCCGAAACGTGCTGGTCAAATCCTTGACAACCGCAAGGGATCTTACTGGGAAGCTTGCGTTAAAGCTTACAAAGAAGCAGGGCTAACCGAAGAGGATGCCCTCCGCAACTTGCGCCTAGCTCGCATCTTGCAAGTCAATGACTGGGATGCAAAGAACCTAAAACCTATTCTCTTTACACCGTGAAGCTTTCAAGAACTGAGCTGGAGTTTGTCCGCAACATTCTCCAGACCCGACGCTCTTATAGGTTCACCAAGGCCCCACTTTGCGTTCAAAGCTGGGAGCCGTGGATGCAAGCACTCTTATCCAAAGTAACCGATGAACTCGAAGTTTAATCCGAACCACTACCGCTACGGGTCCATCGAGCCCTGGGACTTCATCATTAGCCAGGACATGGACTTTCTGACTGGCAACGTAATCAAGTATCTAACCCGAGCTGGACACAAAGACAACGAGAGTTATCTCGATGATCTACTCAAGGCTCAAGTTTATCTCCGCAAACTTATCGCAACCCACTTAGATGACGACTCCACCGGACCTTCTCGGACAAGCAATTCAGTTTCGAAAAACAATGAGTCAGAGTATGGGGACATTCTCTCGCTCTACAATGACAGTCCAGAATACTTTGATCGTTGAAGAGTTTAAAGAGTTTCTTGATGCACATAATTATGCTATCAAGTTTCTTGACAACCCTTTAGCTCGTGAACATGCACTTAAAGAATTAGCGGATCTCGTATTCGTATGTTTTCAATATGCCGCTGCTGCTGGGTGGGAGCTGGATGAAGCCCTGGACAGGGTCAATACCTCCAACCTAAGCAAGCTGGTCGATGGCAAACCTCTCAAGCGAGAGGACGGAAAGGTTAAAAAAGGACCTAACTATGTACCACCTTATCTCACTGATTTAGTTTAATGAAAGAAAAGATTGCTGTTACTGGTCGTGTCCAAGCTTGGCTCGACAATCCCGAGTCACGCCTGCCTATCAGCTGCACAGTTTACGTTTGTGAAGATGAAATGGAGGGACCAAATGGAATCGAGGCCAGCTGGAGATTCGTCAGCCATGCCCTACGCAATGCAGCCGGAGTCGCTGTGCATCTTTCTAAGCTCCGCCCACGGGGTACAGAGAACGGAAAGGGCCTTGTCGCTTCTGGCCCAGTGTCGTTTGCAAGGATGTACTCCGTCCTTAATGAGGTACTTAGAAGAGGTGGCACGTACAAGAACGGTGCCTGTGTTGTAACACTAGATGCCAATCATGCTGACCTAGAAGAGTTCATTGATGCTCCAAGACATGAGCTGCCCTGGGTCAAGAAGTGCATCCAAATTAATCAGGAATGGTGGGATGAAATTGCCGAACCTGTCCGACAAAAGCTTTACAAAGCGATCCAAGCTGGGGATATTTGGCTTAGTAAAGTCAAGTACGACCAGCAAGGAGAGCGTATATTTAGTAACGTATGTTTGGAAATATGGCTTAAATCAAGAGCCAGTTGTCTGCTCTCGCATATTAATATGGGTGCCTGCGAATTGGGAGATCTCTTTACCGCTTTTACAAACGGAATGTCCCGATTGTGTGATCTCCATAAAAGAACCGGAGTGGGGGAAACTGGTGAGTATCTTTCTCCAGAAGTGGATCGCCAGGTTGGCCTCGGACTTCTCGGACTGGCTAACTTCCTCCACCGTCAAGGGGTAAGTTATGCCGCCTTTGGTGAAGCCCTGTCCCTCATTAATGATACGGATGCTGTACGCACTCCGGCTCTTGTCATTGCTCGTGAGTTTGCTTGTGCGGTCGCTGGTGCCGCTTCTGTTGCTCGTGCTAACAATATGGATCGAGCATTCTGTATTGCCCCTACTGCGTCGTGTTCGTACAAGTACACTGACTTGGATGGGTTTACAACAGCCCCCGAAATCGCACCACCCATAAGCCGACAGGTTGACCGTGATAGCGGCACCTTCGGTGTTCAATCCTACGACTATGGCGAAGTTGAAATTGCCTCGGAAGTAGGATGGGATGCTTACAAATCCGTTGCAGACGGTATCTGCAAAATCTTTGAAGATACTGGCCTCTTCCACGGTTATTCATTTAACTCGTGGAGTGACGTTGTTACCTACGATCAGGCCTTCATCGAGGATTGGCTCGCCTCTCCTCAAACCTCCCTGTATTACGCCCTGCAGGTGATGCCTGACACTCTCCGAAAGGATGATGTCACATCGATCCTCGATGAGGACTACCACGATATTTTTGGACTAGAAACAGAGGAGGAATTTTGTTCCTCTTGCGCTGAGTAAATTGACAAGTAAGTACACACAGATTGTGTCCCGCAAACGAAAGTGGACACCAGTGCCCGTTGATAAGGGTGACATTAAAGATGGGTCAGAAGACGCAATGTTCCGCGCTTTGGCCTTACGGACGCTTGAGTTGCCCGTAAAAGAAATGCTGCAGCAAGGACTTGAGCGGGAGCTACCGGATGATCCGGGGGTGTTGCCTGCTCTTCTCTCAAATATGGAAGACGAAGACAAACATGATCGTGCTTTGGGGTTTATCGTTGACGTACATGGTGTGTCTGAGTCTGCCGAGCGAGAAGCTGCACGAATCCGTCAAGCCTGGCTCGATGCGCCCCACCATCCAATCCTTAAGACTGCGATACTCGAAAGGTCGGTCTTTTTCGTTCTCCTACCCTTCTTCCGTTTTAATGGATCAATGGGAATCCGCACCGTTGCCAGCGATATTAGCCGGGACGAGCAGACCCACACAGCGATCCATGCGATGGTCGCCCATGACCTCGGCTACGCCTCAACCCCCAGCTTGAATAAGTTGCGGAGAGCAACTGTGGCCTGGGTTATGGACGGACTTGGTGTGAACCAAGACCGCTATCTTGATAAAGACTTCTGGCTTAAACAGTCCGATAATCTTTATAGCTCAGGTAAGGCTAAGGGTCTTGCCGAAACTCAAAGAGCCAGGATGCCTGCTTTCTTTGAGGCTTCAAATAACAACCTTCCAAAATATGGCTGAACTCTCAGAGTATGAGGTGTTTGGTAAAGGCTCTCCACTTAATGAATTGGTGGCAGAGCTTGATGCCATGTATCCACTACTTAACCCAACGCCCACGGATAATGACCGTCTAATTATGTTTAGATCTGGTCAACGTTCGGTGGTCGAATACATCAAAGCGAAACAAACCAATGTGTAGCGCCCCTTCAGTAAAGATGCCCAAATACGAGGCTCCTGAGCCTCTACCTGCGCCAGAGCCACTGCCTCCGCCGGAGCCCCTGCCGACACAACGGCAAGCAACACCAGCAGCATCAATTGCTCCGCAAGCACCTATGCCCCCAGCTGCAACACCCCCGCCCCCGCCTCCGCTTAACCCAACTGTAGAGATGGCACCCCCTCCGCCTGTAGCAGTTAATTCACAAAATTCTGAGGATGCTGCAATTGTCAAGCGGCGTAAATCGAAGCGCAAAGAGCTTCAGCAAGCTTCTTCAGGTACCAGTGCACTTCGTATTCCGCTCGATAAATCCATTGGGACAAACCCCCGCGGAAGCACTGGTTCAAGCGGCCTAAACATCCCTAGATAAATGAAAATTAAATCCTCTGCGATGTCGCGCTATCAAGCGTTGGAATCGGATAGGGAACAGTTCCTAGAAGTGGGACGTAGGGGAGCCAAGTTGACTCTGCCTTACCTCTTAGTTGAGGAAGGCTTGAGTGACGGAGGCTCCCTCCATACGCCATGGCAATCACTAGGAGCAAAAGGGTGCAACGTACTGGCATCAAAAATGATGCTCAGTCTCTTCCCTGTAAACACTACATTTTTCAAACTACAGATCAACGATGGAGAACTGGCAGCCATGCCAGATGTAACTCCAGAGGTTAGATCTGAAATTGATCTCTCCCTCAATAAGATGGAGCGGATCGTTATGCAGCAGATCGCAGAGTCAAATGACCGGGTCGCTCTACATGCTGCTATGAAACATTTAGTTGTGACTGGCAATGCACTCTTGCATGCTGGGAAGAAAGCCCTAAAAGTGTTCCCCCTAGATCGATATGTTGTCTGTCGAGATGGTGACGGTACTGTCATCGAGATCATTACAAAAGAAGAGGTAGACAGATCTCTGCTACCTGCAGAGTTTCAGAAACCACCCCTTGAGCGGGACTCGAATGCTCCCGGTGAGGATGGTCCTAAGTTCGGCGTTGCTTCCGTCAATGGTTCCAGCAAGCTTGACCAGGCTGTTGTCTACACCGTTGTTGAACTACAAGATGGTCAGCACAAGTGGCATCAGGAATGCGACGACAAGATCATCCCTGGCACTAAATCCAGCTCCCCCGTCAAGTCATCCCCTTGGATGCCTCTGCGTTTCAACGTGGCCAACAACGGAGAGAGCTATGGCCGTGGTCGTGTTGAAGAGTTCATCGGTGACCTGACTTCCCTCGAAGGTCTCTACAAGAGTCTTGTCGAAGGTAGTGCTGCAGCCTCCAAGGTTGTGTTCATGGTGAGCCCCAGTGCCACCACCAAACCCCAGTCCCTGGCTAACGCATCCACGGGAGCAATCATCCAGGGCCGACCCGACGATGTGGGTGTGGTGGCTGTCGGTAAAACAGCGGACTTCAAAACAGTCCAGGAGATGATCAGAGACCTCACTCAGAGGCTCTCAGATGCCTTCCTAGTGCTCAATGTCCGGCAGTCCGAGCGGACTACCCTTGGCGAAGTAAATGCCACCGTACAGGAGCTTAACGAGCAGTTAGGTGGTATCTACAGCAACCTCACTTCTGAACTGCTACAGCCTTATTTGCATAGAAAGCTTGCACAGCTAAGTAGAGCTAAAAAGATTCCACCCCTTCCAAAGGGTTTGGTGTTGCCAACAGTTGTGGCTGGTCTTAATGGCATTGGCCGTGGTCAAGACAAAGCTGCATTGATGGAGTTTGTCGGGACTGTCGCTCAAGCAATGGGACCAGAGGCTTTGGTTTCTTTGATCAACCCACAAGAGTTCTTGAAACGCTTGGCTGCTGCCAGCGGTATTGAAGTCTTGGGCCTTGTCAAAGGAGAAGAGCAGCTGGCACAAGAGAAGCAAGAAGCTCAGCAGCTAGCCACACAACAACAAGTCATGGGTCAAATCGGTCAGCTGGCCAAGACTCCTATGGCTGAACAATTTATAAACCCCAATCAACAACAAGATGCCGGAACAGAGCAGCCCCAAACGCCGCCGAGCCCGCAAGCCTGATGGTAAATATCAAGGTAACTCGGAAGGCCTAAACCAAGCCTGGGAAGCTACCGAGATTATTGAAGCTATCGGTGAGAAAACAGTTGACTATTCTGTTAAGCAAAAAGTAGTCGGTCCTTCGCAGGACACTGCTGGTAAATACAGCAAACGAAAAAAAGTAACCGCGCCATCCTTTGGGAAGGCATATACCGTTAACAATTAACTATGGCTACCACCACTTTCGATACCTCTGAAGGGCCATCAGCAGAACAGCAGGCAGCTGAGACTGCTGCGTTGGAGCAAGGTGAAAAACTCACCGCAATGCAACAGGAGGATCGAGACCGCAAATTCCAGCAGACAGATGATGAAAATGCTGATGCCTCACTAATTGGGGGCAAGTTCAAATCACAAGATGATCTGCTGAAAGCCTATGAAGAGCTGCAGCGCAAACTAGGCAGCAACGAAGAACAACCTGAAGAGGTAGAAGCTGAAGCTACTGAGGTTGAGCAGCCGCCAGAAGTCGAGCCAGAAGTGGCTGAGACTGTCAACTACATGCACCAACTCAATCAAGAGTTTGGTAAGTCTGGTCAACTTTCAGAAGAGGCTGTAGAGCGTCTCGGCTCTATGGACTCTAAGGAGTTAATCAAGGCCTATATGGCCTACAACTCTCAGGCGCAAAACGCATCGCTTCAGCAATCAGAGTTGGATGCCATTCAGCAATCCGTAGGTGGGGCTCAGGCCTACACCGAAATGGTGCAATGGGCAGCTGCCAACTTGCCTGAAGATGAGATTGCAGACTTCAATGCTGTAACAGCTACAAACAACCCCGCAGCTATTAAGTTTGCAGTTCAATCACTAGCCAATCGTTATCGAGACAAAGAAGGCTATGAGGCACCCCTGGTGTCTGGCCGCAAAGCTCCCTCAAAAGATAAAGCATTCCGCTCACATGCTGAGCTGAGTCGAGCTATTGCCGATCCTCGATATGCAACAGACCCCGCATTCCGTAGGGATGTAGAAGAAAAACTATCCCGCAGTGGAGACCTACTATGAGACCTGAATATGAAACCCATTGGGAACGCGCAGAGCGTTGGAATGGTCGCTTCGCAATGATCGGAGTGGTAGCAGCTATCGGAGCCTTTGTGGTCTCTGGAAGTATTTGGTGATTTTCCGTACGTTCATCCTATGCAATTTGACATCAGAGTAAATAAAGAGTGGATTGTTCTTACTCATAGAGCTGTATCCCATCTCTTGACCACATGGCCTGGAGGTGACCCTGAAGAACAAGCGGCCATGGTCGCTCTCAAGCAGGATCTAGATCGTTTATTGCTCGAAAGCATGTATCACGTATAGGACGCATCTACCCAGAGCATGGAACGGGGCCTGGGCCTAACGGAGATCACAATGACTGACGTTCAAGTCAAGCAAGCTGTGCGCCTTCAGAAGGCCACAGAAAAGAAGCAGAAGCTCACCTATAGGGGTGTGCGTTACCTGCTGATCAAGTAGCCCTAGGGAGGCTTTGTATCCCGCCTGTACCTGATTGATGGTGCAAATTACTTTCCGTTGACAACACGGGGAGACGGTTACGGTTGCCAAGACCGGAAAGCTTGGCTGCCTGCCAGTTGGAGTAGCAGGGGTTCGACTCCCCTGCCTGGTATTTGCCCTTTGAGCCCGCCACGGTGGATAACTCTTTGGGTGCATGCGCCCCGACTAAGGCCTAATTAGTCAAAACTTAGATCTAGATCGCAATCAATAAACCTTTTTAATTTTTACCTACAGTGACTTACACTGCTTTTCAGGGTAACAACGTAGCCGACGGCTCACGTACACCCACACAAAACTACGATACCCGTTACGCAACAGCGTTGAAGCTGTTCAGTGGTGAGGTATTTAATGCCTTTAATAGTGCAACAATCTTCAAAGGATTGGTACGCAATTATGCACTCCGTGGCGGCAAGAGTAAACAGTTCTTGCTGACCGGGAAGCTCGCAAGTGGCTATCACACTCCTGGTGAAGCTATTGCTCCCGCAGCTGGCCTAAGGTCAAACGAGAAGACAATCGTCATGGACGATCTGCTCGTGAGCAGCCAGTTCGTATACGACCTTGATGAAATTCTGTCGCAATGGTCCAGCAGATCTGAGATCAGTAAGCAAATCGGTGAGGCCCTTGCCCTTCACTACGATGACCGTATTGCTCGTGTTCTCGCTAAAGCTGCTACTGAAACCTCTGTTGTGACTGGTGAGCCTGGTGGCTTCCAGGTCAACATTGGTGCAGGCAATACCAACAATGCTCAGGCACTTGTAGATGGTTTCTTCGAAGCTGCTGCAACCCTCGACGAGCGTTCAGCTCCCCAAGATAATCGCGTCTGCGTATTATCGCCTAGACAATATTATAGCTTGATTTCTAGCGTGGATACTAATATCCTAAATCGCGAAATTGGCAACACCCAAGGCGACATGAATAGCGGCAAAGGCCTCTTCTCAATCGCTGGTATTCGCATCTTTAAGTCTAACGTTCTGGCTGACCAGTACGGAAATGATGCAACTGCAAATGCTGCAGTAGATGGAGAGAACAATGACTATGTTATTGACAACTCCAACCTTGCTGGCCTCGTATTCCATAGGGAAGCTGCAGGTACAGTAGAGGCAATTGGTCCTTCAATTGAAACAACTTCTGGGGACTTCCATGTCCAATACCAGGGCGATTTGATCGTCGGAAAATTGGCTATGGGTTGCGATTCTCTTCGCGTCTCTGTTGCTGGTTCCCTCCAAGCTGCTTGATATTTATCCCAGAGGTTCGGTATATCCGGGCCTCCGGGTTTTCTCATTACCCGAAACAAAATGGCAACTACTAAGGCAACACGACTTGCTGCCGTCAACACTATTATTTCTAATATCGGCCAAGCTCCTGTAACAGCTTTGGATACAGGCAATCCGCTTGTGGAAATGGCCGAGCTTGTACTCGATGAAGTTACTTTGGCTGTACTTGCTGAAGGCTGGGAGTTCAATACAGAAAGGTATTATCCATTTACACCTGATGCCAATGGAAATATCTTTATCCCCACTAATGTACTAAGCCTTGATACTGCTCCCGGCTCTGCATGTCAGGCAGTAATTAGAGACGGCAAGCTATACGACAGGGTTAAGCACAGCTATACATTTTCTGAAACTCAGGAGCTTGACGTTACATGGCTGTTTGATTTTGAGGATCTGCCTGAAGTCTATAAAAACTACATCACTATTAGATCAGCCAACGTCTTTGCTGGCCGCTCTGTGGGCTCTCAGGAAGCCGTCTCCTTCGGTCAAAGGGAAGAGACCATAGCCCGTGCAACTCTTATGGAGTACGACACACAGCAAGCTGACTATTCAATCTTTGCTGATATTAAGGGCAACTCTTCATACAGCCAGCAGGCTTTTCGTCCAATTCAAATCGTACATAGATTCTAATGGCAGCAATCTCCCAAGTTATTCCTAATCTGCTGGGAGGTGTCAGCCAGCAGCCAGACCCCGTAAAACTACCTGGCCAACTACGTCAAGCAGAAAATGTATTGCTTGACCCTACGTTTGGATGTCGCAAACGTCCTCCAACTGCTTTTGTTGCCAAGCTCGATGACAACATACCTGATACCGCTAAGTGGTTTAATATCTTTAGAGACAATAATGAGCGTTATTTAGTTGCTATTTATCGCAATAATAATAGCACTGTTATTCGTGTTTGGGAAGCTGATACAGGTGTAGAGCGTACAGTAAACATCCAAGCTTCTGCCGGTGCCTACCTGGATGTTAACGATACACGCAATCTTAACGAGCTAAACATCAATGACTATACCTTGCTGAGCAACTCAGAAAAGGTTGTGTCTATGTCCGCTGATACAGATGGTGACAGTGATGCAGAAGCTTTAGTAGTGATTAATCAGGTGGCATACAACACCACCTACAACATTGATTTTCTTAAGGACGGCCAGCAAACTACTCAACAGAAAGTTTACCGAGCTACAAAACTTTCAGTTGACCCAGGTGCATTTGAGGATTTAAGCAGTGGTAACTGCGTCTATGCCGCTACGCAGAATTTTGTAGAAACGCAAGGATCAAAAACAGGACTTGGATTTAGGTTGCAAACTCGCTGTCAACCCACTCAAGTCACTACAGAGGTTCCAGGTGATCCATACCCAACTGGCGTTGTGCGTGGTGACAACAGTCTTCATAGTGCTAATTATCAGCTACAGGCTTACTGCACAATCCTCTTCGGTCAATCAGATACCTTCGCTTTTGGCTCTTATCTATACCACCAATTTTCAGGTACTACAGCAGCTGGGGATCTGACCGTCAGGTTGGAGTTTAGAATTACTAATAACCCGTTCAACCCCGACTATAAAGACGAGCATTTCTTCTCGCTAACTAATGTTGATATTGTTTCCTATACCATTAACTATAGCAGTAGTACCAAATGGTCTGAAGGTTTATTTATCACAGACACCCAAACCTTCTTAAGTGATACTAAGCGATTCAGTGAAGACCCTGACAATGGTATTAATGGTGTCTATCTAGCAGGTGATTCAGGTGGTGTAGCCGTTACTGTTGATCGTGTTACGCAAGCTCCTCCTACCAGCCAGTATTCGTTTAAGAGCCGTTATACAACACAAGCCACACTAATTAATGGTGGTATTGGTTGGCGCATTGGCGACTCTGTGCAAGTACAAATGGGTAATAAGAGTTATACGGTCACAGTCGAAGATGAAAGTTTTGGATATAGCTATGTATCCGAGTCTTCTGTTTCCTTTACCACACCTGCCAATGCTACTTCAGGAGGCCTTGACGTGGGGGCAATTGTTGGCAGCCTTACGACCAGCATTAACGGCCTTTCTGCCTATACAGCTACTCCTATCGGTAACGTCATTCATTGCGTAAGAACTGATGGTAGAGACTTTAACTTGCAAACCAGGGGCGGCACAACCAACAATGCTCTGTACGCAATTAAATCTTCCGTAAATGATGTTTCTACTCTGCCTAGCCAGTGCGTCCCTGGTGTAGTTCTTTTAGTACGTAACTCAGCCGAATCTGATTCCGATGACTACTACGTTAAATTTGTTTCTGCTGCCGGTGACATCCCCGGTCAAGGTGCGTGGGAAGAAACACATTCTCCAGGCATTACTACAGAGATAAATCCATCCACTATGCCTCACGCAATGATCCGAGAGGCAGATGGAACGTTTACTGTCAGGCCTTTGTCTGCCCAATATGACGATGTCTTGTTCTGGGCATCCAGAGAAGTTGGTGACGAGAACTCAAATCCCAATCCGACGTTTGTGGGTAAAGGTATAAAAGATATGTTCTTCTACATGAACCGATTAGGGTTTCTTTCAGAAGATGCTGTCATCCTTTCCCAGCCTGGTGATTATTTTAATTTCTTTGTGGGTTCTGCTATTGCCGTAAGTGATGCCGATCCAATCGACATGACGGCTAGCTCTACTAGACCAGCTAAATTGCGAGCTGCTCTAGGTACTCCTAAAGGTCTACTTCTGTTTGCTGATAATTCTCAATTCTTGCTTTCTACATCTGAAGCGGCTTTTGGACCAGCTACAGTAAAGATGAGCGAGATGAGTAACTATAGCTATAGCTCTGACGTCAAACCCCTTGAAACAGGTGTATCGGTACTGTTTGCGACTGAAGCTGATACATTCAGCAAGGTCTATGAAATGGCAGTCGATTCAATTGACAACCGTCCATTAGTCTCTGAAAACACTCGGATCGTACCTGAATATATTCCGCCTAACCTAACACTTGCGGCGGCATCACCTAATAACAGTATGGTCTTTTATGGGGATGGATCTACCACTCTATGGACGTTTAAGTTTTTCAATACTGGTAACGAACGTAGCCTGGCTGGGTGGAGTAAATGGATTATGCCATCTCCAGTTAAATTAGTAGCCTTTGACCACGATACTGGTTACATCGTTTGTGACAATGGTGGGGAATGTGTGGTCCTGAAAGTCGAGATGTTGGATGATCCTAAAACATCTCCTATCTCTGCTTTCGGCCTCAGGTTTGTACCACGGCTAGATCATTTCTTATTCAAATCTCAAACAACCGTATCTGCATCAACTGATCCTGCAAAATCTATTGTTAGGTTTCCTACTGGGTCTTATGTAGTTGGCACAACTCCAAACATTATTGGAACTAATTCTGACAACTCAACTCTATACCGTAATCCTGAAATCCAGCAGGATTCCACTGGTTACTATGTTGAGGTTGACTCTGCGTTTGCCCAATTTGATTTTATATTGGGTCTTGAATATGACATGCTGGTTGAGCTTCCATCTTTCTTTGTAGTTAATGAAAAGACGGCTGATCGTCGTAATGTACCAATGGTTGAAAACGTTTATATTGATATGTATTACTCAGGCAGCTATGAGGTCAATCTCTCCAGAACAGGTTACCTGGATAGATCCCTAGATCTTGAGGCTGTCCAGTCTGATATTTACCTTGCTAATACTCCTGCACTAGATGAAATTATCTCTAGAGCAGTGCCTGTTTACTGCAGGGGAGACTACGCAAGAATAACTATTAGCACTTCTGCCCCCTTACCCGCTTCTATTACCTCTTACAGGTGGGAAGGTCACTACAACAACCGAGGTATCTCCACTATTCAATGAAATACCAACGACCGGCCACCTACAAGGATGGCCTGTTGGTACTTAACAGCATACGACCAGAAGATAAAGCTGAAGTTGAGGGCATGGGTCTGCAAATGGTCCATGTCCCATTCGGTGTTCTAGTAAGTGAACACGCCACATATTTTTATGATGATGATGGTTCACCAGCTGGCATAGCTGGGATCGTTCGATTAAGTGCCACAGAAGGTCAGATATGGATGCTTTGCACACCTCTGATTACAACCAAACCAATTACTTTTGTTCGACAAGCTAAAGCGTGGCTTCGAGATGTAGAGAAAAATTATTCACTTCTATGGAATCTTGCAGACGCTAGAAATCTTGTCCATCACAAACTACTTAAACACCTCGGTTTCAAGGCCCTCAGAACCGTACCCACTGGCCCTGAAGCACTTCCTTACTATGAAATTGTGAAATTATGTGCATAGTCGCAGCAAGTGTTGCCGGTGCCGCAGTGGCAAACGCAACCCTAGCTATTGGTGCAATTACTACTGCAACGTCTGTTGCTATGGGCATGTACTCAGCCCAGCAGCAAGCAGCTCAAGCTCAAGCCTCAATGAATATGCAGGCGCAGCAGCAGCAGCAAATGCAGCAACAGCAACGCCAACAAATGGTGGTGCAACAACAACAGCAAAGGCAACAAGCCCTAGCAAGCCAACAGCAGCAATATCAAACACTTGAGCTTCAGCAGCGTAATGCTACAGATAACTACAATTTGCAAATTGCTCAAGCTAATACTTCAATTTTAAATCAATACAATCAACAACGTCAACAAGTAGAGGCAGAACGAGCCAATATACAGGCTAAATATGCTGCTGACAGGTTAGGTTATCAACGTGAAAAGGAGAATAAAGATAGACAGATAGCTTTTAACAATGAAGCAGCAAATAAAGTTTATGAACAAGAGCAGACAAAAATGAGCGAAGCTAAGAAAAAAGCAGCGTTTGCTAGACAAGCTGCCTTAGCTAAATCAATCGGCGTAAGAGGTTCAATACTTGCAGCTGGTAGGACTGGACAATCAGTTGGATTGCTACTTAACGATGCAGAACGGCAAGCAGGCTTCGCACAAGCACAAGCTGACGCCACGTTGTTTAGTCAACTTCAACAGGCTCAAATCGGAATGGATCAGGGATTTATTCAAGCTCAAAGTGCTAACAACCAAGCTGAGTCGCAAGTAGGTATGTTCCCAGCGTCTCCATACATGCCTGCATTCCCTGGCATTCCTGATTTTATTGACCCCTACAAAGATTCAGAAACAGCTTTCGGAGCAGCTTAAATGGCAAAATCACAAAAAGATAGAGGGAGGATATATCAATCTAACCCTGCTGCTAATACTTACCAGGGCGCTGCTCGTTCGATTGGTTTTAATCCAGTTAAAGCAGAAAACGACGAAAAAAAACTACGCGATTACAAAGCTGCCATCATTGCAGACGGCCAGACTATTAGTCGTGAATTAACTAGGCAACAGTCTGCTGAAAACCAAGCCTTAGAGGCTCAACAGGTTAATGAGCGGGGTTCATTACGAGTAGGTCAGGTAGGCGCTGAAGCTTTACTCCAACAAACTCAACTTAAAGAAACTGCTGACCTAAAAGGCTCTCAGTTGGCAGAATCAAACCAGCTAAAGCTTGATGAGATCTATCTTAGAAATAAAAATAGTTTAGATCTTGGAGCTTTAAGGGCTAATCAGCAAATTGATCAAGCCAATACTAAAGTTGCATTTTCAGCCATTCAAGGGTTGATAGACTTTGGTGTAAGTGTCTATAAGACAAAGGCAGAATTCGCTGAAAAAATTGAAGAGCAGAAGCTAGAAGACCAAAAAAGTGAAGCTCTTGAAAGCAGTTTTTTCGGTTCTAATTTCTTTTCAAATAATACGGATTCAGCCAAGGTACTCGATGCTCAAGGAGAGGTAGTTCAAGAGGCACTTACAGCGGAGGTTCAGTCCCTTGCTCAAACTGCAAATGATCTAAGAGCAGAAAATAATGCCTTTAGTTCATATCAAGCTGAGCTAATCGAGGGGATGTCCTCTTGGAATGGCCTTGCAGATACAAGAGGAAATGTTTTTGCTGCACGTATGCAGTACGAAGGTTTCTTGAGTGAAGCTCAAGCTCTGGGTTTGATTAGACCAGGTTCTCAAGGCCTTGCGGATATTCAAGCACTTAACAGAAAATTTGCTGACGCTAGTGGCTTAACTTCTGCCGCACTTGTAGATCCTAAATTTGTCAACGACAATTTCACCAGACAAGCATATGAAGTTGCTGTAAATACCTTAAGGTCTGTTAACAATGCTTCTTTTGAAGAACTTAAAAAAACACGCACTGCAAAAGTAGATAGTAATATCGCTAGTTTGTGGGCAGGTGTTAGTGCTACTTCAAGTCCAGAAGATTTAGGGAAGGCTTGGACAGAGTCCCACGTTGAGAATGTAAACGGTAACTATGGCGGACTTATGTCTGCTACCTCTAAGCGGACAACCACTGAAAAAGTTCTTAAAGAACTTCAAGATGCTGGACGCACTGCAGAAATACTAAACCTTAGACAATATGCGCCTAATCCTAATACTCCTAATCTTACCCTCGGTGTTGAGTTCAAAGATCAGTTCGACGCTGCCCTCATTGTATCCAGAGACAAAGCACGTCAAGGCTATACCAGGGCTCAGTCCGAACAAACTATTAGAGCCAATCAAGCCGTTGAACGGTACTGGGCTGGCGAACAAACCCCGGCGACTCTTCGCCAAGTTGTTGCCGAACTCGATGACATCGGAGGAAACGCTGCCAGGACATTAAAAACTAGCCTTGTTAAAAATGGCTATCAGTTTGATCCCAACCTTGCTGGAGAGATTGCTAGCAAGCGTGGCACTGATGAAGAGTATTCTGTAAAGCAAATCCGTGACTTTTATACTCAAGGAAGGCTTAGCAAGTCTCAATATGAAACGGCTCTTAGGTTTGCTCCTGATGCTCAGCTTCAAAGTAAAATCAAGGAAGCTCTTGATTTTTATAAACCTGAGAAAACTCTAATTAATGATATTAAAGCAGAAGGTGGTCGTACTATCACATATAACAAAAGTAATAGAGCCTCTGCTGCTTTCAAGCAAGAGCTTTTTCAGCGTGAAAAGAGGTTTAAGATTGAATTAGGCCGACGCCTGCAAGGTGTTCTTCGAGATAACCGAGACCTTGAAGTTGAATCTCAAGCTTTCCAGGATATTGTTTCTAGAGAGGCTGAAATTCTCAGACAACAACCACGCTTCAAGATTAATTACGCGACAGGTGAGGGGTATAGTTTTGGTTCAGACGGCACTGCCTCGGATTTAGCTGAGATAGCCCTTGAAAAAATAACTGTATCTGAGGGTGTTCAGAACTTTACCATTAGGGGTGGGCTTACAGCTAAACAAGTAGTCAGAGCAAAGATCCCCAAAGCAATGGTTGATCCTACTGTTGACATTATCTTGACCCCTGAACAACTAGCCGCTGACACCGAAAAGATTTTAGCGGGTAAAACTCCAAGTTCCAGAACTCTTGAATGGTCTGGGTTTGTTGGAATGACCCCTAAAGACCTCATCAATTCACAACGCTTGATGATGGATATGCCCTCTGTAGATGATCTATCAAAGGTTGAAGAAGTACCTACCGCGACCATTACTCCTGGCAACAAAACTGAAGGTATGCGGGCCTTAATGTCGTTAGGTATGCCTCTCCGGGGTGCAGCCTATATGTCATCAGCTATTCAACATGAATCAGCATGGCGTGCTCAGCGACCCTCATGGGACTTGGGTTCTCTTGATAATGCTGGTAGAAACGGGGGCCTTCTGTCATGGAACAGGGGCCGATTAGCCAATCTTGAACGGAGATATGGTCGCGCTGTTGAGCAGATTACAGAAGCCGAACAGCTTCAATTCTTAATTCAGGAAATGAAAGTTTCCTACCCAGAATCCTATCGAGTGTTGTTTGACCAAAATGCTTCGTCTACGGACCTGCAGGCGGCTACATACAACTACATCAGATGGAATAAAAAGTTTACAGGTAGCCGCTGGACTATGGCTGAAGGCCTAATCCGCTGGGGCAATGACAATTTCTGATAAACACCCTCTCTACGGGGAGGGTTTATCCCTACTAACTAAATGGATCCCTTAGAAAATACAGACAACCTAACGCCCTATAATGAGGAGGAAGAGGAAGACCTATTTGCTGAAATTCAACGCGATCAGCAAGAATTTATTAAGTCAAAAATTCAAGCAGAATCTACACCCGCAATCCCTTTAGAAGAATCTAAAACTGAACCTGAATCTAAAACACAACAGGCTCTGCAACAGGCTGAAGAAATCGGTGAGTTTCCAGCACTTGGTGGGCTTATTGATTCTGCACTTGACTTCATCACACCCGGCCAGCGTTCTGAAGAGACTGACAATCAACGTGTAGCTGGCAAGGGTGGTGATGAGCGAAACCCCTTCGACTCCATTGTTTCTCAGGCTGTTGACTTCGTAGACAACAACTTCCAGGGAGATCAAGAAAGCCTGGAAGAAATTCAAGCTCGTATGTCAGCTAACAGGGCTAAGAAGCAGGAGGAAGATGCTCAGGCCCCAGCCCTGCAAAGAGCTTTGTCCGAGCCTGGTAGA
>Ga0208157_1000651_pt1 | contig 17916 bp, 17 predicted proteins | sample 5_EtaG_FD_184077 | JGI IMG/M metagenome (GOLD analysis project Ga0208157, IMG submission 184077) | Marine viral communities from the Subarctic Pacific Ocean - 5_ETSP_OMZ_AT15132 metaG (SPAdes) (version 2) | ecosystem: Environmental > Aquatic > Marine > Oceanic | place: Pacific Ocean | collected...
TTATTTCGTTTTCAAAGAATTTTTTTCTTGCAGGTTTTATAATTGCTGATCTAGCAAACTGTTGTCTTGGATGACGTAATGGTTGATCAAAGTAATCTTCAGGTAGTCCTCTGTCTTTAAGAACCTTTGTATGATAACCTGCATCTATTACATCTTGATCTGAAAATAACTCAGTGCCTGATCCTTCATAAGCTTTTTTAGTACGAGAAAAGTTTTCTTCTACCTGCTCCTCTATTGTTTTTATTTCATCGTCATAATCCCCACCGTAAGGCACTTGTAAATCTTTAGCTTGTTGTATCATTTGTTCTTCTGACACAACAATATTATTTTGTTTTTCTACAAAAGTTTCTGTAGCTGCATCTGCTGTATCTAATTCGTCAATTTGTTTTTGCATTGACTCTTGTAAAGAAACAGAAGGTTTAGATTGATTAGACTTTACAATTGGTGTAGGGTCAGGTTTCTTAGAACCTATAATATCCCCACTGCCCTCAATAAAATTATCAAGCTGTTGCTGCATTTGCTCTTGTAAAGTTGCCATGTTATTCCCTATTCAATACTAACAAGTAAAGCTTCTTCATAATCATAGCCCATATAAACATATATTCCTTTTCGTATATTTCCGTTTGTATCTTTCATAATTGCAGTATACGTATCTCCAGGGTTTAGTTCTCCTGAGTTAGGTACTTCATTTAATGCATATTCTTTAACTGAATTACCTGCGTTGTATTGTCTTTTACCATAATTTTTTACATATGATTTAGCTTCTCGTAGTTCTGATCCAATTCTATCCATAATATATTGATCATCTTTACCTATCTGCCAAGCCTCATAAGCTTGTGTTACCGCACCATACAGAGCAACAAAACCTTCACCTTCTCTACCTTCAAATTGTTGCTCCAAATTTTTTGTAAAGTCTACAGGAAATCCCATACCTAACATACTCTGCTGTTTAATTTTAGTTAAGTTAGACTCAAAAGACGTAGCATCGGCTACAGTTGTAATACCCTCAAAAGTTTCAGGGGTAACTGGTTTTTGAACAGCCTGTGCTTGTGCTTTCTTTTGCATTTGTTGTAATATCTTTTTTTCTTCGGCTACTAGTTTATCCATCTTTGCTTTAATAGGACCGTCAGTAACACTACCTGTATTTAATAATGATATTTGTTGTTTACTATTAGCATCTAACATAACACTTAAACTTTGTACCTCTTCATCGGGTTCACCATATATAGTTTTAATAGCGTCTGAGTCCCAATTAAATCCCATTGGACCTGCAGGTACAGGTGAAGCTCCTGTTAGTGTTTCGTCCATGTCATCAAAAGAAGAACTCATACTATACAAAGTACTTACATCAGCACCTTTTTCAACTGCTTGTTGTGCTATAGTTCCTGCATGTAGTACAGCCTTATCTCCACCTCTTGCTATCTGTGCAGCAGCAGCCCTGTCAAATCCAACAGTCAATAAAAAATCTACATTTTCTTTTTGCTTTTGTCTATTCTCTCTACGTTCTGACGATTTAGCTAAACGTTCTCTAGTGGCTGCTTCTGCATCCATTAGCTCTAGCTTATCCATTTGCAGTCTACCCTCTTGTATATTCTGTGACACTGCTCTACCTGCACCACCAAGTGCTGCCATTAAATTAAACCCCATCTGTACTTCTCCTAGACATTAATCCTACACTAGGTTCTTCTAGTTCCATTTCCATTTGCTTTTCTTCTTCTTCAGGTTCTTTGTTACGTTTAGTAATTTCTTTTTCAGCTAAAGCTAATGCACTGGCAACTGCAGCATTACTAGGTTTGTCACTACCTATTTTTTTATTTGTACCTACCTCATACTCGACATCTGCTTCTTCTGCTAAGTACGCCATTGTTTCCATAAGCACAGGCATGATTAATATTCCTATATCAAGGCTATGCTTACCTTCCATTACACCACTAGACTGTATAGCATTAGCAAGGGTTGTTAAAGGTATGCCCGTTTCCATTACGTTAAATAAATCCTCTATCATTTCTGGATTAGTTAAACGAGGAATATAATACTGCAACGCTTCTTCTACCGTAGTATACTGAGGTGGTTGCTGCCAAGGTCTATTGCCTAACTCTGCAGTAAGCGACTGCCCTGCAATTGGGGCGTCTATCATTGGTTCTAGTGTATCAACCATTCTTTAATTCCATTCTATCTTTACGTATTATACTAACGTACTTTGCTATACGCTGATTAACATCTTCCTCTTTAGGTGTGTCGTTTTTAACAACATTACGTGATAACAAACTAGTACCCATTTGTTTTTTTGGCTCAGTGCTTTTGGGCATAACCAAGTTATTCATTGCTAGAAATGCAACATTGTTCATTTATATTCTCCTGTTAACTAAATTAAACCAAAATTACCTGCTAGACTACCTGCTACAGTTTTAGATAAGTCTGATGTAAGAAGATCACCTATAAAACCACCAATACCTGCAGATGATTCAGCGTCAGCTTTAAACTCTGCTATACTCATACTTGTTTCTGCATTTAATTGTGCTATAGCCTGTGCCGATATTCTACCACGTTCATTCTCAGCAGATGTCCATGCCCATTCCATGTTGTCAGCATAGAATTGCCATAGATTATTATATGCAGACTGTGAGTATCCTAATAATGCCTGTGCATTTATTTCATTAGCACGATTAACAGTTGCAGTATCTGCTGTAGCTATTTGTCTACGCCACTGAGCATTAGCTTGATCTATAACTAAACGGTTCTGTGCATTAAATTGATCACGTTGATTGTTTATTTCAGCATTAAATCTTTCAATAACATTTACCTGACCTGCATTAAACTGTGCCTGTGCGTTAGCCTGTGATGCATTAAACTGCGAGGTGTTATTAGTCAGGCTTGCATAGAACTGATCAACTTGATTTTGTGAGGTAGCATTAAACTGTTGTGCAGCATTAAGTGCAGCTTGATCTGTAAACAAAGACTGCACACGTTGTTGAGCTTTAAACAATTCTGTAGACTGTTTATTGTTTAGGTTACTTAGATCAGCCTGTAAGAAGTTCTGTGCATTTTGTACTGCAGCCTGTTGCCTGTTGTTTAAATTAGACATGTCCATATTAGCAAGTGCAGCAGCTTCAGCCATTATCATTGCCTGTGAGTTAGACAGGTTAGATAGTTCCATTGTGTTTGCTATACGTGAGTTCTCTAATGCTACCTGTTGTTCAGCAGTAAAGTTCATGTTTGCAATGTCACTAACTTTAGCTGCATTAGCTACACGTGCCTGAAATCCTTGGTCAAACTCTTGACCCATAAACTGTGCTCTTTGTTGTGCCGCTAGTATAGCACGTTGTTGCCTGTTTGACAAGTTCTGCTGTTCAAATTGTGCAGTTACTTGTGCGTCCATTTGTGCAATAGGCAATGCAGATTCCATAGCTGCCTGTACAATCGCCTGTCCTGCTATAGATGAAGCACCTAGTCCTCTGGCAATCATGTTAGCATTAGCTGCTCTCATAGCACCTGAAGCCCATGCAGGTGTATTACCACCCTCAAACTGTTGCATAAGTCCTTCTAGTTGACCTGCCACTGTAGCCTGTTTACTGGGGTCTGCAGTTGCGGCCTGTGTTTCAACAGCTTCTGTAAAAGCAGCAGCAGTTTGAGCATTAGCCACACCAGAAATAACTTCACCACTTTGAATTTTTCTTTTCTGTGGGTCAGGCATTAATATTTCTGTACCCTGTGCAGCTTTTAAATCTGCCACTGAGCTTGCAGCTTGCTGTGCCGCATTTATTTGTGCTATTTTATCTAATTGTGCAGCCTGTGTTTGATCTGCAGTTGCACGAATAGCACCAGACGCCTCTATTGGAGACATCATATTAGCCTGTGTCATTGTGGGTAAATAGGCTTGTTCTGTTGCGGCAAGACCTGTAGGTAAAGCCATTGACCCTGACACCTGACCAGAGTAGGGTGATACAAGTTGACCTGCTGTAAGTTGAGTACCTACAGGCACGACTGTTGCACCCGTAGGAAGTGCAGGTGTCTTAGCTAGGGATGCCTGTACATCTGTTATATTACCTGTAAACTGTGGTTGTTGTGGTATATACTGTTGATTAAGAGCACGAGGATCATACTGTTGTAGTGACACAGTTGTAGAATTAGGCATACCACCATTAGCTAGTTCTACACCTCTACCCTGTAGTATGTCAGCTTGAGTAACTTTACCGTCACCTGTTAAATCAGGAAAACTTTTAGCCATACCACCTTCAGCCATCTGTTTAGCTTTCATAGTATAGTTATCCATCTTTTGTTTTTTATCTGGGTTGTCATTTAGATATTGATCAAAGCCATCCATGTCTTCATTGTAACCAAGACTGTTTGCTATACGTTGCATTGACTCTGGTTTAAATCCACCAAACACACTGGCTGACTGCACAGGTGGTGCAGGTGGCATCATAGCTCCACCTTGGTTCATATTAAACTGAGGTGTGTATCCTGTAACTGGTGTAACTGTAGGTGCAGGTGATGTAGCAACTTGTGGTACATATGGTGTTTGGTTTGCAGGTTGTTGACCCACGGGATAAAACCCTGAAGGAACAGGTGTCTGTGGTTGACCATTTACAAAGGTAAGACTTACTGTCATACCTGCATCATTACGATACATACGTACATCGTACTGTGGCGTTGCAGTTGTTTGCTGTTGCTGTTGTGGTGTACTACCTACAGTGTATGTAGTTGATGGGGTGTATCCTATCATACCTGTACCTGCAGGTTTAGTAAATGTTCCTGTCATAGGTACTTGTGTAGCTACAGTTTTAGATACACCAGTTTGTTGTTGTGTAGGAAGGTATGCTGATCCAGTATAATTTTGTGGTAGTTGATAGGCTACCGTTTGTGGTAAAGTCTGTTGTGTTAGCTCTGGTGTAACTATGTTAGATACTCCTGTATTTTGACCTGCTTCACCTGTTACCTGTGTTGTATCTGTACCTACTTGTGTTGTTTTAGTACCTGCACCTGTCTGACTAATAGTTTTAGGAGCTACACTTGTAGTTAATCCCTCTATATTAAATATGTCTTGATAATCTGCAAAAGGATTATATGTTTCTTTTAATGTATCAAAAGCAGATTTATAATTATTAAGTGTGTTACCCATAGTTGGACTTACAGTATCAATCCAAGAGGTATTTTGTATACCATAATTTTGTAATGTAGTTGACATTTGATCTGCATTAGTAGAAAGATTTGTTAAAACAGTTCCGTTACCACCAACAACGTATAAAGAAGGAGGCAATGATACAGTATTACCTGCTTCATCGGTTTGAGTTCCACCCGATTGATAAGCTACAGTTGTACCACCATACATTTGTGATGTAGCAATTTGAGTAGCCGCAACAAATTTATCTGCATTAAGTTCTCCAGTTGTGGCATCTGTAGCAGCTTTAGCAATTGCAACAAAGTCTCTTGTATCTGTATTAGAACCTACAACACCATAAAGTAAATTACTAGCCATATTACCAATATCGCTGTAGTCATCACCTGATGCATATATTTCTTCTACAGATTTACCTGCAATAAGCTCCATCATTTCACGCATGTTAGGTTTACGTGGTTTACCACTTTTAACAGATTGAATATAACCGCCTAAGTAATCATCGTCTACCCATTTAGGTATTTCTACACCATCTACAACACGATTTTTTAAAGTTGTATCTGTAGTTGTATCTGCAACAGTAACAGGTTTAGCATTTGATATCTGTGTTTCACCAGTTAGTTCTGACGATATAACATTACCAATTCGATCTCCATAAGCATCCTGTAAAGCGGTAACACTATCTGTTATATTATCTCCTGCTTTACCTACAGTATGACTTCCACCACCTTCAAAATTGATAGTGGCTGTACCATCTGTATTTTGTTCTATTGTTAATTCACCTGCCATACCTTATTCCTTTATTTACCCATTGTCATCCACACTGCACCTGCAATAAACGTAAGCAGTGCGACAGTAGATAATTTAACTACGGTTGACCAGACAGACCTACGTGTGTCTCTCCATGCCTCTAACAAACTTCTCATCTCTATAATATCTCTGGCTGCGTCATCATCAAGTAACCCAATAGAACGCAGTGCCTCTTTAGCACCACGTCTAGCTGCGTTGTCTAGCATTTCCTCTAGATCGTCAGGGGTAAGTTTGATGTCACTCATTTACAGTTCCTAGTGATTTAGAAAGCATACTAATAAATGCTTCTCGTCCTACATTAAGTTGATCAACATTAAATCGAGCACTTTTTAGTTTACGATCTAAGTCTTGAATATGGTTTAACATACTTTGTTGTTGATCTGTTAAGTCTTCTGCAAAATATTCTTTGTCGTTAATAATAACTGGGGTTTTTTTATCTTTTCCCATTTTATTTCTCCTTTGTTTTATTCTCCAATTGTGGTGTATTAGTTAAAGATGTTTTATCTAATATGTTAAAACCTCTACTGTTAGCAAAGTCACCTGGACAGTGTGCCCACTTATCTGCACAACCCTCTAACCATTTTACTGTGTGGTGATGCTCTGGTGCTTTACCATCTTTTACTAGCTCATTTTCCCAATTAAGATATGCAAACACTTCAGCCTGTGCCTGTGCTGCGTTGATACCAAGGTCAAACAAGTAGATCATGTTACCTTCATCAATGACACCACCTCTAGGTCTTGCACTATTGAGTGCTTGCTTCATGCAGGTCATAATGTGGTACTTGATTTCTTCTAGCTCGTAGTCTTCTTCTGTCAGTTCTTCTTTACCTATCTTCTCCATTAGGTTGTCGTACTGATTCGTAAAGAAGTTTAACTTACGTACTGCAGCCTCAACGTAACCACGAGAGCTTGCTGCGTTAGCTTGTTTCTCTGTTATCTTTATCTCTAGCATCTCTTGCTCTAGTGGATCAGTCTCATCCAGTAGCTTACGTTCTAGTTTCTTTAGTTTTACTTCATCCTTCTTCATCTTGAAGTAGGACTCTTGTAGTGCAGATTTAGTTTTCTCTATCTCAGCTAGGCTGTGCTTGATAGAACGTATAGGTGTGATAGCTGTAACGTCCAGTGTTACACTCATCATCTGTGAGTGAGACTTGTAGAAGTTGCTTGATGCCTGTCGTATAGCAGGGGCATGATCTTTTATATTAGCCAACATAGATTTATATTCAGGCTTTGATGTTGGTAGCTGAATGTCTATGTCTTGTGTGACCAGTTGTGTCTGATCCTCGTTGTATTTTTTTGATAAATCTTTTAACATGTTTTTAGTTTTTCCTTATGCTATACCACCATGTGCGTTAGATGCTCCAGAAGTTCCATAACTTTTATCGTTATTTAAATCTCCAAAATCTGAAGCGTTACCAGTAGTGGAAATGGTAACAGAATCAATAGTTTCATGTGTAGGAGCACTACTGCCATCAGAGTTGCCTCTACCTCCTGCAAATACAGCGGTTATTTTATCTGATGCTGCACCATGATCCATTTTGTGTGTAATTAAATTGCCAAAGTCTGTAGCGTTTCCTGTACTTGCTATTGTAACATAATCAATTACATTGTAATACGTGCTACCATTTCTTCCCCCACCACATAAAGCTCTAGTTGAACTTGCGGCTGCTGCTGAAAAATATCTACCGACTGTAAGATCACCAAAGTCTGTAGCATTACCTGTATTAGCTATAGTAATATATTGTATTCTATTTATTGTACCGCCATCTCCATGCCCGAAAAAAAGACCTCTAGTGGTTGAAGCAGTTCCAGAAATATAACGGTTACTAGAAAGTAAATCACCAAAGTCTGTAGCATTACCTGTATTAGCTATAGTAATATATTGTATTACGTCAGACATTTAAGTTTCTCCTCCTGCAAAAATGCCTCTTGTAGAGCTAGAGCATCCTGCCATTGATTGTGCTGTAGATGCTATATCACCAAAGTCTGTACCGTTACCTGTAGATGCAAATGTAAAATACTCTATAATATTTTGTCTGTCTCCATCATTATTAGCACCCCCTGCATAAACTGCTCTCGTAGAACTAGCTGCACCTCCGCTACTTAAATAATATCTACCTGATGTTAAATTACCAAAGTCTGTAGCATTACCTGCAGAAGCTAACAATAGAGTGTCAACAGTATCTGTTGCACCGCCACCATATCCTCCTGCAAATAAAGCTCTTGTAGCAGGATTACCTATATTAGGCCAGTTACCACCTTTAACAAGATCAAACTGCTCACTGAGATCCCACACACCTGACGCTTTGCTGTTTTCAAATTTACCAGCAGGTACTACTTTAGTAGCAGATATAACGTTAGCTGTGAAATGTTTAGTTGTCATTATTAAATTACCCTTGCACTGACGCTGCTGCAGGAGATGCACCACCATGATGTCTTTTAGCAACAGTTAAGTCTCCAAAGTCAGTAGTATTACCAGTGCTTGCTATAGTAATAGATTGTATTACATCTGCTCTAGAAGGATTACCATCAAAATTACCACCTGAAATTAATCCTGTAATAGTATTTGCACAAGCTGCTACATTTGCTGCATCTGCTGTTAAATTACCAAAGTCACTAGCATTACCTGTGGAAGCTATAGTTACATAATCAATTACATTTGACCTACCGCCTGGTATTTGACCACCTGCAGTTATTCCTCTAGTAGCAGAAGAAAGTCCTGCCATGCTACGTCTTGCAACTGTTAAATCTCCAAAATCAGTAGCATTACCTGCACTTGACATAGTTACATATTCTAATATATTTTGATTGTCGGCATCTGAGTTCATACCCCCAGATATTATCCCTCTAGTAGTACTAGAAAAACCTGCTGTTCTTAGTCTCCCTGCAGATAAGTTTCCAAAGTCTGTAGCGTTACCTGCACTAGCCATAGTTATAAACTGTATTGTATCTACGTATGCCATTAATTAATCTGTTTGCCCCCCATGAATAAAACCTCTAGTGGGGCTAGAAAAACCACCATGTGATTCGTTAAGAGCCGCAATTAAATCTCCAAAGTCACTAGCTGTTCCTGTTGAGGAAACTGCAATTGTATCTATTTGTTGTACTTTACTTCCACTATCTCCACCTGCATCAAAAAAACTAGTAGTGCTTGCAAATGTTGCACCTTGTTCTTTTGCAACACTTAAATCAGCATGATCTACAGCATTACCTGCAGTTTCAAAAATAATTTTTTCTATTACATTTGTTTTTCCAGAAGCATTATTACCTCCTGAAAATAAACCAAATGTAGGTGCACTAGGCCAAGCACTAGCATACTGCAACTGTGTTGTGAGTGACCACACGCCATTAAAGTTAGGCATAGTTAAAGTCCTCCATGCACATTGGAACAACCTGCAGTTTGGTCTTTAGCAGCAGTAAGATTGCCAAAGTCTGTTCCGTTACCTGTAGAAGCTATTGTTACGTACTCTATTTCGTTAAGATTTGCTCCACTAGAAGGATTGTTTCCTCCACAAAGATAAGCATAGTTATCTTTGCTAGAAAAAGAACCACCAAAGTCTCTATTTGTATCTGGATCTCCAAAGTCAGAGGCATTACCTGTACTTGCTATTGTAATGTATTCTATTGAGTTATTAGTAGAGCCTCCTTGACCTGCAAAAGCTAAAGCTCTAGTATTTGAGGCAGAGCAACAAGTATGTGGTCTATCTTGTGTAGCGTCTCCGAAATCAGTAGCATTACCTGTGGAAGCTATTGTTATATACTCAATTGTTTTTTCATCATCAGATTCACCTGTCCAGACAACACCTCTTGTTGTAGAAGCAGTGGCACCACCTTGATTTAAATAAGATGATGTTGAATCACCAAAGTCAGTAGTGTTTCCTGTAGAGGCTATGGTTATGTATTCATACTCATCTCTACCTCCATTTGTTGTCTCTCCACTACCTCCCATATTAACACCTCTTACATCGTTACTTAGGCCCATGGCTTGATTCATATTTTCTGGTAAATCTCCAAAGTCAGTAGCATTACCTGTGCTTGATATTGTAAAATAATCTATTTCATTAGTTGACTTACCTGATCCACCACCTGATGTGTGCCTACCTCCAAACTTTATACCTCTTGTACCAGATGCTGCTGAACTGCAAGCTGCAGATGCTGTTTGTAAATCCCCAAAGTCTGTGGCGTTACCTGATGTACCTATAGTGATTGCATCTACATTATTAAGAGATGTAGTGCTTGTTCTACCACCAAAAATTAAACCTCTTGGTAAAACAGGACTAAAACTGTCACTGGCATCACTAGGGGCAGATGTACCGTAAGCATTAATAGCCCACACTTTAGCTGTGTAAGCTGTACCATTAGTTAAACTGCTAACAGTTATAGGTGACGATGTACCTGTACCAGAACCCCCACTATAGTCAGTGCCATCTGTACTAACCTGTGCAACAAACCCTGTGATAGCAGACGTACCTGTATCAGTAGGTGCAGTAAATGCTACACTGACTGAAGCATTACCACCTGTAGGTGTAACATCTGTAGGTGGATCAGGAGCATCTAATCCATCAGTACCAATAAAGCCACCGTTCTTATTAGCCATTATTATGCATCATCCATCAGTTCAAAGCTACACAAGTATGTTAAGTCACTAGCTGCAGAAGCTGTAACTGCAAGTATATCTGTCTCATCTAAGTAGAACCCATTGTCTTTACCTACAACAACTAACGTAGCATCAGCAGGTACAGATACAGTCTTAGCAATGGCAACATAGTTTGATCCATTGTCTACACTTACCTCCACTGTAATATCAGCAGCGTTAGTACCATCAATGTTTGATATCATAAGTGTGTTTACTTTAGCAACTTTATCTGCAGCGACATCAATAATAGATGCCCTACTTGTCGTTACTGCACCTGCTACTGTCGTAGGTGTAATACTTGATACATTAATTAGATTTATTACGGTCATTTACCTTTTCCTTTTTTACCCGAATACTATTGCCATAGCGATAGCAAATCCTTTAGTAGCGGCACTACCTGCAGCGTAAGTTTTTACATCTGTTGCAGGAATAGTTTTCATTGTCCCACCATCATTAACTACAAAACCATCAGCATCTGCTACTGTTATTGAACTACCAACAGAAGTACCACCATCTAATAAGTTTAGTTCTGATGCTGTTGCTGTAACACCGTCAAGTATATTTAACTCTGCAGCAGTAGAAGTAACAGCAGTTCCGTTTATTGCTAGTTTATCTGTGACAACGTTAAACGTACCATTGTCTTCTATCCTAGCTACCTCTGTACCATCTCTTTGTTGAAAGATAAGATCTTTAGCATCTACGATAGGTTTAATAATTACATCACTAGATGAGTTAGTGACACTGAGTATCTCTGTACCTGCAACAGCAAACTTTAAATCACCACCACCTGCGTCTAGGATTATATCACCTGCAACGTCAACTGTCAAGTCTCCAGATGATAAATCTATCTCTGTTCCATCAATAGTAATGTTATCTATTGCAACACCACCATCAAAGACTGCTGACCCACCTGTAACTGCACCAGTAGCAGTAACATTACGTAATCCTGTGAAGTCTTTGTTTGAGTCCAAGACAACTGCTTTAGAGGCAATAGCATTACCTACTGCAGTGCTTCCCAAGTCTAGTGCATTTATCTCACCTACAACTACTGTAGCACCGTCAAGTATGTTTAACTCTTCTGGTGTAGAGGTAACTGCAGTGTTACTTGCTGCAGCTAGTACAGGTATAGTACCACTTTGGTTAGGTAAGTTAATAGTACGATCTGCTGTAGGATCAACAATAGTAAGTGTAGTTTCGTGTGCATCTGCTGTAGCACCCTCAAACACAATAGCGTTAGCTGCTTCCATAGTAACAGTATCAACTGTGGTGGTTGTTCCTGCTACAGATAGATTACCTGATATAGTAAAGTTACGTATGCCTGTGAAGTCTTTATTAGAATCAAGTATAACTGCTTTAGATGCTACGGCTGTACCCACCGCTGTTGAACCAATGTCAAGAGCGTTAAGTTCTCCTACTACTGCAGTGATACCATCTAATACATTTATCTCTGTGGCTGTAGCTGTGACTGCTACATCCTCGTTAATCTTAGGAGAGGTTAAAGTTTTATTAGTAAGTGTGTCTGTTGATACAAGAGATACTAGTGTTGAACTAGAACCTGCAGGTAATAACATAGTATTTGTAACACCTGCAGAATGAGGTTGAGCTTGAACTGTTTGCCCATGACTGTTGCTTTCACAGTTAAAAACTATTGCACCTGAGTTAGTGTTACCTCTTACAACAACTGTACCTGTTCCGTTAGGAGCTAAGTCAAGAGTAGCGTTAGAGGTAGTAACAATATCACTTCCGTTAAGGTCTAAGTTACCACCTAACTGTGGTGAAGTATCTTCTACAATATTAGATATGTTACCTGCTACACCTGTACCTGCAATAACAGTAGACCTAGTAATTTTTTTAAGACCACCACCTGAAGTATCTACAGCTAAAAATACGTCATCATCTGCTACTGTAGAGATTTCTGACAAAGAAGTTACTACGGTAGGATTAAAGTTTGTACCGTCTGCAATAAGTAAAGCACCTGCAGTGTTAGTAGCCATTGTAAGATCATCACCACTAATAGTAAGATCACCACCTACAACTACATCACCGTTAAACGTAGCTTTACCTGCAAGAGCCATATCAATGTCAAGAGCAGTAATAGCACTAGAACTATCTGTACCTTTAATAGTAAAGTTTTTATCTGCTGTTTCTACAGTAAGTACTGCATCACTAGAATCGTTTTTAAGAGTGAGGATAGATGTACCAGAGGCTTTAAAAAACACTTCATTTCCTGCAGCATCAAGTATAATATCACCACCTGAATCTAGTGTAATGTCTGTTCCATCGTTAGTAATTGTGTCAAGGGCAATGCTACCAACGTTTGTAATGTCAGCATCACCAAAAGAAGTAGCTCCTAATGTAGTAGAACCAGATACAGTTAAAGCATCAATACTAGCTGTATCAATGTTAGCTGTACCATCTATGTACAGATCTTTAAACTGTAATGCACTAGAACCTAAGTCTACATCATCATCTGTTGTAGGTAGTATAGAACCGTTGTTAAATGTAACTTGTGTCTCACCACCAGTAGTAATTGTAATTACGTCAGAGCCACTAAATGCTATGCTTGTATTAGAGTCAGCATCACCTGAGATACTGTCTAGGGATATGTCACCTGCGTTGGTAAAGTTAGCATCACTAAGATCAAACGTACCTGTTACATCTAAGTTACCACCTACAGAAAGATTACCTGATATATCAACAAGACCATTAATGTCTATTGTTGTAGCAGCAATCTGTATTTCTGTATCCGCAACAAGATCAAGCTGACCATCTGCACTAGAGTTAATGTAAATAGCGGTATCACGAAACTGTAGTTTTTCTGTAGAGGCAATAAGAATGTCATCAGAGTACTCAAAGTAGTCTTCATCTTCCATCCACTTAAATACACCATCGTTACTCTCACCATCAAAGGTAACTGTAATATCAGTACCTGTTGTAGCATCACCGATAGTAATGTTAGTTCCTAGCAGTTTAGTAATAGGACCACCTTCAGCAGCAGTACCATCGTGAGTGTGTCCTGTGCTTGCTGCAAAGGCAGCTAAAAGTTGATCATATTCATTATTAAACAGATCAGCAGTAATTACATCACCGTCTGTAAAAGTAGATTGTCTTGTGTATGTATTACCCATCTAACGCCTTGCTCCTACTTGATACTCTAATTGAAATCCTTTAAGGGAATATGGTGCAGTTTCTCCACCATCATGTATTCTTAATGCCACAGTAAAACCTGAACCCTCAACTGATTGTCTAACTAGTGGCTGTGAAGGACCACCAAATACAAACTGTGCTGCACTACTAGAGGTACTAAAAACAGCATTACCAAACTGTGCGGCAATTTGAGAACTGTCTAAAGCATATGGTGCAGGTCTAGCTGAGTCTGAGGCTTCATTGTCGTAACGAACTATTAAGTCTGCATCAATAGCTGACTCAGGTTTATAGTTAAGAATAACTCTCTGCATGTGTTTTCTAACACCAGTGTCACCAAAACTTAAATCAGGGCTTCTATATCTAGCAAGTATTGCTGTACCGTCAAAGGTATTACCCTCTTCTTGCCTATGTATAAACCCTGAGAAATCTCCATGTAATACTAAAACATCACCATCTACAACTAGGGTGTCAGTAGCTGATGGTTTTATTCCACGTATCTCAGAGAACTCAAATTTGTCTGCTCTTCTAACGCAAACAATACCCCTACTTAAATTATCACCCTGTCCTGCTTTAGAAAAGAATATTCTATACTGTGTTTTGTCTGGTATAACAACACTATCAAATACACTAGAATCTTTAATGTTTTTATCAAAAATAGACTGTACGTTTTGTGTAATAGCACCAAGAGCCGTATCACCAATTCTTGCAGTAGCAGCAACAGTCCTAAGTCCATCAGGACCAAGGAATAATAAATCACCTGCAAATTCCTGTATAGTATCTCTGTTTACACAACCAATATCTCTAGTAACAGGTTGTATGGCAAAGTCACTAAGAGTAGAACCTGTTAGTTTAAATATTCTATTTTCACAAAATATAAACAACGCATCTCTAAATACTTTTAATCCGACAATATTGTCATCTACTTTAATAGTACCTGCACCATCGTTTGCAGTAAAACCGTCCTCATCAAAAGGTTCACTAAACACTAAGGTCTGAGGTGTAGTAGACTTACCTGCATAAAACATATGTGCTTTAAACACAGTAACTATTGTAGAACCTGATACAGAACTTTCACTAACATCTGTTGCAGTCATAGAAGAGTTAAATATAGTAGGAGCATTTGCACCATCTACAACAATAATCTTTTCATTACCATCAAAGTTGTATCGTTCAAAGTCATACTTAGTTGCACTAGTTCTACCAGAATCTCTTTCAGTCCAAGACTCAGATGCTACATCGTTAATAGCATGGGCTGCTGCAGTAGTGCTTGAAGTAGCACGAGTTACTCCTGTAAAGGTAGTAGATGTAATTCCTGTATAAGTAAATATTTCACTGTTAATTTGTAGTGTACCACTAGAGGAAAACCCTGTAGTAGAATCTACATTAATAGTTCCCGATCCAGTCATAGCAGTTGTAGAAAGTATCTTTGAAGAAAGCTCAGTAGAGCCACAACTAAAAATCTTTTCACCTCTAGCTGCTACAACTTTATTAGCAAAACTTGCAACCATAAGTACGTTTTCACTAGAGTCAGATGTTTGGGGAACTATATGATTAACAAATTTACGGAAACCATTTATTCTTCTGTAGCCACCCTCAATGTCAGGCTCAAAGTTTTCTAACTCTAATGCTTCTCCTGGTTGCATTAAGAAAGTAGAACGGTTTAAAACTAAACCGCCCTCACAGTTAAATGCTGCAGGTTGAGCCTGAGAATAATCTGGCATTATGAAATAACTCCTGACATAAAGTTAGCAGAACCTCTAGGAGTTATAAGAACTGTTGATCTTATATACTCATACTTGTTGATTAGCAAGCTCTGCATATTCTTAATGCCTTGCTCAAACCTACCAAAGTTTAACTGATACTGTTGCATCTCACCACGATACTGATATACAAATGCTGTAGCACCATCTACAATTACAGGACCAAACCTATCTGGTATACTTGTTGTATCTCCATGTGCAGATAGATCAGATGGAAATGTAAAGTAATCAAACGCAAGTGTATATTGTTTATCTGGAAAAGGATAAAGTAAATAATTATTATCAGGAGTACGTACTATGTTTCTAGGTACACCACCATTGTCAAACTGTGTTACTGTCGTACCATCTGCATGTAAAGCAGCAGTTGTACTGTTAGCACCTCTAGTGCAACCTGTAAGATCATTACCTGAAACACCTGTGTAAGTTACTTGCTCTCCACCAATGTATACTTTACCTGATGTAGCAAAACCTGTACTAGATGTTAAAGTAAGAGTTGTTACAGAACTTGAGTGCGATCCATTTAAAGTTGTTGATTCAATCTCGTCTTCTTGATTAGCATATTCTTTTTGGATATACTCATTATAATTAAGTGCGGTTAAATTATTCCCTGAGTTACCAATGTCATCATCTTTTTTAATTCTTGCGGTATTATAATCTACTGACTTAGTGCTTGTAGGTAAACTATACCTTACTACACCTGGAGTTAATGTAGAACTATTAGAGGCATGATTAAAAGAATAACCAAACTCTCTTTGATTAATATATCTTATTGATTCATTAACTGCATTTTGACATTGTACCTGCACCCCTCTAGCGTTGGCAAATGTAGTAGATGTAAGCACTACTTCATTCATGCGTGTAATAACATCGTTAGTTAATGAAAGAAATGTCAAAGCCATATTGTTTCCTTTAGATAAGCTAAGAGGGCCAACCTAAGTCAGCCCCCAAAGTTATTTTACAGTAAGTCACGTTGTGCGACTGCAGCTTCTGTCATTGCGGCAGAAACATCTACAACCACTGCGTAGACACGTAAGCGTCCAGTTGCAGCAGCAGCACCTGCGATTGTAACATCAATGGTATCAGCAGTACCCACAAGAGCCAAAGACTCAGCAGCATATGTAGATGCTGCACCTGTGTTAACGATGTTAGCTTCACCGTTAGAACCTTTTACAAGGTATGTACCTGCAGCATCATCTAGTGCTGCACCATCAATGATATCATCTCCACCACCAAAGTCAATGTTACAAGTACAACTTGCAGTAAAAGACTTCATAATTTCAGCACCTGCAGCAATCACAATTGATTCAGCAGGAACTTCTAGTAGTTGAAAGATGTCACCGTTAGCAATAGTAGCACCTGCAGTAATCATAGCATCAATGTCTAAGATTGCCTCCATAGTGCGTACTGTATTTCCTATTACAGTGGGAACAGCAAGAACGTCTGCACCAACACCTGCAGTAGAAGCGAGAGTCATATCAAAAGTAGCCATAAGTTATATCCTCCCTTACGCTGCGTTATAACGAGCAGTTACGATTGCTTCAGGACGAAGAATCTTTCTGCCGTATAAATGCATACCACGGACAATATCAGCAAAGCTGTCTTGGTCACGATATGTTTCTGTCTTATTGATCTGCTCTGCAGTTGCAACAGCAGAATCATGTCCTGCAACAATAACACCACAATTAGTAAGTTGGTTAGCTGTACCTGCAGTACCTGGACCAGTACCCAATGATGGGAGATTGGAAGAGGAGTATACACGAAAGCCGTGAAAGTTATTGATAGTAAGACCGTTACGTAGTCCACCTGATTCACCGAAGTCAGCGTTCATAAAACGTGAATCTTCATCAGCTAGGATTTCCATAAACACTGGATCAACTACAAGCCATCGACCTTGTGAGTCAACTTGTTGTTGGTCTAGCAAACGTTTCATGCGTGATATAATCATTGCAGGTGAAACAGTTGCTGTTGGTAGTGATGTAGCTCCAGGCATACGAGCAGTTACAGGAATAGAATGAGTACCTGCAGATGTTGTCGTAATGTTACCGAAGTCACCTTTATGAAGCTGCATTGAAGAAAGCAGTTCATTTGAACCTGCAGTAGACACAGCTTTAGTACCATTAACAGTTGTGTTAAGAGTACTGGCTTTGCTATGCAAAGAACTTTGTGCGTAACCAGACATGTATCCAAGAACTTCTTGGTCATACTGATCAGCCAAACGATATGCAGCACGATTGCTTGCTAAATCCATGAAGTTGACATGTGAGTGCGCTTCCTCAATATCGTCCATCTTAAAAGCATAGTAGTTGCTTTTGTCAATAACGAGTGAAAAATCTTCATCCTCAAGATCTTGTGCTGTAACCTGTGTACCCCTCGCATATTCCGAGACAGAAATTTCAGGTTCTTTGATAATTTTCACTGTATCACCTTGGGCAGAAATCTCCCCA
>Ga0208157_1000654_pt1 | contig 17858 bp, 13 predicted proteins | sample 5_EtaG_FD_184077 | JGI IMG/M metagenome (GOLD analysis project Ga0208157, IMG submission 184077) | Marine viral communities from the Subarctic Pacific Ocean - 5_ETSP_OMZ_AT15132 metaG (SPAdes) (version 2) | ecosystem: Environmental > Aquatic > Marine > Oceanic | place: Pacific Ocean | collected...
ATATTTGGTTGTAATCATCTCTAATTCTATTAGATTCAATACCATTACCAAAAGAAAAACAATTATACCAGGAAAGACCAGCTATTAAGTTTTCACCAATATTTTCTTTAAAATCAAATTCGGTTATAACCTTAATCGCTTGTCCGGTAGCAGGTACGTCATAGTTGCTTATTGCCTCTGCAACAGTATAACTTCCATCTTTTCTAATAAACTTAAACGACATGTCAGAATAATCTATTGCTGTTTCAACTCCATTCTGAACGTCATATTTAGGGAAACCTGGCGATAAAGTTGCTGTAGAACCATTCCAAGATTCTAATATACACGATGTTGTAATAGTTGAGTTTAAAATTTCAACTCTACACCCTGTTGGTGCAAATAGTTCACTTGTTGTCTCGCTTAGTTTAACTGGTAGATTACCACTAGCCTCATAATATATATCTAGATCTACCTCTTGTTTTTTAGGATCAAGTTCCCATATAGCTGGAAACTTACTCAAGTCAGATAATAAAACATCTTTAACTGGATCTAAAAACTCAATATCACAAAAATTATTACCAACAACATCCGCAGACATTATATTAGCAGAGGCTTCTAGTGGATTGAAGCCAGATGCTGAAGCTACCGGATTTTTATCTAATTCAATTATATAGCATATTCTTCTGTTATTTGCTTTACCAAAATTATGAATAGCCGTTTTAAAATCATCCTCTTCTGTACCAGAGCTAGAATAAGTGCCGCTATCATTAACCTTTTTTAGATATTCTAAAGCTGTTTGCTCTACGCTTTTGTATTCTAAAGCATAACTTGACAAGTGTTTGTACGCACCATCTACATATCTATTAAAAGGTTTTCTCCAAGAAGTGTGATTGTATAGTTTTTTTACAGATACTTTTTTAATAGTATAAACCTCAGTATCGGTTGTATCACCAACCTTGTTAAACCTAAACTGAGCACCTGGATGTAAGTTTCTTATAAAATCCCTTATTTTATTATCAGTATCGCCATTTTGATTGTATGTTGGATCCCATTGTTTTTCGTGTAACTCTCTGTGCTTTAAATCATAACCAACTCCAATTCCAGGTCCTGGTGCTAAAAATCTATAGTTATTATTTACATCGTGATTACCTTCCATCATTATATGACGGTGCTTCGTGCCACCACTACCAAATTTTGAATTTTTTGTTTCACCAGTAAAAACACCTCCGCCCCATATACCCTGCAAATTAGCAGCCCAAGAGTTTTGGCCAAACAATGTTGGAGATGTATCTTTAAATGTTCCGCTGTGTAAATTTCTTCCAGGTGCAAAAAACGATAAGTGCATAAAATGTCTACCAACCTCACCGTCGTTAGAATAAGTTTTAGTATCATTACCAACACCGTGACCACCTTTAGTGTTAATACCACTAAACCATCTTCTAGCACCGTTCGCATGAATATCAGTTGTTGTAACTATGCCCTCTAATCCGTTTATGTGATTACCATCTACATCAGTAGGCGTATTTCTTGATACTTTTTGTAGTGGACCAACCCAACCATCAACTTTTTTATTTCTCCAATCATTTTGCGCTGGCACCAGTGGTGATGTAGATATAAAATCATCATTCCACCAAAGGGAATTGCTTTTTAATTTCTTTTTTAAACCAGATTGGTTTTTAAAATCAGTTATCCAAGTTTTCATTGGTGGATAGCTCCAACTTGATTCTTCTGCAGAGCCAGTTTGACCAGCTGTACAACCAGACCAAGTTATACAAGAATACTTAGCATAGTTACTAGCCTCACTTTGTCCAGCAGCCATGTACATAGAATCTATAAAAAATTGAGAACCTCCAAAAGCGGTATAAATACCACCCCAAGCTGCCTCGTAGTCCGTAACTTTTAAAGCCGAATTGTTAGCATCAACATCTCCCTCCGTGTTATTAGCACTATCATGTATACTATCTGAAGCATCCGTGGTGTGATCAGCAGTAAAACCATCGTAATTTGTAAGTCCATAATTAGTCACGTTGTTAATATTGTAAGTAGCAGAACTACCTATATCATCTTGCCAGTAGTAACCAAATCTTTTTGATGTAACTTGAAATTGATCTAATGTATTAACAGGATTACCGCTTTGAACTAAATCTGTAATTTGGTTTTTAGATATTTTAACGAAGAATTTACCAGAGAAATTTTGATCATCTTTAAGTTCTTTTCTTTCTATTTGAACAATTAAATCTGCGTGTAATAATGACTGTGCCGTAGAAGAATCACCGTTAACGTGTGCTATATCAGCGTCTATTTTAGTTATTTTAGTCGCTAGTTTTAAATCATAATTAGCACCACCAAACTTACCGCTTGTTATTTTGTATTTTTTTGATGATACTCCTTTTCCACTCGCATCTAATCTTCTCCAAGAAATATATAAATTATTAGTTCTTATTGGACCGTCATTTATATCCGTGGCCTCTGTTTCTAAAGGCACGCCTCCAAAAAGCTTAATATTACCAGAGTTTTCAAAGCTTTTCCAACCAACGTGCGACAAAGATAAGGTATCAACTTCTTTATCCATTCTTTTTGCCTCTTTATCAAAAACCTCTATTGTTAACGCGTCAGTAGCAGTGGCATCACTTGTTTGACCCACCTGACCATAATTGACTAATTGATACTTACAAGCTTCAGGTGCGTTATTTTGAATATCAATAATTTTAAATTTATTTTCAAAAGCAATTTGCTCTTCACCAGTACCAATTTTTTTCTTTAATATTATATAATCATCTTCTGAAATTTTGTTTCTATCAGCAGATGGAAATGAAATCCATATGTTACCTTTTTCACTATCTAAATCGTAAGTGCTTTTAGTAACCCAAGCTCTATCCATTATTAAGTTATAATATTGGTTTGAAGTTTCTTTTATAAAAAACTTTAATGAATCAACCCACTCTGGAAAATTATTAGCAACACTTGTGTTTAATTGAAGGCTTCTACTAGCGTTTCTAATGTTATCGCTTTGCCAAGGTATGTTAACAGCGCCATCTGTAGAAGTAAAAACAGGTGTTTCTCTACCAAACTTATCACTATAAACAACACCTACTTGGTAATTTCTTTGTGATTTAATAGATCTCAAGCCTTGTGATTCAAAATTGTTTATCTTAGCATTTCTATCGTTGTAGCTAATAGATATTTCCACATCCTCACCTAAATCATAGTTTTGTACGTAGTTACCGTAAACAACCCTATTGCCGGTAACTTCTTGGGCTAAAGCTTTTTTAGGAACATTATCCCAAGGTCTTAGTAGTTGGTTTTCAGGTAGTGCGGCATAAATGTTTTCTGTAGTTACAATATACTTACCACCCCCAGCGCTACCTATTGCCTTGAAAGTACCATTTGGATATGTGGCATTTATAGTACTTGGATTACCTAAACCTATATCCTCGCCTAATCCTTCGTGACTACTTTGCTCGTGCCAATCTTTATGAGATCTTTTTATTGTACTAATAGAGTATATAACAGGTGATTCCTCCTGTTTGTATAATATTTCTATTTCATCAACGTTTTCTGGCGTATGCACTGTAACAAACTCTGTTAACTCAATAGAGTGAATAGAGTTTACCATAGCTTTGTTGTGCGCATCTTCTACATCATAAGCATTATCTTTGTTGTAAAAAATGTTTGTAACATTGGAAACACTAGCGTCTTTTGGGTATTTAGCATTAAAGACTGGGTGTGTAAAAGGTGAGAAAGGTGAAACTTCACCATCTTTATATTTATACCTATAAGCAAATCTAGGTAATTTTGTTTCAAAAATATTTGGAATATTTATATCACTATTGATAGATTCAGAGTGATTTATTTTTATCGATGGAGCGCTTAAAGGTTTAGGTTTTATAACGGTAATGTGACGTTCTTCGATATCTATTGTTTGATTAACATATGACGTAGTCCCATCAGGCAATGTTACGGCTTTACAGCCAAAAATAATATCACCCTTTTCCCAAGGATCACTATTATCCAAAGATGGCCCAGCTCCTTGTAAGGCATAAAAATAATTTCCAGGTTGTCCAGCGGCGGGATCTGGATCGCTCCACACTTCAATATTTTTTAACCCTAAATACTCGTTATCTCTATAATGTTTAACCGTGTGGTATTGACTTGCAACACCTGGGTTTACCGGTGGAACGCCTAGCACAGCTTCTAATTGCTTCTCCTCATACCAAACTCGATCACCTTGAGAAACAGCATTTGTAACGGGGCTAAAGTTTCCAAGTTGTGTAATAAGATTTATAGTCAACCCATTAAAACTACCTTTTTCAAAACTTAATTGCGTGTGTTGGTTTCCACTTATATCTGTGCCCGCTTTGCAGGTGTCTATGTTTATTTTTCTTGGATTATTAACGTTATCTGTCCAAAGTAATAAATTATCTATTATGTTTATACCAGTTATTATTTTGTTTGGAAACTTTAAAACGGCTTTAGGAGTGCCAACATGTTTATCCACAAAGACATACGCTTTCTTATCTATATCAATGTCATACTCTATTATACAATCTGCTTCGTAACTTGAAACAAACCAATATAGTTTATTTGTTTTATCATCTGCAATACTACCCACACAGGTAAAGCCATCTTCTAAATAAACTAAACCATGGTTTCCTAATATGTTTTTAACAACCCCAACGTTAGAACCTTCTGACGTGGATACCTCTATGTTTAAAGCATCTCTATACTCACCACTAGGTACTAATCTTTCGTCAAGATCTTTATTTATCCTTCCTTTAAGAAAATTATTTTTAATCTCCGGCATGTATTAGTGTTTTATTTGCTTAGATTTGCCTCTAAGTATTTGAGTTAATTCTTCTAGTTTTATATTAGATAATCTTAATTTAGCTTTTCTAACAGCTGCAAATTTGTCACGTTGAAAGGATCTAGCTACCCCCTGCCCGTACGATGATGTTGATAAAATAGCGTGAGCTATCCATTTATACATTGCATCTTCTGCAAACTTATGAACTTGCATTTCAGCATCAGTTCCAAGACTATCACTTATATAATCTAAGATCACAGTTTTTCCTGAAATATTAGAACTAAAATGAATTCTTCCCAACCTGTCATCTATATAAAAAGATCCATTTGCTTGAGCGTGTTGAGGATCAAGTCCATACCTCTTACCAGTCATGTGCCAATAGGTGTTGTCCTCATAGTCATCGTTGTTATTCTCTGATGGAGAATTGCCTTTATAACTATTCCAAGTTGATGAATTCCTTTCGTTACCAGCTTTAGGTATTAAACTAGTAGAATCTTCTGTTTGTGTTACAACTACATTATCTATAGAGTTTGCTAATACAGCTCCTGCTAATCTATTTCCTCTTGTATAAGTGTCACTACTAGGTAAAACTGCATTTAAAGTAGATATTATAACCGCGTATACAGTATCCTGACCACTAACATCTATATTTAATACTTCTTCATCACTAGTAGTTGATCCAACTGTAGTTGGGCCATTCCATTCAATATAACTATCTTCACCATCGTAAGTTGTAAGATTAAAAAGATCAGTTCCGAAATTTGGAGTAAGATTATTAGGGCTAACACCTGCTCCAGCATTGTTTACAATATTATTTGTTACACTTGACGGGACGTTACTGCTTAATCCAAATCTTAAAAGACCACGGTTTGGAGTTGTACTCACTACGTTGGTATGTGTGTGAGTAGTTGATACAGTGGGAGTAGCAGGATCATTATCATGGTCTATGTGATGAGTGTGATTAGTTGTTGCGTCAGCATCCATAATAACAGTGTCGGCAATACCCGTAGCCGATATATCTAAATAATCTACGCCACTAACATCTATTGCTTGCCAAGCAGCGTGAACAGAAACATTATTATAACCACCTCCACCATTTCTAGTATGAAATGAAGTTTTTAACGCGCCGTTATCAATAGCCATACCCCCTTTGTGAGCACTATTTAAAACAGTAGCTGGGGTTGCAATCGTCCAAGCTGGCGTAAGAGTTGTTGAAAAATCACTATTTTCTAATATACCAACATTAGATGTTACGAACGAAAAATCATAACTACCATCGTCATGTTGACTTATTTGAAATGGATTTGAAGTTTGACTGGTAGGATATAAAGGGTGTTTAATACCAGAAGAATCAGTCCAAGATAATTTAGTGTAATTCACATAATCATGAGGCAATGGCATTAATAATGTTGGTGGTAAATCTATTTGATAAGATTTTACAGATTTAAAAGTATCAAATGATAATTCTGCTAGAGCTCTCATGGCGTGAAAAGCTATATCAGCCCTTTTTATTTTTGGTATAATTTTGTTTTCTCCAACATAAGCAACTTCAAATTGAGTTATAATATCATCTAAAGAAACAAACTGATAATTACCAAAATCATTATTTTGATAGTATTCTTTATGTGTCTTGCCGTCTAGTAATCCCATTTATTTATTGTTTTTCTTGTTGTAAAGTTGTCATTTCTTGTTGTGCCGCTGCCCCGGTTAATTGTAAATCTTTTATAGATATACCAGCTAGTTGTAATATTTTTAAAACTAAATCGTTTTCTTCAGATGAATGTAATTCAAAATCATTATGATCAGCAGCGCTAGGATTATACAAAGCGTTTTTACTACCGCTTATTAAATAAGTCCAGTTAGGGCTTGATGGTTTTCTTATGTAATTAACAAGCACAGTATCACTTGAGGATGTGGTTGATTGAGGTGTTGGATATATTCTAATAGTGTTACTACCCATTGCAGAAGAATATTTTGAATACACCGGTCTTTTTTTTGTGTATATAGCAAGCGGAGAGCTTTCATATTTATCAATATCACTCAACTTTATTAATTCCGCTGTTTCATATTTACTGTTACTAGCGTACAAAACTCTAACATTACCTAACCTGTAAAAATCTCCAAGATCAATAAGGTTTACCTCTCCTTCGCTATTAAAACTAATACCCGCGCCACGAATTTCAAACATACTTATTTTTTCTTCAATATTAGAGACTAAGTCAGCATATTCTTGATCGTTACCAGGTACTCTTTGGCGTTGGCTTAAATCATAAAAATATTGCTCAAAAATATTCATTTGAGCGTGGTCAGCGAATAAGTTAAATTCTTGTGGCGTTATATAACCTCTTTGCTCTTTATTAGCTAATGCTAAAACTTTTTGATATACCTTGTCTACACTTATCGCCATAATTTATTTTTTGTTTGTATTTGCAATCGCCCCGTAGAGCGACTGCATCTACAGTTAGATTAATTTAATCTTTTTTCAATATTGGAGTAAATCTCCATTCCTTCATCAGTCTTAAACCAGTGTGCTAAAGCAGTATAAGGATGTTCGTCAAATGGTATAACCATTAGTTTTCTACCGTTACTGCCCCACAAAAAGCTTCTTTGATCAGAAGATAATCTTAATATTCCAGCCTCAACAGCTTTTATACCAAAATTTCTTAGCATTACATTTTCATCATCCGCTAATTCTAAGAACAATTTAGGATTGTTTCTAGCAAACACTAGTAAATCTCTTTTAAGTTCTTTAGAACTCAAGTTAGATACCTCAGAACCCTTCTCAACACGCATGATAGCTTCCGCCATATCTATATCAATGTTTCTAGCCGCAATTAATGCGTCAACTTGCATATCTAACATTTCAATTTCATCAGCAGCTTCTTTTGCTGGTTTATACTCTTCATATATATTGTCTCTATGAGGGTGGTATAAACTTAATAATTTTTGTAAAACTGTTTTTGACTTTTCTACAAATAAAGTTCCAGATCTAAAAACAATATGCTCTAGTCTCTGGTCGCCTTTCATTTCGTCAACAAAAGGAGTGTTTTGGTTTTGACAATATTTAAGTTCTCTTTCGTAACCTTTTTCTTCATCAAAATAATAAATACCAGCAGCTTTTACTGATCTAGAAAGCGGTTTTTTATTACCTTTTAAATAATAAACTCTATCTTTAACTTCCCACTCGTTAGATGGTTTTAATCTTTCCCTTGTTTTAGTTTTTTCAACAACAGGTGTTTCAACTTTCGGTTGCTCTACAACCGGTGGTGTTGGTACCACTTTTTTTGTTTCTTGTTTTTTTGCCATAATATAATATATAATAAAATTAATAAAAATAAAGGGACTGGGAAATTAATCCCAGTCTCTTTAAAATAATTGTGCTTAGTTCATTAACATGAAGTTGTTAGCACCTTGTGTAACTAAACATCTTTCAGAAAGCATGTGGATTTGCATTGCATCTAAAGCAGATGTAGCAGCACCAACAGAACCAGTAACCCAAGTTTTCATTTTTCTGTCATCAGTTTGAGAAGCTCTGTAACGCACGTGTAAAAATGGACGCTTTAAGTTTTTCCCTAACATCTGGTCGTAAACAGTAGATGTACCAGCTGGAACAATAACCCCTCTGATTGCAGCAGCAGCATTAGCAGCGTTGATACCACCTCTTGTTGCCAAGTCGTTTAAGTATCTAAAATCAGACTTGTAAAAATCGTAAGATCCACGTCTGAAACCAGAGAAACCTAAATTTAATGCCATATCTTCAGAGTTGTTAAATACTCCGTAAGAAGTACCACCAGCTCCGTAAGAATTCATAGAAGCTAACATGTCGTCCATTGCTAGCGAAGTAGCTCTGTTTACAAACATCATATTTTCTTCAATAGCACCTTGCTTGTCAAACTCAGCTAGGATAGCGTCGAATTCAGCTAAATCAGTAGCAGCGTTAACACCAGTAACACCTGAAGTTAAGTTACCTCTATCTTCGATAGCAGCGAACAAACCTTCAGTACCAACCCCGTTAGTTCCATCAGCTCCATATAAAGCGTCATCAACTCCTGAAGCAGGGCTATCAGCTCTATTAATCTCACCTTCAAGCATCGCCATTTCTAAGTAATCATTGAAACGTGCTCTTGTGTCAGCCTCAGCTTTTAAGTACCACATGTATCCAGAAGCACCATCCTCAGAAGCAACTTCAACCCAACCAACTCTAGAAGCATCAGAACCTGAAACTTCGTAGTAATCTTTCATGATAATTGGTTTGTTAGAAAAAGTTTTAAAGTCTGGCTCGTTAGCACCCCTTGACTGTACAGTGCTGTCGTCAGCGTTGTTGTAACCAACACCTTTAGCGTACTCAGAACCATAAACTAATATAGTTGTAGCTAAGTTAGTTGTAAGTGCTGCAATCGCAACACCATCATAAGGAGCTACAGTAACGTCAGCGCCTGAAACCCCTGTAACTAAAGCTTTTACAGTTACGTTAGCGTTTGATACAATAACTGTATCGTTTAATCTAATACCGTGAGTTGTCATACCAGCTTCAACGATAGTTGCGCTAGAACCAAAGTTCCCGTCAATATCAGATTGAATAGTTATAACGTTCTCCGCGTCGATATCACCTTTGTAAGAAAGGTGTAATCTACCTTGCTCCGACCAAATAACCTGGTCAGCAGTCATAGATTCTTCAGCTCCAACTTGTGAAAGAAATCCTGAAATAGTTCTCGGTCCGAAAACTTCAGCTTCTTTTTCCATTAGATCTGGTACATATTGTTGTGCCCAACCACCAGAACCATTAAGGTCTAGATAGTTAGTTGATAGTGTTTGCTGTATTGGAGCTGGAACACTATTCAAATTATCTCCTGCAGTAATTGCCATAATTTATTTTTTTTAAATTGTTATTTGTTTTTGTTTTTAATTTTAAACTTAAAATCAGAAGAACTTTCACCTAAAACTTTTACTTTTATTCCACCTGCTTCTACAACGCCATGACTCTGCCTTGGTGTCATATCTACATTTTTAGATTTAGCAATGCTTTCTTTCATAGCATCTACCTTGCCTTGTTCATAAAAGTGTTTCGCAACAGCGTCGGCGTTCATAGCCGTGTGAAGAGCCTTGTGATATCCCTTAGCGTCTTTTAAAGCTGAATTTTTATCCAAAAACTTTTTGGTAAAATTGTTTATATTACTTTGGGTAACTTTAGTTTCTTCAACGTTGTTTACATTAAAACGATATTTTTTATCACCGACGTTATATTCAAAACCTTTGAACTTGTCGTTAAAAACTTCATTAGTTTTTTTAGTAAAAATATCACTATTAGTTTTAAATGCTTTTTGATTTACTTCTGCTTCTTTGTTGTATCTATTAAAAAAATCAATTGCTTTCTGCTGCTCATTAGTTAGCTTGCTTCCGGCTTTGATTTCGTTATAGTATCTAGACTTCTGTCCGTCTAGGTGGACTCTAGCGTTGGCAACTTGCTCTTTTAACGCTAATTTTTTTCTTCGTACATCTCTTTCTTCGTCTACTTCTTCGTCGTAAGAGAACGAGTCTTCCATAAGGAAGTTAATTTCTTCGTTGTTTAAGTGTGGTTTCGTTTGCTTGTAGTATTCATATAGTAAATTATTATCGTCTAGTTTACTATAATCTTGATTAAGCTTAACATAATCACCTAGATCTCCACCTGTTTCCTCCATAAAATTCATTAATTTCTGGATGTTTTCTGGTAGTGGAGCCCCAGTGGCTTGAGCTTCTTCCACTGCTTCTTCAACTTGTTCTTCTACCTTAGCAACTTCTTCTTCTGTAGAATCTTCAGTTATTTCTTCTAATGTTGGAGCTTCTTGTGTTTCTGCTTCCGGTTGTACTTCTTTTTGTTCTTGTGTGGACTCGGCATTTTCAGACTCTGCAACCACTCCGCTGTCGTCAGCGTTATCTTTTTTAGTTTCATTTTTTATTGGTGTTGGTGGTTTATCTAAGTTTACCTTTATAATGTTATCTTCTTGTTCGTTTTTTTTAACTTTTACTTTAGTAACATTTTCTTGTGTAGTTTTTTCAACTACTTGTTCATTTTTTTCTTCCATAATATAATATAATAATAATTAATAAATTCTAACTAGGCTCAAAGCTTCCTAAATCAAAACCCCCACCTAATGTATCATTACCTGATGACTCAAAGTTTTTAGGTGGTTTACCAGTTTGTTTTTGATCTATAAGTTCTGATTGTTGAGAGTTTTTTCTATCTGTTAAATTAGATTGATGTTTACCCCTCTTATCTACAAGTGTAGCTTGTTGTGCTGCTTGCATTTGTAATCTTTGATCTTTCTTACTTTCTTTTTGCATATTTGCTGTTGCTGCAGCCTGAACGTCCATTTGTTTTAACTGCATGTTCATTTCAAACTCCATTTGCATTAACTGTTTTTTAAGCTCTGCTTCTTGTTGCATTTTCTGCACATCCATTTGTCCTTGCATTTGAACTATCTGAGCTTTTTGTTGTGTTATAGCCTGGTTTTTTTCCATTTCTATTTGAGCCGCTTGTTGAGCAGCTTGTGCATTAGACTCTGATTGAGCCTGTATGTTTTCTAGTTCTCTAGCTCTATCAGCCTCTTGCTTCTTTTTCCTACGCATTTTAAGGACTTGATTAGCAAGTTTAATATTTTTTATTTCTCTAAGTTCAATTGCATCTTCTAGCTCAATACCACCCTGCTGTAGAGCCATTTGTATATTGTTTTCTAAAGCAGCTCTTTCTTCTTCATCTGGCTGTAAGTTTAAGAATATTCCAAAATCATATAAGTGTAGCTCTCCCATTTCCTTTAATGTAGCAACATTATGAGCGCCGATGGCTTGTATAAAAGCATCTCTAGTTGGAGAGTACTCTATAATATCAGAAACTCTAAGCGATAAACACTCGGCAACTTCAGCAGTTAAAAACAACCCAGCCTGCAATATATGTCTTGTTGCTGTATTAGAGTTTGCTGCTGCTAATTTTTGAACACCTACCAACGAGTTCACGTCCGGTGTTGAGGCATCTCTAGCCTCGTTAAGACCGGTTACATCTCTTATCATTTGCAAGTAGTAATTGTAGTTACCTATAAGAGCTTGCATTTTTCCACCACCACTACCGCTACCAATTTCTTGAATAGGTACTTTGCCTGGGTTCATATCGCCTTCAGAAGTAAATGATCTACCTATAACACTACCAGTTTGAAAGAACATGTTTAAAGCTTCTTGAGGATTATAATTAGTTCCATTGCCTAAATCAACCTCTGCTAATCCATCAGCATCAAGATAAACACCGTCTGGAATTAACCTTGACATTACCTGTTGCAACTTTAAATGAGTTAATTGTATCATGTCCGCAAAACCAGTTATACGTTTTACTAATGAGTCAATTTTACCGTTGTAAATTCTTGGAGCCACAATAGCATAATTCATTTTTACTTTCGTGTAATTACTTTTTGGGCGCATCATGTTTTTAGCCATCTCCCATTTAAGTAATCTATTAGTACCAAGAATCATCGCTCCTTCGTAAAGACATTCTATAGATCTTAGCATTCTACTAAAATCTCCTTCCATTCCCCCTGGTGGATTAAAAGAATCGTCTTTAGGTATTATTTTCTCGCCTCCAGTTGCTGTTTCTTTATTTTTGTAAACTTCATTCATATAAGTTTTATAGTTAAAATATAAAACTTGAATAGTGTTAGTATCTTCCTTGTTGTAGTTGTGAGTTGAATTGTAGTTAGATCTATTGTAAGATTTATTTTTCATTATATCTTCAAGATCACTTTCTGTCAAGTGAGGAAATTGTTTTGCTAATTCGTTTACAGGAATTGTTTTAACCTCACCTACGTAATAAACGTCTTCAAAATAAGGAGAGTCAGTGTGTGAATACACCAAGTTTGCTGGATCAACGTAATCTATAGTAACCCCTTCAGACGTGTTAAAGTTTGTTTTAACAGCGCCAATGCCCAGCACTGTTAAGTCGTAATAAAATCTTTTCTTTATTAATTCGTAATTATTACCTTCAAATAAAGTTGTTAATGCTTGTTCTTCTGCTATTTCTACAGCCTGCTTGTAATTTAGCTGCATGTGGATTTGCAATTCTTCAGATGATTCTGGTAATGTTTTCTCGTTACTTCTTCTTGTGTTTACACCAAAAGCTTCTTGCGTAAAAGCATTAAAACTTTCGTTTTCCATATCGTTAAGTATACTTTCCATATACTCAGTTCTTTTCTCCACGCCGTTAGGATCTTGAGAAAAAGCTTTTATATCATAAGTTCTTTCAGCCATGCCATTTACAACAATATCTACAAACTTAGATATAATTGGAATAGGCTTCCAGTCTAAATTTAAATAGGACAAATCACCATTTATAGATAACTCATCCTTATATTTTTGTACTGACTGTTCGCCTCTAGCGTACAGCCTTAAATTATGAAAATCATTATGGTTAGACTTATATTTATTAATACTTCTATCATTATTAAACCACTCTGTTTCTATTGCTTTGCCAACCTTCAAACCATAATCATAGCTAAGCTTTTCAGCATCGCTTACTGTTTGACTCGGGAAATAACTTTTAATGCCAGACTCTGCCATATTTATTATTTGATTATTCGTGAATTAGTTCCAGTATTACTATACTTGGAAATGTTTATATTTAGTTTAGGCTTTTCAACCTTAGCATTTGGCGCGTATAAATGTCTGTTGTTAGCCATAATAGCTAAACCAGAACTTATAGACGCGTCAAACTTTGTTCTTTTGTTTATATCAAACCTACTCCAATCGTTTAATAGATCGTTAAAGTATAGATCCCCAAATGTTCCATCTTGTCTTAAGCCTACGTGATCTTGTATGTACATTTCAATTGCAGCTGCGTGGGCTTGTTTTATATCTTCACTTGAGTTAGGTATACCGCCTACTTCTTTTTCTGCTACAGATAGTTTATTCCAAACTTTATCAGGACGATTCATACTGAAACCTCTATAACCTCTACGTCTTAAATAATATAAAAGTCTAGGTTTGTTATTCTCTGCAAGTATAGGCATACCGTAGAATACTAACGCCATTAGAACATCCTCAAAGAATATCTCGGCTGTCGGTGGTCTTGATAAGTATTCTAAAAAGAAAGTATTTGCAGGAGCATCTTCCATACTAAACCTAGTTAAACCATGCAATGCTCCTTTAGAACCTTCTCCATCTACAGTCCCTGATATATCGTAAGAGTCACAACCAAACGCTCCCATGTGTTCGTTACCAGGGTATTTAACACCATTTTTAAGTACCACTCTGTTCTGTAATTGCTGAGGTGGAACCCAGCTAGTTTTAAATCTACCCTTTGGATCTGGATAAAATATTACTTGTGAATCTTTAATACCACTAACCCACTGAAAGTTACCAGTTGTAACGCCTAATGTTCTAGACATCTCTTCGTTGTAGTCTATTTGCTCGTATATTTTTATAAGGTTAAATATACTATTTTTAGTTTCGTCTCTAAACGCATGTTCTGTGGTTCTTGGAAACTGACGGTAAAACTCGTTCAAAGCATCTTGATCGTCTTTTAAACCATCAGCTTCATTTTGCCAATTATCTATTACACCTATATCTATTAGTTCACCGTCTGGGGCAAGCACATCTGTGTCAGGAGTAGTGAATACTGGAACTCCGTACTCGTCAATAAATCCTTCGTAGTTCCATTCCATTGGGATAAACAAAGAGTATAAACCAGATTTCGTCTGACCGTTTCTATTTCGCTTAGTGACATCTGATGCATTGTATAATTTTTTAAAGTTATCGCCTCCTTTATCTAAAGCATTTGATGTTGAACCCATCATACACTTCCCAACTATCCTGCTACCTAATCGTAAACATGTTTTTGTAACCCTCCAGTTGTTTAGTATATTATCGGGTCTCTCCCATTTACCAGATTCATCATGAACTAGTAAAGCTAGTTTCTCACCATCATAACTATTGTCTCCAGTATTTTTCCAATCAATAGTTGTGTCTAAGCCCTTTATATCTTCTAACTTTTCGTTGGCTGTAATTTTTTTTCTTGTAAACTTACTGGCAGGCACTCTATATGCAAGTTCAGATTTAGGTCTATCCATACCATCTTGAATAGGCTTAAAAAAGAAAGGGTAGTTTATACTTATAGGTACTACTTTGTCTGTAAACATTTTCTTAGCATCAGCACCTGTTTTAGATAAGATACCATATCTACTATCACTTGCAAGAGTGGCTAAATTAACTGTTTCCGCAGATGACATGAATGAAAAGCCTGATCTTCTGTTCTTTAGGTAGCACATACCATAGCATCTTTTATCTGCCTTACAAGCTTCCCAAAATATATAAAACAACCTATTAGCCTCCCTAAAGTCTGGAGCACCTACGTCAATCTTACTCCATTGTAAGTACATATAGTGAGTACCAGTTATCCAAGTTGGTTTACCGTTGTTCGTAAACCAAAAACCTTCCTCTCTTCTTTTGAACTCTTCGTCTATATAATCAAACCATTGTTCTTTTTGATCTTCAGGGTATGCTCTCCAATCAAAAATATTTTTCAAACGCTCTAATTCTTTTGGTTGATCAAACTTAACCCATTTGTTTTTGTCATTGCTATACACATTTTTCGGTGTTTTTGGCAACGCTATAACTAAATCTTGTATTTCTATTATATCACCTATTTGCCCGCTATGAGATAATACAATTAAATCATGCTCTTTATCATAACCATATTTCCATTTTTTACCTTTGTTAAGGCGGCTTATAGTTGTTTTTTTAACAGGTTCAACTGTTTTAACTAAACTTTGCTCGTACATTACTTAGATCTACCTTCTGCGAATCCTTTAAAAGTTTTTTCCTTTGCCTCTTTAGGTGCTTTGCCCTCAAGCAAGTTTTCTTCTTCCTGTATTCTGTTAAGTATTTCAAATGCATCAAATATAGCTAGTTTTTTAGTTGCTGCTGCATTTTTAAGTCTATCTGCTGATATATCATCGTCTGAGTCAACAATTGCTTCTTTAGCTACCTTAATTAACTCTTCAACCGCTTTGTGCCCAGCTTGGATTATATTCTTCTTCGTCTCCTTGATATTCATATTTGATTGTAATAAAATTAGATAAAACTCGAAATAGTCTCTCGCCATCAACGATAAACTCATATTCACTACTTGGTCTAAAACCAACTAGCTCGTTAACATTAACCGTACCGTCAGAATATTTGACAATACCTTGTAATGGTTTTTCAGATTCAGTGTTAAACTGATCTGTAGCTTTCAAAGGCATTACAAAGCAATATCCTTTTGGAGCTATCCACTCACCTTCTTGTTTATATAAAAAGATTTGATCGTGGTTTATAAAGTAAGTATCTTTATTGAAGTACGCTTTACTGTTTCTTTCTACACCCTTAACATCATTCCATCTTCTAAAGACGTTGTGATGTACTATAACTGTGTTTCCTGGTTTTATATCTGTATCACCAATAATAGGTGTTGATATAACAATAGCTTCTCTATTAACGTATTTATGCTGGTAAATATCTGTATTAAGAATTAACTCTTTACCGTCTAGTTTTTTAGTATTGTTATATCTTTCTCCTTTTGGCTTTACAACAAAGTTGTAAACGCTTTTCATTAGTATTCGAGATTATACTCTACAGATACAGCCATGTTCTTGTTAAAGTCTTTCCAAGCTAACACATCTTTTTCTTTTTTAATATATACTGAAAACTTATCGTCTTCCTCTATAATATCGCATATAGTATGACCACCATACACTTCTTGCCCCACGGCATAGTGCATAGCATCATTCTTATAATCTTTGCCAATACTAATCTTCCTTATTAACTTCGCCATTTTCTTTTGGATAATTTATAACTCCGTCTTGAATACTAACATCAGCTGTACCATACTCTTTTTCGAAAGTATCTCTCATAGCACCAACAGCTTCTTGAAGTGTTGATATATGATGTAACATAGCGTGTTTTTTTGTTTCCATTTGACCTAGCTCTATTTGAGATCTATTAATACCATTTACTAAGTCTTGAACTTCTTTTAACTGCTCATCAGTTATTTTTTCAGGTTTAATACCTTTAAGTTCTTTTAATTTTTTACTCGTACCTTTTACTTTTGTTGTTGCCATTTTATTTAATTTAAGTTAATTTAATTTGTTTTATTTATTCTCCGAAATAAACTATTATACCTCCATCAGCGTCCGCCGCTGGAGTAACGCTAGTCCATCTACCATATATAGTTGATCCCGCAGGGAATTTAGCACCACTTATTGCTAAACCACCATCACCGTGATCAGTAGCGTTGGTAGACGCGTGATCTTGCTCGTGTGCAGTTGCCGCTGTGTTAGCGTACATAACTGGATCTTCAGCAACTAATGCTGATAATATATTTTCTTGTATAAAGTATATAGCCACAATAACTTTGTTTGCTGGAGGTGTTACCGCTGAAGCGGCATCACAATATGCTGATCCAGTTACAGAACCAACCCAGTCATTTTTTACCATTCCCATAATTTTATTTTTTTACTTTTTCAAATGATCGACCACCAAAATAGGCACCGATCACGGTTATTAATACTAATTGAAGCAAGTCAACCCAAGATGATTTTACTTCAAACTTTAATGCACCTGCGTCTATAAATATTAATAGCATGGTGCATACTATTAAAAATATTAATACTAATGGCCTAACATTTTTACTTAGCCACGAGTCTGATTTTAAATCTGCCTCCCATCTACTAGTGATGTTTTTTTCCATCTCTATTTCGTAGTTAGCAATTAATTCTTTTACCTTTCTTTCTGCCTCAAGCTTCTCTTCTTTAGATGTATGTAAGTTATCTATAACTCCACCTACACCTTTAACTAAATCAGCAGCGCCTCCAGAAAATAATCCACTTAACATAATTTATTTTTTTGCGAATTTCTCCACACCACTTATACCAAAGCACCCAAGCACTACGAATACAAATGAATCGTATACAAATTCATTAATCATTAGATCTCTTCCTATCCAACCAGTTATAAGATCTACTATCATAATCACACACATTATTGCAAATGCAATGAATCCTATAATAGATTTTTCATT
>Ga0208157_1000655_pt1 | contig 17850 bp, 22 predicted proteins | sample 5_EtaG_FD_184077 | JGI IMG/M metagenome (GOLD analysis project Ga0208157, IMG submission 184077) | Marine viral communities from the Subarctic Pacific Ocean - 5_ETSP_OMZ_AT15132 metaG (SPAdes) (version 2) | ecosystem: Environmental > Aquatic > Marine > Oceanic | place: Pacific Ocean | collected...
TGCTTTCTCTGCAAGTTTACTGCCAAGTTTAAAACCATATCCACCTGGTATACCTATGTTGACTAGTAGTTCTGTAATTTTTCCAGCAGCTGTTGCCTCTGCTCTTTCATCAAATGTTGTAAGGTCGTCAAAGAATTGTTCTACTTCAGCAGCTTTGTTTGTCCCTGCGCCCAGGTCCATGAGTGTTGCGCCTAATGAAAATGCGCCTTTGGGTATTGCAATTAAACCTGATGCTATGCCGGATAGGACTGATTCAATAGTGCCTACTCGATTAAAATCTTCAGCCATTTATCCTCCTAATCGTCGCCACCAAAACTAAATAAACCTTCTTCTATAGAACCTCTAATTATTAGCTCGGATTTAATTTTTCCATCTTGAATTAACATAATTTTACCATCCGCAGTGTATAGTCCATCACCTCTAAAAGCACCTGAGTCTAAAAATTTCTCTATAGGTTCGCCTTTGTATTTTTTAGGTACTTTGTTTTTAAATACTATACCTTCTCCGAATTTTCCTCTTGCACCAAGAGTCAACGCTGTTTGATCTAAAGCTTTTGAACTATTTAGTTTTTGAGAAGCCTCAAAGAATATATCATTTGCTTCTGTTGCCTTACCTTGTGCTGATAATACTGCATCTTTAGCGTTGTCCACAGCACCCGATTCTAATAAATATTTTGCATTTTTTTCAAGCGTGCCTTCTGTATCTTTACTAGCTTTAATTTGATCTAGTTTTAAATCTTGTTGAACCTGCATCAAGTTTGCAGCTTCTCTTAGTTTTTCTGGTTTGTCATATGATTGACTTGTTTCTGCTATAACATCTGAGACTAAGTTATCTGCGCCCAAGCCTGTTCTAGATATTCTTTGACCTGCTTTAATCATTGCATCGTACAATGCATTTTTCTGTGCACGATCATAACCCAGTCCTTCTAAGATAGAGTTAACTTTTTCTTTTTTAGTTGGCGGCGGTGGATCATCATCAACACTATCTGTTTTACCTTTATTTTCAATGACTTCATCAAGAGTGTATGCAAATGGAGATTTACCTTGTGTAGTTACGGTTCCATCTGCCTTTGATTTAAGCTTGTTTGCTTCTTCTAATGCTTCTAACTCTTTTACTTTTTGTCTGTATTCTTCAGTTCCTATAAAAGTTTTTCCTATTTTTGCTTTTTGTAATTCTGTTAATGGTTCAACTGGATCTATTTGCTCTACTTCAGCAGCTAACTGATCAGTTTCAGACATATCTATTTTTGGTTTTGTAACAACTTTTTTCATGTAAGGTTTAAATTCTTGTACTCTATATGGATTTCCAATACCTAATTTAGCTGCTTCATTTAAAACTTTTGGATCGGCAGCTGTTCCATCTTGTAAAACAGCTTGAACATTTTTAAAAACACTACCAGCATCTTGGTAACCTTGTCTTGGTTCTTTTATGCCGGACATAATCCCTTCTTTAATGGGGCCGCCGTATCTAAACATTGGTCTATTTAAAATTTTCATATTAACTCCTATAATTTGTCGGCTGGAAAACCGAATATTTTACCATACAATCCACCTACCCCTAGGGCTGTACCGATTGCTTGTGACATTGGGCTAACCGGTGCTGGTTGTGCGTAAGGTTGTGATGCAACACCACCCGATAAACCTGTTAAACCTGTACCATATTGAGAAAGTCTACCATACGGTTCGTAAGCTGCTGTCTGTGCTGCTTGTTGATCTGCTGATAATAATGATTGAGCTTGACCTTGTCTTAAAGATCCTAGTTGTCCTAGTGCTCCAACATCTGCACCAAGTCCTGCTCTTTGGAAATTAGATAATCCCATTTGCGCTGTACCTAATCCTGATTGTGCTCCTGCTATTGTACCTTGATTTAAAAAATTTTGCTGTGCTTGTTGCTGTGCTTGACTTAAACCAGATGCTAGCATTTGTGCTTGAAGTGCTGCTCTATCTCCTAATCTATCTGATTGGTATTGACCAAGTTGTGCACCTTCTCTACCACCACCAAAATTACCAGACATAACTGCTGCGTCTCTAATTTGTTGTTCACCTGTAAAACCCTGTTTGTCGTACTCTGCAAGAGTTGTATCAATAACTTGTTGTTGATAAGGGGACATAAAAGGTTGGTAAGCTGATGCTCCTGTTAATCCACTTAATCCGCCAATAGTTCCAGCTGCTTGTTGTTGTGCAGCTTGTGCTGCTGTTAAAAATGGTTGATAAGCACCAACACCTGACGTTGCTAAATTAATTGCTTGTGTTTGTAATGGATCTTCACCGGCAATAAATTGTCTACCAGTAAATTTACCTGTATCTATTGGTGCACTGTAAGCTGCTTTTGATTGTGCTGCGTAATCTTTTGCGTAATCTTGTAAAAAATCTGGTGTTGCCATTATCCCATCCTCGATTGTAACATTTGTTGTTGATCATACATTTTTTGTGCACCTTCTAAACCTTGTGACTCATCTGATACTTGTCCACCAGATTCTAAATGGTCCATTAAATTTTCCATAACTTCAGCGCCTTTATCTATGTCGCCTCCACCTGCGTTTCTAACAGCATCTGCAGTAAATACAAACTCATTTACACTTAATCTTGCAGGCACATCGTCTGCTTTTTCTTTTGCACCAATAGGTACAAATCCACCTTCAGCTCTGTAATCTTTTTCTAAACCACCAAGGTCCATTAGTCCACCTTCGGCTCTTCCTACTCTTACACCACCTGATGGGTAGTTAAATTTGTTTGTACCAGGAGGAGTTCCATAACCAGGCACGCTAGTTAATCCGCCACCAGCCATCATCATAGGGCCTTCTGGTTCTGTTTGCATTGTTTCTGATTCAGAAGCCATTATCTCTTCTTGTTCTGGTCCCTGTTCCCCGGACGCTTGTTGAAGAACAAGTTGTTTAAATTCTGGATACGATAAGTCACCACCTTGTGCTACGTATTTTTGATACTCTTGTCTTAAAAATTTTTCTGCTTCTGGCGGTAATTGCGGTCCTTCGGTTTCTACTATTTGTTCTGCTTCTACCATTTCACCATTAGCATAACCTATTCTTCCGCCTTCAGCCGCATTCTGCGGTAAATAAAATCCTTCTTGTACAAAATTTTGATTAGGTAAAAAATTCATATAAGGATCTCTGTTTCTTGCCATCATCATTGCTGCGTAAGGAGGAATGTAATCTTCATCAACCTCTTCTGCTACTTCTTTGTAAGGTCCTGCACCAAATGCTTTTTGTAAGAATGGTGTTGCAATTGCTGTTGCACCTAAACCTGTAAATATTTTTTGACCAGTGGTCATGTTACCAAATAAATTAGAAAGAAAACCACCTTTTAAACTTGCTGACCCTGCAGCTCCAGATTTTAAAAATCCACTACCGCTTGCAGCTGGAAGTAAATTTCTAAGAAAACCCGCACCTTTAACACCCGATAAAGATCCACTGGCACCAAAAGGACCAAGTCCTCCTGCATACATACCTAAACCAATTCCTAAAGCAGCCTTACCCAGTGGACTTTTAACTATCTTCTTGACGCCACGAACAGCTTTCTTAACTAAGCTTCCTAATCCGTAAAGTTGTCTGGGTTCTTGCATTCTAGATATTGCCATAATTTTACCTTAATTCCTATGTTTACTTGGTTTTTGCTAACAAATCAAGAGGTGGCATTATAACTTTTACATCTTGTGCCATTTCTTCTTCTTTAAAACCTTTGTTTTCCCAGTCTTTTCTTTCCTTAAAAAGCTGACCAGTTTTTTTGTGTCTGTAAGTAGTTTCTACTTTAGCTTGTTTTATTTCCATTAGTCTGTTTTCTCCTTTAATATATTGAGATAGCTAATACCAAATACCACACCATCAGATACAGTGCCTGCTGTCGTGTATTCTAATGTTGTGCCACCTTCTACAATTAAAGGTAAAGTTAATATTTCTACACTTGTAGCAGCTACTAGTGTTTGTGTATTAACAATCTCAAATGCATTGTTTTTAATAGTCACCGTTGGTGTATTAGAACCTGATTTGTTTGTAACTCTTAAAGACTTTATAATAATAGTTTCATTAACACTAGGTGATAACAACGCTACTGTTTCAGCAGCTGTAGTTGTTTTACCATAAAATTTATATTGGTTTACTACTGCCATTACTCTAAAAAGAAACTTTTAGCTTCTATTTCTTGTTTAACTTCATCTTGAAATGAAGAGTTTAATTTTGTTATTACACCATCAAGATCTCTAACTAATGACTGTAAATTTTTTCTGCTATATTCTTCTTCAGCTCTAGTTAATGATTGTACAATTTTTGCCATTATAAACTTGCTAAGCCTCCTCTTCTAAAAGGTGTACCTGGAGTATCATCAGAAAAATCTGAAGCTGACATATTACCACCGCCACCGCCACCGCCACCGCCATGCATATCTCTTATTCTATCGTAAGTAGCTTTATTTGCAGCATCATATGCTTGTACATTTGCATATCCACCAAAACCACCACCACCATCACCAGTATCAACTTTGTTATTTCCGCCATGAATATTAAAGTTTTCGTCGTAGGTAGGATCATTTTTAATTCTGTTTCTAATGTTATTAGCAGTAGTTCGTTGTCTTAAAAAATTGTTAAAATTTATTTGATTTTTTACGTCTTCTTCTTCTTTTTGTTTTTCTAAATAGTATTGATCAATTGGTCTTAATTCTTTGTTATCTTTTAATCTTTGGTTAGCAATCGCTACCCTATCTGCAACAACATTAGCATAGTTACCAGTAAAACTGTCTTTATTATAACCATATCTATCTTGAGTAGTTAAATTACCAAACCCGTGTATGTTTTGTTCTTGATTAGCTAATTGCATATCTATAAAAGCATTGTCTTGAGCATTTAATCTATTTTCTCTTGAAAAGTTATCCGCCATACCCATTAAAAAATTTCCACCAGGAATGGCAAAACCTATTCCTTTTCTAATTAAACCGCCTGCCGTATCCATAAAAGTTTCTTCTGGTTCTGTTCCAGGAAGATAACCACTGCTGCCGTAATTAGTTCTGTTAGTTACAAAACTTCCAGATGGTTGTGCTGTGTATGGTTGAAAATTACTTGTATTAAAATTTCTGTCATTTGAATTAACAAAATTTATAAAAGAATTAGTATTAGGAATTCCAATAGAATTTTCTTGTTCTTCTTCTATATTCGTAACAGGTGATGTGTAGTTTAAAAGATACTGGTTCATAGGCAAAAACCTATTACCTGCATCATATCTTTCCTTATCAACTCCAGTATAAAACAATGACATTATCTTCTTCCTCCAGGATGTATATCTAATCTAAATGTACCTAACTTCCAGTCTTGACTTGCTGCAGTATTAGATACTTTTAACGCTATAGATCTCGCCCGTAATCTTGTATCTTTTTTTGTTGTAGATGATGTTATATCAAAATTTGAAGTAGTTGAAGAACTATTTGGATAAGTTCTGGTTACAAAACTTACCCTAGTAGATCCTGTCTGTGTAATAAAATCTGGTATAAATCTACTAATTCTCATTATAAATTCACCATCTCCTCTAAGATCCGGCATTCCTACTGTTTGTCCTGTAGGATTTCTTCTTTGAGTAATGTCAAAATCACCAGAAGTAATTGAACCAAGAATAGCGGTTGTTACTCCGCCAGCATCAATTTGGTCGGTCCCTGTTTCCTGTTCATAGTATATTGTACATCCATCCGTATTACCAATAACATCATAAGACGTATTACTATCTGGGTTATAGTAAGTTGCGTGCGGTTTATCAAATACTGCTGAATCCTGCCAAGCTGCACGAGCTAAACTTCCTGTTGTCCATATAGGACGTTTAGGACTAGAATCTAAATAATTATATGTCACCATTCTATTAACAACATTTGATCCAGACGTACAATAAAACCAAGTTACTTCACCAAACAAATTATTTAATCCTACATTTACTAAATCTCTTGCTGTAGTGTTTATGTCATCGTAAACATAGTCTTCTACTAAACAAGGTATAGATTTTAATTGACCGTCATAAGTAAAAAACCCATTCTCGGACATCCAATAAGCAGAACCATCAACCTCTATACATGCATTTTTTCCTAACAAACCACAGTTAGTTCCAACTTGTTCAAAAGAGAAAGTAAATGGTTGTCCTACAAACTTCATTAAAAACAATGCAGTATCAGTCCAAACGTAAATTGCATCTCTACCTTTAATAGCTCCCATAATTCTAGAACCATCAGCTAATCTTTGTGTACCAGCTGTATTGTTTGCTTTAACTGTGTAAGAATCTGTTTGGTCAATACTTTCTTGAGAAGAAAATCTTATAAACATATCGTCTTGTGTAGTGCTTGATCCTACAGTTGTTTCTGTTCCAAAAAATACTAAGTGTCTGTCGGGTGTAGATACTAATACGTGACGTGATGCTGTTGGTGCGTTAGGTAATAAAGTTGCTCTAAGTGCTGTTGCGTTTGAAGGAGAAGCATCCCATTCAAAACATGCGCCATTATATATAAGAGCAATTAATTTTGTTCCGTAGTTATCTAAAATCCATAAACCTGGATCAATTGTAAAGTCAGAAGAAGAAGCATCTCCCCATGCAACAAATTCTGATATGTTAGTTACTGTTGCTCCAGAAGTATGGGCGGCTCTTGTAGTTCCGTTAACTGCTCGGGCTCCTCCACTCAAGGTCCCTGTTCCCGTGTCATTGTTTGTAAAACTTATATCTTCTGATCCAATTCTAATTTCTCCTGAAGCAGGAAACGCTGAAGTGTTTGCTAATACTACAGTTGTAGTAGCATCGTCTGGAAGCGTTGTTGATAATGTAGATGTTGCCGGTCCGTTAGCTGTACCACTCCATAATCCTGTACCCCAACCAAAGCCGCCTAATTGTTGAGAAGGCCCTACGCTATAGTAACATAAAATAGAGGTGCTATTACCGTCACTTGTAGTTAATGGTGTCCCTGTTTCTTGAGCAGCCATTGTAATTGTAAAAGTAGTGGCCGTTGGTACTGAAGAAACCATGTATTTTATGTCTTCAAAAGTGGCATCAGTATATGTAGACGACCCAGTTACACCAGTTACACTATCGAACATAACGATATCGTCCTCTAATAAACCATGAGCCCCGGTGCACGTTACCGTGACTGTTGTTGATGAAGATGTGCTGGTAAATTTAGCTCCTGTTAGAGTCTCTCTAATTGGATGAATGTCATAATAGGTTCCACCAGAATATACGTATAAAATTTTATTAGTGCCAATTGCAGCGTATTTAATTCCTGCGTTGTTATCCCAATGATGTAAAGCTCTTGCCGCACCCGTTAGTTTATCTTGTCCTAATTGAGACCAACCACCTATTTTTTCTGGAGTTCCGTATCTAAAACGTACGTTGTCACCATCAAACCATTGTCCTTCAGCGCCGGTTTCTGTAACTTGTTTATTAAATCCTGGAGCAAAACCTAGTTTTTGTAGCATATAAAATCCTGTTTATTAGCTATTATATCAAATTATTTAAAAATTCAATATGTTTAATCAAAGGTGTAGATAGCTATGATGCGAGCCCCTTTTTTAGGATAAATCATATAATGATTGCACTTGTCAAATAATACTCCTCTATATTGTTTGGGAGTTATTTCATGGATAATCTTATTATTTTTATTTAAAATAATTGTTTTAGCTTTTTTATCCGAATTGTTTAAATAAATAATTAACTGCTTGTGATTAAAATCATGGTCACAATGTATAGGACATTTTTCAACACCAATATTAAAAGTTAAGTTAACAGCTATTCTAAAAACTTTATTAATTTTTATTTTATGTTTGTCACAAAAAGCAAAAAGAAATTCTAAAAAAACATCTGTGTATTTAGAATTAAATCTAGTTTCTATTGCATATTTTGAACTATAGATAGAATTAGTTTCTGTTATATCTTCTGGTCTTCTTAATATTGTATGACAAAGATAAGGATAATTAATTTTTTTTCCAAAAGCAGGGCCCATATAAAAAGGAAGTTCTGCTTTTTCTATTAATTCTTTTATAGTTTTTTTGTGTTTGCTAGATAAAAAATTATCACTTTTTAAAAGAAAAATTTTATTTTTACTCATCTAGTTTATTTAATTTATCATTAAATAAAACTCTTTCTTTAGCTAGTTTTTGAGTTAAAGTTTTATTTATTTGAGCTATTGTTTCAAGAGTAACTTTTAAAGACTCAATATGGGTTTTTAAAAATTCATTCATTCCAAGTTCAGACTTTAAAAGAAGTTCTTTGTCTTCAATAGTTTTTTCTAACTCTTTTATTTTTTCTTTTAATTTATCATATTCGTATTGTGTTATCATTTTTCTCCTTTTATATTAAAATTAACTCCGATTGAAATTCTTTCGCAGTTTGATTTATGTGGATTTACTGAGTGTCTTAACATGTAGGGAAACATATAAAAGTCTCCTGTTGCTGGCACAAAGTTTTTCATTGTTTGGCAATGTCCAGCATCTTCTCCGTACATAAATGCAATTGTTCCAGGTCCTTCAACAGTTCCTTTATATTCACTTATTTCTTTTTGTAATTTTTTTGGAATATCAATATATATTACACCTGAAAATTCACAGTTTCTATGAATGTGAACTGGATTATAATCTCCGGGTTGCATATAATTAACCCACGCAGCAGAAACTGTTATTTCAGATAAGGTATTATTATACCATTGTTTGTATGCATGTCTAAACGTTTCCATATAAGGCATAAGGATTTTATTTAAACTATTTTTATCTATAGTGTATTCATGTTTAATGTCACCTGCTAAATTTTCTACATGAGACTTTTTAATATTTTTCTTACATAATTTTTTAATTTTATTTAAATTTTCTTTTTTAATATGTGTATTAAAAAGTAATGGACCCCAATAGTAAAAATTATAATTAATCATTTATTTTTTTCTTAATCAAACTATCTATACCTAACATATGCCTACCATCGTATTTTTTGTTTTCTGAATTAGGATCTTTGACATCAATATAATGTAAAAACAGTTGAGTGCATTTACCTTTTTTTAATGGCTCTCTCCAATGTTCTAAATCAAATCCTTTATAAACTAACATGTCTCCTTGTTTTAAAATAATCTTAGTGCCTTTTTTAGTTCCAGGTATGTAGTTTACAATTCTTTCATCTTTATTTCTTATATTTTTTGATCCTTGATTTGGATCTGTTTGAATAAAAATAGGCCATGTTTCTCCTCCTAAATTTATAGTAGTAGAAATTTTACAAGAAGATCTATCTTTATGTTTTTTTAATTCATCTCCTTCGTTATAAACTCTTGTATATGAGTATGTTTCGTAAAGTTTAGTTTTTGTAATTTTTTCAATTTTAGGTTTTAGTTGTTTTAAAATTATATCTCCCGCTGTAGATCCATAAAGAGAATATGCTCCTGGCACTTGAGGATCATTAAATGCTCCATATTCTTTATTGAATCTAGATATGAATTGTGTTGTAAGATATAGTTTAGCTACTTTTTCTTTTTCTAAAAAATAAGTTTCCAAAAATTTACACACATCTTTTGGTAATGCGTTACGTACTATTTTATATGTTTTCATCTTTTCTCCTTTAATGTTTTTGGAAACGCCTGACAATTAAAATGAATAAACCTAAAAGGTTTTTTACTTAAATCTACAGTATATTCATGGGGTAAATACGACGGAAAAAACATTATTGTTCCTGGTTTTGGATTAAAATTTATTTGAGAAGTTGCATAACTTAATTTTGTTTTATCTAATTCAGGTAATAAATTCATAACCGCTCCTGGTCTTGGATCATGAAAAACAGGTTTAGATGTTTCATCAGAGCTTTTTAAAAAATAAAAACCTGAAATATGTCCATTCCAATGTGTGTGCATGCTATGGTTGCCTCCTCCTTTTAAATCAAATTCTTGAACCCAAAGCTCTGTACAACAAACGTCAAATTCTTTTAAATCATATCCCATTTCTGTTAACAAATTTTGAGAAGTTGCAATTATATAATTTTGTAAATCTTTAAATTCTAAAACATTAATTAAACTTTTAGAATGAAAAACAGTTGCTTTGTTATTTAATTTTTTAGCTTGATTAATATATTTGTTAGAAGTTTTATTTAATTTTTGTAAATAAAGTTTATCGTCATGATGAGCTATCCAAATAGGATTAATAAAATATTTTTTAGTATTTAATGCTTTAGGAAAATTAATTTTCATTTTAATGGTGGACCTTTGTGCCAAACAACTAAACTATGTCTTGTACCTTCTGTTACTGGGAGAACTCTGTGTATTACAAAAGATGGAAAAGTTATAATTGTTCCTTGGTGTTTTAAATGATCTGTTTTTAATATTTTGTTTTTGCTTTTAGGAGGACTATATTCATAAAATTCTAAATCTCCGCCTTTAAATTTTTTAGGATCACTTAACATTATTATAGTTGATAGTTTTCTAACTTGTTGGTTAGTTTCATCTGGAGTTGCATTATCTGAATGCCAAGTATAATGTTGTTTTTGATTTCCTTCATATTTTGTAAATTGAAAATTTTCAATAATATTATAATCAAAATTCCATCCACTTAATTTGTTAGAAGCTTCTATGTATGGTTTTAATTCTTTATATATCCAAAAAGGATATAGCCAACTATTTTTAGAATTTCTAATTTTAAGACTGTTTATAGATCTATAATCTTTTCTATTTTTTTTTAACGTTTCTTTAAATGTTGAAGATAGTTTTAAATCTTTAGACTCACCTTCTTTAATTATTTCTTCACATATTTTCTTAGGCAATGCTTTAGAATAAGCGTAATATGTGTTTTTTAAAAAATTCATTTTATTTAATATAACTATACCACCCTGTGGCTATATATTTTTCTTGTGTAGGAGACGCAATACCTTTATGCATAAAGGTCCAATCGGTTCCCCAAATTACAGTCAATCCTTTCTCAGGTTTAATTTTTAATTTTTGATAATGCCACTCAGTTTCTCCTTTATCAGTAACATTATTTAAATAAGTCATGAATACTAGATGTCTTAAAGTAGTGTTTAATCCAGATCGCTCACAATGTAATGCAAAGTATCCTTCACCAGGATTATATTTTTGTATATTCCATTTTTCAACTATGCCCCATGCATCTTGCCATTTATCTGAATACATATATTTTTTTTTATATTTCTCTATTACTTTTTTTAATTCTTTGTAATAAGCTTTTATTTCAGGTTCGTTACTTTTTAAATCTATAGATAAATCAGTAGACATTTTTTTTGTTGTGTCTATTTTTTGCGAAGCTCTACCAGGTGCTTTGTTTGGATTTTTTTCAAACATTTTTATTAAGTCATCACAAACTTTAAGATCTATATACCAACCTGATATAAAATTATCTAATTTATTAAATTTTGCTGCTTTTAGCATTTTTATTTTCTTTATAGGTATTTTATATAATAAGGTATTTAAGGTGTCAACTAAACTTATTATTCGGGATCTGAAATTTCTACTGTTAGTTGATCCCAGCTTTGAGTGTCTTCATTCCAAGTATAGTCAAGAGTATTATTAGAATCAAAAGGTTTTGGTGTAGGTGGATCCCATACACATGTCGTAGTATTTAATGTCCAACTTGGATAAGGTTGCGGTGCAACAAATGCATCTAAATCATCTCTATAAAACCAACCTATTCCAGGATACCATTTTCTAAAAGAACCATCTTTAGAACACTGTTTCCATTCTCCACCATAAGTATTAGCACAATGTTGTTCACCTTGTACTGACATATCTTCTCCAGCTACATCATCACCGATGACTCTAACTTGTAATATTTCTTTTGTTGAGGGTTTTAATTTACAAAAAAATTTCATAATATTATGCCAGTGTTAATGTCCCATCTACAGTAAAGATACAAACTTTATCTCCACCATCAGTGGCTATTGAATTTGTTCCAGGTGCTACAGATAAATCTCCAGGTGCGTCTGCTGCTGGAATTCTTATAATTACAGTACCAGATCCGCCAGCTCCGCCTTCTTGTCCTCCGCCTGGGCCATATCCAGATGCTCCTCCGCCACCGCCAAGTCCGTCAGTGCCGTCTCCGCCTTTTGGTGCGTTTGGTCCTTTAGTTCCATTTCCGCCGCCGCCAGTTCCACCGGTTCCGCCAGATCCTCCCGTATTCCAGGCCGCACCGCCGCCTCCTCCAGCTCGTGTTACTGCAGAACCTGTTATTGAATTTGCTGATCCATTACCTCCAGCGCCACCGCTACTACCAGATCCTGGACTCGCATTACTACCGACAGCGCCAATTCCGCCACCACCAGATCCGCCATAATTTCCACCGCCAGATGCTCCACCGTTATTTCCTTCAGGTGGACTATAACCACCAATATTTCCACATCCACCTGTTGATCCTTGGTGAGGTGTTCCACCACCAGATCCACCATCGTTGTTATCTGTTCCTGAGGGGTGAACGTTATTTACACCAGCCCCTCCTGCACTAGAAGAAAAATCTCCTGCAGCTAAACCTATAACTGAATTTTCACCTTTAGAAATACCTGTTCCACATGCTCCGGAACCAGCTGGTCCCCCAGCTCCAACAGTAATTGGAATGACTGCTGCATCTAATGAAATTTTTGTTCCTCCTGGAAAAGAGCTTCTATGACCTCCAGCTCCGCCACCACCTCCTGGTGATGGACCTCCTGGTCCTCCGCCAGCTACAATTAAATAGTCAGCATCAAAAGCTGCAAAGCTTGCTCCTCCAGAACCAAATCCTAAAACTTGATAACCAAAACTTGCCATATTTTATTCTCCTTATGCGTCGTTAGCTGCATCAGTAGTATAAAATATTTTTACTCCTAGAACTCTTGATTCGCCAGTAAAAGTATCGCTACCATCTGCTGCATCTCTATATAATTGAAAGTAAGTCTGTTCACCTGCTGCAGGAGAACCTGCAACTGTAATTGCACTACTTTCAGATGTAATTTGTTGATCTTCAACTGTTCCGATTCCAGCGTCTGTAACTTCAATTGCTGTTCCATATGCAACATCAATAGTATCACCATCTGCACATGCAACACCTTGTAAACCGAAGATACAGTTACCTGTATTAGTTGTACTTGGAGACCAGTAAACTTGATAAGTTACTGTTCCTTCATTCCATGATTTTGGCATAGCCACTGTAAATTGAGTATATTGTTTTGTTCCTGCATCAAAATCAAAAACTTTTAAATCTGGTCTTGTTGCTGTTGTTTCTACTTGTGCTGCATCTGCAGGGTTAGTTGTTGGTCCATACATAGCTGAAGCAGGGACCCACATAGTTTCTTTACCAGCAATTTTTAATGCTGAACCATTGCCTTGTAAAACACCCGATCCTTTTGGAACTAAATTTATACCTACATTAGTTTCACCAGATGCTGTAAAGCTAGGGTTATTTCCAGTAGCTGCGTTAGCGTATGTTAATTCGTTAACTGCAGAACTTGTAGCAGTTAATAAAAATAATTCATTTCCGTTAGTATCTAAAATAGAAGTTCCTATTTTAGGTGCAGTTAAAGTTTTGTTTGTTAAAGTTTGAGTGCCTGTAAGTGTTACGTCTCCACTTCCAAAACCAGTGTCATAAACACCAGTGTTTGTTGCTACACCATCAAGATAAATAATTTTATGTGCCTTATCTGTTGTTGCAAAAGTAACTGTTGCACCTGAACCAGAAGCTGCTTTTAATTGTACTGTGTAAGCACCTGAAGTTGCATTTTCAATAATATAAAAATTTTCTGTAAGTAATGGGAAAGTTACAATTTGATTTCCAGAAATACTTCCTGATAATTTAATAACTCTTTGTTGAGCTGTACCTGTTAAAGCACCATTGTCGATATCTAAAGCTGTAGTTTGTGCACCACCTGCGATAGATACTTCTAAAAATCCACCAGTTAATTGTTCAATTAAACTTAAATTTGCGTTAGTTTTTGTTCCCCATGTACCGGCGTTTTCACCAGTAGCCATTAATTCTAGGCCGAGATCCGTATAAGTTGATGCCATAATTTTTCTCCTGTGCTCTTTTCAATTAAGCTACATCTGTATAAGATGTATTACCTGTTATGTCAATATCATTATAATTTGTATTTCCAGTAATATCAACATCAAAATAACCTAATGGTGCAACATTTCCTACGGCTGTCGTAGCTTCTACACCAGTTAATCCTATAACATCTGCAGGTGTTATTGCACCTACTCCAGACGTTAAAGTTGCTGGTGCCGTTAAAGTATAGGCAACTTCTGTTATTACAGATCCTACACTACTAGTCGCTCCTACGCCAGTAATGTTGACTATTAAACTTTCGTCAACAGTAATTGATCCAACTCCGGTTGTTGCGACCCCTGCACTACTTAATCCTACAACGTCTGCTGGAGTTATTGCTCCTATTGCAGAAGTTAAACCAAATCCTGATACACCAACAGTTACATCACCAACAGAAAGTGCTCCAACGTTAGATGTTAAACCTGAAGGTGCCGTTAACGAAATTGTTGGAGATAATATAATTGTTGGAGAACCTATTGCAGATGTTGCAGAAACTCCTGTTACTCCCATAACATCTGCTACATTTAAAATAAAATCTCCGCCCCAAGTAACACCAACATCTCCTGCATCAGAAGAACCTCCCCAACCTTGAGCTCCCCATGTTGTGTCTGGTAATCCTGTTGTTGCTACTCCACTAGATTCAACATCGACAACAACTGTTAAAGCTGATTCACCCCAGTTTTCAACACCCCATCCGTCTTGTCCCCAACCTATGTTTATTTCATCTTGAATTGTTGCACTTCCAACAGAGGAAGTTAAACCTGAAGGTGCTGTTAGTATAACAGTAGGGTCGAAACTTTCTCCCCATGGTTCTTCACCCCAAAAATCTCTACCCCAACCCTGTTCTGCATAAGCAAATATTTCACCTACGGATGCAGTTGCGGATACTCCAGAAACTAAAACTTTAAAACCACTTTCTCCCCAATTTTCATATCCCCAACTATCTGATCCCCATCCTTGTTCAGAAAAAGCTGCAATTGATCCTGTTGATGAAGTTAAACCTGAAGGTGCTGTTAGACTAACATTAATTCCATCTTGCGAACCCCATTCATTTACATTCCATGCGAAAATTCCATAGGAGTCAGGTTCTACTGTATTTGCTTGTCCACCCATTCCTGAGTGAATTGAACAATAATAATATAAAGTTGGTGCTGAAGCAGCGACAGTTATTTGAACTTGTGTTGAACTATTTACAGTTACGCCGGTTGTATATTCACTTCCAGAATTGTGTGTTCCGTCGCTTGTTGTAGAAAATCTAAATGGGTGAGCCGAAGGATAATTAAATACGTAAGTTCCAGTTTCGGCTAAATTTATTGTATCTTGTTGTACACCGTCAATAAAATATTTATTGCCAGATCCAGGGTCGCTGACTGTTACTGTGAATGTTCGGATTACCGACATAAGGACTTACTCCTTATGCTATCCTGACGATTGCTGTTGTTGCTGCTGCCGCTGGAAATTGAACTGTAAATGTTCCAGAAGAAACTGTTTTGTCTCCTCCAAAAGCCACTGCACAAACTGCAGGGTCACCTGTTGCTGTATCATTAAAAATTAAACAACCGTTAGCTGTAAAAGATGCAGACGTCCATGAGATGTCTGCAAAATCACAAACTGCAGTTGTTGAATCCAAAGCTGGAGTAACGCTTGTTAATGCTTTTCCTTTTGCAGAATAAGCAGATCCAGATGCATTAGTTATTTCGTTTGATGAACTGTAAGCAGTAGTACCGGCCCCTAAAGTTGCAGAACTTGTATACAACGCGATGTTAAAAGTGTTTCCAGTAGTAGCTGTAAAATTGTGTACAGCTTTTAAAATTTCTGTTTTAAAACTGTTACATATTGCCGATGTTATTGCCATAATTTTTTCTCCTCAATTTACGGAGACGGGGACTTGACTGGTATCCTAACTGTTCCGTCAGTATAATCGTCTCGTCTTCGTCTTCCCAGCTGCATACCTGCAAACTGTTGTATAGCATTTTTATATCTATTTTCGTAGTATGTCAACATATCCGTTGGACCTTTTAAAAATGCATATGCTTCTACTAAACATGCATATAACAGACCCTGTGGAAAATATGTACTTAAATAAGTATTATTATTAAAACCAGTACCAGACCCAAGTCCATTTGGCATTTTATTATAATATATTCTGAATTTGTAATTAGCATCGGGCGTAGGGGCTAAATACATACCTCCTGATGAAGTATCTGTAGTATTATCAGCACCACCAAACATTGCATAATATTTAGGGAAACCTGTTACATCCTGAGCCGTTCGGTCGCCCTCTGGTCCTGTTAATCTATCTACATATTCTGATAAATAAGTTTGATCTTTTTTCTCTAACCAACTCCCATTCCCTGTAGTAGCTGAAGTAGAATTAAACACTTCAACACCTCTTATAAATAAAGCTCCGGCTGGTGAATTAATTGTATTGTCATCAGCAGCTAATACACCTTCTTTAACAAATCTAGCAGAGTCCATAGGAAGTTCTTGATAGATTCTAAATTCAGCCGCCATTATAAATTCATCAATGATTGCTTGTGTAAAAACACTATCATCTACTTCAGTATAACTTCTTATTGCTGCAGTTAATGTGCTGTAATCGTATTTTTTAACTCCTGACATAATTAACCTCTATCATTAATCGGTCCAACTGTACACTGTAAACCGCCTCCTGTTTCTGCACTACTAGCATTACTAACTAATTCAAAACCAAAACCTACCTGGGTTGTTGTAGAAGCAGGATTACCGCTGCTATCATTATATCCAGCGAGTCCTACTATTTCTTCAAGAAAAGATATTTTATAAGCTCCAAATACTTTAGCTCCAGTTGAATGCGAGCTTGCAGTTGTAGATACTGGACTAACTCCTCTGTAAGGAGCACTTGTTCCTCTTGTGCATCCTGTTAAATCATGTGTAGATCTTCCTGTGTATTCAATAACTTCGTTTTCATAAAGTCCTGTTGTGCTATTTACTTTTTCAATAACTATAAAACCTGATGTTGGAAATTCTGAACCATCTGTTAAAGTAATTGTTGTAGCAGAATCTGTTAACGCACCATTTAAAGTTGTAGATAATTGTAAGGTAGTTATAGCTACACCACCTACAGGAGATTTGATATCTCTTAATCTAACAAAATCATTTACTTGCATAGCACCATTTGGAAAAGAAATAGATACTGTTGCATCAGCAGCTGCAGTTGTAATTGGGTTTTGTGGTAAAAAATCTTCTGTTGGAAATTCTGTTCTAGCAGTTCTTGCTCTTTGTAAAGCTTGTGGGTCAGCACTTGTAGGTTTAGGATCTAATTGTGGTTGTTTAGGTTCGTATTCTGAAATATGAACAAACGCCCCATTCCATTCTCTAACCATTTCATTGTATGGAAAAGCCATACCAGATCTATCAGATATTGCTAAAGCATATTTACCTTGTGAAAAAGTAGTCATTAACCAATACCAGGGTAATATATTTTAGGGGATATGTATGTAGAGTTAGAAGAACCATCTTCATCTTCTGCTCTTAACAATTCATCTTCGTATAATAATTTTAACTCTTGAACTCTTTGTGGTGCATATTTAATAGCTAAATAATATGCTAAACCCGAAATCATACATGGAACAAATCTATAGGGTACGTCAGTTGCATTTGTATAAGCACCTACATCATCAATTCTTTTTGTATAATAAAAATTAATATAGTTTCCATCTTGGGCTGCACCTGGAGTTAAATATAAAGTCATTGTAACTTTATCTATAAATCTTTGAACCCAATACTGTGTAGGTAAACCTGTTGAAGTTTTATTTGAAAAACCTTGATATTGTGATCTACTAATTTTTG
>Ga0208157_1000658_pt1 | contig 17816 bp, 29 predicted proteins | sample 5_EtaG_FD_184077 | JGI IMG/M metagenome (GOLD analysis project Ga0208157, IMG submission 184077) | Marine viral communities from the Subarctic Pacific Ocean - 5_ETSP_OMZ_AT15132 metaG (SPAdes) (version 2) | ecosystem: Environmental > Aquatic > Marine > Oceanic | place: Pacific Ocean | collected...
AGAGCATACACTAGAGCAAATCCAATTACGGAACAAAACATCTGTGAAGTATTGATGCAGGATAACTCAGTAAGACTAATAGAAGATAAAAATAAATTAGAACAAAGGTGGGATTGTAATATCCAGCAAGTAAAAACTGGTTGCTTTGATATACTTTGGTATGGTATATTCTTTAAAGATATGATTTATGTCTTTGAGATACCAAGTGAGACCATTAGTAAAGATCCCAATATACAATACTCAGATAAACAGCATCGAGGTAATAGTGGAGAGGGGCAGTTTCATTTAAAGAATTCTAATATCCAACATCATATTGATAATTATCTATATGCCAAAATGGATTACGCTAAATTATGGGAGTTACTACAGTGAATAGTGCAAAACCAATATATCCTCAACAATCACACCCTTGGTTTGAACTTGATTTATCTAAAGAAGTTGTTCAACATCTTTGGAAATGTGTAGAAAAAGGTGAAGAAAAAGGTGAATCTTATAAGCATGGTTTGGCAGGAAATATAAGTACAAGTTTTAAAATAGATGATGAAGATGAATATTTTGCGAATGAAATATTAAGACCATTATGTGGTAAATATGAAGAACATGTACCTGATCATTTAAGAGATGAGAACCCATCCATTGCTGTCACTAAGGAGGGAAAACCTCTTATGGCAACCGCAAGAAGACTTGTCTATAAAGATTTTTGGGCTAACTATCAATATAAGCATGAGTTTAATCCTGCTCATCATCATAGTGGAGTATATTCATTTGTTGTTTGGTTAAAAATACCATATGATTGCGAAGAGCAATGTAAATTACCATTTTTAAATGGAATTAGTGATGACCAAAAAACACCAGGACTTTTTTATTTTGAATATGTTAATATCTATGGAAATATAGTACAAACACGTTATAAGTTAGATCCATCTTATGAAGGTAAAATGCTTCTTTTTCCATCAAAGTTACGTCATGGGGTAAATCCTTTTTATGCAACTGATGAGAAAAGAGTATCACTATCAGGCAACTTGGAATTTATGTATAGGTTTGAGTAGGGCTTGACAATACTTCATAAATACCTGTAGATATATGGGTATGAAGTGATTGATACTAGTGCTAATGTCGTTATATCCAAATCTAACGAAGTATTTTTAAAGATAGATTCTGAACCTCATATTGAATATGAGTTGAGAGACCACTTTACCTTTGAGGTAGAGGGGGCAAAATTTATGCCGCAATATCGTAATAGGAATTGGAATGGAGAGATCCACCTATTCGATATGAGAACAAAGAAGATATATGTAGGACTGTTAGATAAGATAATTGCTTTCTGTGATAGACACGATTACACATATAAGTTTGCAGATAATGATTACTATGGTACTCCCTATGAAGAGAATGAGGGAATATCATATGGTGGTGTTAAAGATTATATGCAGTCTATTTGCAATCATCAACCCAGGAAGTACCAAGTAGAGGGAGTATACGATGCCTTAAAACATAATAGAAAGCTATTGATATCACCCACTGCTTCAGGCAAATCTTTGATGATATATTCTCTTGTAAGATATTACGTTGAGAAAGGGCAAAAAATTCTTTTAGTTGTTCCAACGACATCACTCGTAGAACAGATGTATAAGGACTTTTTTGATTATGGTTGGGATGCTGAGTCATATTGCCACCTAATATATGCAGGAAAAGAAAAATCAAATCATTTGCCAGTTACAATTACTACTTGGCAATCTGTTTATAAACTAGAAAGATCTTTCTTTGAAGAATACAATGTAGTTATAGGAGATGAAGCTCACCTATTTAAGTCGAAGTCATTAGTATCTATAATGACAAAACTACATCATGCTAAGTATAGATTTGGTTTTACTGGAACATTAGATGGCACACAGACGCATAAATGGGTGTTAGAAGGGTTATTTGGACCAGCATATAAGGTGACTAGAACAGATGAACTGATGAAACAAGGACATCTTTCTCAGTTAGATATTCAATGTTTGGTATTAAAACATCCACCACAAAAATTTGAAACATATAATGATGAAATAGAATATTTAATCACTCATCCCCAAAGAAATAACTTTATTAAAAACCTAACTTTAGATTTGAAAGGAAACACTCTTGTACTGTTTGCACGAGTCGAAGCACATGGACAGGTTCTTTACGATTTGATAAATAGTAATAATAAAGATGACCGTAAAGTATTTTTTATTCATGGCGGTGTAGAAACTAGCGAAAGAGAAAAGGTCAGAGAAATCACAGAGGAACAAACAAATGCGATCATCATTGCGAGTTATGGTACTTTTAGTACTGGGATTAACATTAAGCGGCTGCACAACATCATCTTCGCCAGTCCCTCCAAGTCCAGAATTAGAAATCTCCAGTCCATCGGTAGGGTCTTAAGAAAAGGAAAGGACAAAGTAAAGGCAACACTATATGATGTTGCGGATGACTGTGTTACAAACACAAAAAGAAATTACACATTAAATCACTTCATAGAAAGGATTAAGATCTACAACGAAGAAAATTTTAACTATGAAATAATCACTATACAACTAAAGAAATAATATGGAAGAAGACTTTTATGCATCACTAAAACTTAAATCGGGTGAAGAAATTTTCGCACGGGTAGCTCCTTCTGAAGAAGAGGATAGAACTATATTGATTTTATCTAACCCAATTTGCATATCAGAAGTGAAAACTAAAAGTGGTCTTATGGGATATAAAGTAGAACCTTGGTTAAAGACAAGTAGAGAGGATATGTTTATAGTTGATATGGATAATGTTATAACAATGTCTGAGTGTAATGATCCAGAAATGATGGTATTACATCAACAGTTTGTACATGATACTGGAGAAGGTATAGGATCTTCTAAGATCAATAAAAGAATGGGTTATATTGCTAACGTAAATGATGCTAAAGAGATTTTAGAAAAGATCTATAAGAATAGTAATACTAAGAGCTAAACCGTTCCCTTCAACCCTGACAGAGTTATCATACTTATAATTTAGTAACTTGTCAAGTAATAATTTAAATGTTATAATATCTACATAGTAGTGATAAAGACTTATGGCGATACGACCTATGGCGAAACGTAAGCGATCCGAACACTATGTAAATAACAAAGAGTTTCTTGCTGCCTTAATTAGATATAGGGAAGATAAGGAAATTGCCTTATTGCAAGATAAAGAAAAACCTGTTATACCAAGGTACATAGGTGAGTGTTTCTTAAAGATTGCAAATCATTTATCATTCAAACCAAACTTTGTTAATTACATGTTCAAGGAGGACATGATCTCTGATGGAATCGAAAATTGCGTTCAATACATACACAACTTTAATCCTGAGAAATCCCAAAATCCTTTTGCTTACTTTACTCAGATCATACATTATGCATTTCTCCGTAGAATTCAGAGAGAGAAACGCCAGTTAGAAATTAAAAACAAGATTCTTGAGAAGTCTGGTTACTCAGAAGTATTTGATGATAGTAATCAGATTGACGGAACGACATATGCAGACTATAATTCAATTAAGGACGCTGTGCATTCCAAGTTACGTAACTAATGAAGATTGCGATTATAACAGACCAGCACTTCGGAGCACGAAAAAATTCAAAACTTTTTCATGATTATTTTCTGGAGTTCTATGAAAATGTTTTCTTTCCTACTCTTGAAAAAGAAGGTATCACCACAGTTATTGACATGGGTGATACCTTTGATAGTAGGAAGGGAATTGATTTTGCTGCATTAACTTGGGCAAAGGATCATTATTTTGATAGATTAAAAAAGATGGGCATCACTGTCCATACAATTGTTGGTAACCATACAGCATATTATAAGAATACTAACGATATAAATGCAGTAGATCTTCTATTGAGAGAATATGATAATGTAAAAATATATGCAGAAACAACTTCTATAATGGTAGATGGATTGAATATTCTTCTTGTGCCTTGGATAAACAAAGAGAATGAAGAGAAGAGTGTGGCAATGATTAACAAATCACAAGCTCCTGTTTGTATGGGACATCTTGAGTTGAATGGATTCAGAGCAACACCAGGTCATATGATGGAACATGGAATGGATTGGAGTATATTTAATAAATTTAAAAAGACTTACTCTGGACATTATCATTGCAGATCTAATCAAGACAACATTTATTATCTTGGTAATCCTTATGAAATGTTTTGGAATGATGTTGATGATGAGAATAGAGGGTTCCATTTATTTGATACAGAAACCTTAGAGCATACCCCAGTCAATAATCCATATAGACTTCACAAGATAATATTTTATAGTGATCAAGATTATCAGTTGTTTGATGCAAGAGAATTAGAAGATAAGATAGTAAAGGTAGTAGTACGGAATAAGAGTGATAGAGTTAAGTTTGAAAAATTTATTGATAAGTTGTACAGTGTTAATGTAGCAGAATTAAAAATTGTTGAAAATTTTGGTTTGTTAGATGATAAAGAGTTTGAGGCATTTGAGTCTGAAGATACTATATCAATTCTTAACCGATATGTAGATGAATCAGAAATTGATCTTGATAAGTCTAGAATACAAAAAGTTTTGAATGATACTTACAAGGAGGCATGTGAGTTGGTTTAATGTTTATTCTAACCATTGCTGGCAAAGAGCATGAAGGTGCTTATTCTGTTCATGATGATGATGGTGACAAAATCCTTTACATTTTTGAACAAGAAGATGATGCTATTCGATATGCTATGATGCTAGAGGATCAAGACTATCCTGAAATGCATGTTTTAGAAGTCGAAGATCGTGTAGTTCTTGCAACATGCGAAAATCATGGGTATAACTATGCTGTTATAACACCCAATGATATTGTTATTCCACCCCCTATAAAGGAAGATGATCCAATTTGAGACTATAAGATACAAGAACTTTCTTTCTACTGGTAATCATTATAGCGAAATACAACTTGATGAATATGCTACAACACTAATCATCGGAACAAATGGTGCAGGTAAATCTACTGTATTAGATGCTTTGTGTTTTAGTTTATTTGGTAAACCTTTTCGTAAGATCAATAAAAGTCAATTGATCAATACTGCAAATGAAAAAGATTGTAGAGTTGAAGTAGAATTTTCTATTGCAGAAACTGAATGGAAAGTTGTAAGGGGAATCAAACCAAATCTATTTGAAATCCATAGAAATGGTTTAGCTATGGATCAATTCTCTAATGCTAATGATCAGCAGAAGTGGTTAGAGAAGAATGTTTTAAAGATGAACTATAAGTCATTTACTCAGATTGTTATATTGGGTAGTAGTGCCTTTGTTCCTTTTATGCAATTGACTGCTACTAATCGTAGAGAGGTTATAGAAGATCTTTTAGATATTAAAATCTTCTCTTCTATGAATGCACTTATTAGAGATAAGATTAAGGATGTCAGAGATGAAATTAAAACTTTAGATCTTAAGAAAGAGTCCTTAAATGATAAAGTTAAAATGCAAAAAAACTTTATTCATGAGTTAGAATCAGAAAGTCAAGGAAGAATAGAATCTAATAGGGATAAGGTTGGAGTTCTTTTTGCAGAGTCTGAAGGGTACGTGAAAGAGAATGAAGTGTTGGAAACTGAACTGCATGACCTAACTAAAAGTCAGGAAAAGTTGACAGGATCTAAGAAAAAATTAAGTGAGTTAGGAAACCTTAAAGGAAAAATATCCCAGAAGGTATCTACCATTACCAAAGAGCATAAGTTCTTCACAGAGCATACGGTTTGTCCTACCTGCGAACAAGGCATCGAGGAGGAGTTCAGAATAAATAAAATTGCCGATGCTCAAACTAAAGCAAAAGAGTTGCAATCTGGTTATAAAGAACTAGAACAGGCAATTAAAACAGAGGAAGAGCGAGAGCATCAATTTACTCAACTATCAAAGGAGATTACTACACTAACGCATGGCATTTCTAAAAACAATACTCGCATCTCTGGATGTCAACGACAAGTCAGGGATCTGGAATCGGAAATTCAAACTATTACCGATAAACTTGCAAACAGAAATACTGAGCATGAGAAACTAGAAGAGTTCAACGAAAGACTAAGAGAAACCTATGAGTCGGTAGCTTCTAAAAAAGATACCATACAATATTATAACTTCTCTTATGGATTATTAAAGGATGGTGGAGTAAAGACTAAAATCATCAAGAAGTACCTACCGTTGATAAATCAGCAGGTAAACCGTTATCTACAGATGATGGACTTTTACATAAACTTTACTCTTGATGAGGAGTTTAATGAAACCATCCAATCACCTATTCATGATAATTTTTCATATGCTTCTTTCTCTGAAGGGGAGAAGATGAGAATTGACCTAGCACTTTTATTCACTTGGAGAGAGGTTGCTAGAATGAAAAACTCTGTCAATACTAATCTGCTAATCATGGATGAGGTATTTGACAGTTCTCTTGATGGGTTTGGAACGGAAGAATTTCTTAAGATTATCCGTTTCGTAATCAAGGATGCTAACGTATTCGTGATCTCTCATAAGACAGGTATGGACGATAGGTTCGATAATGTGATAAAATTTGAGAAAGTAAAAGGATTCTCTAGAATGGCATGAATACCCCAAACTGGCAGCATCATTCCAAGAAGGAAAAGAAACGCCACCTCAAACCACAGGCACTACGAAGTGCCAGAGAAAGACGCAGACAGTTGTTAAAGTGTCTACAACCTCCTAACAAGGGGGTTTTTTCATGTAATATAGGTATATCGAACAGGAACACTGATGGCAGTACAGCAAGAAATCAAGTCTCAACTAGCAAAGTTGCTTGCTACTGAAGATATTATTGTAGAGCACAAAGATGTTGAGACCGCACAGTTTAATGTGCATACTAGAGAATTACTTCTTCCCCTATGGGATAAAGCAAGTGAAAATGTATATGATATGTTGGTAGGACATGAGGTAGGACATGCATTGTTCACACCTGATGAAGAACCTCCAACTGACATTCCGTTCACTTTTATAAATGTTTGTGAGGATGCAAGAATTGAGAAATTGATGAAGAGAAAGTACTTGGGTATTGCCAAGTCCTTTAAAAGGGGTTATACTGAACTTCATGAGAAAGATTTCTTTGAAATAGGTGAACTGGATATTTCTGACCTTAATCTTGCTGATCGTGCTAATCTACATTTCAAGATTGGTTCGCTCGTTACTATTCCTTTTTCAGATGCTGAAAAGGAGATTATCACTTTAATTTACGATGCCGAAACGTTTACTCAAACCCTCGCAGCAGCAAAAGCGTTATATTCTTTCTGCCAGCAGGAAGCAAAAGAACAGGTTTCTCAGACACCTGAGAGTGTTCAGTCGGAAGGTGACATCGAATTCGGTTCTTCAAACGATAGTGTACATTCTGGGAATACTGACTCTGATAGTACTGACGATACTGGTTCTTCCGTTACTGACTCTGATAGCGATGATACTCTGGAAGGTGGGAACAGTGATAATAATCCTAGCTCTAGGGGCGGCGATACTTGCGATTCTCTAGAACCTGAAGTAAGAACTGCTGATTCTCTAGCAGGTAAGTTGAAAGATCTCGTTTCACCAAATGCAATTGAGAATGTTTACTTAGAAGTTACTGATGTAAATATTGAAAATATTATTGCTACTAACTCAGAAATTCATCAACATATTGATGAGAGTTGGGCACAGCAACTTGAAAATAGAAAAGAGTATGAGAGCAATACTGGATATGATAAAGTGAATATTTTTGAAGAGGTAGATCTTGACTATGAAAAGTTTAAGACTGATGCAAGAAAAGAAGTATCATATCTTGTAAAGGAATTTGAGATGAAGAAATCTGCATCTGCATATGCTCGTGCTGCTACATCTCGTACAGGTGTTCTTGATACTAAGAGACTTCATAACTATAAGTTTAGTGAAGATATCTTTAAGAGGATAACAGTTCTTCCTGATGGTAAGAATCATGGATTAGTTTTTATTCTTGACTGGTCTGGATCCATGTCACAGGTAATGCAAGATACTATTAAGCAACTTTACAATCTAATTTGGTTCTGTAATAAAGTACAGATTCCTTTTGAAGTCTATGCATTTACTAATGAATGGAAAAGAGGACAGGAGTTCAAATATGAACCATATTATAAAAAGAAAGAATATGCATTTCAGATTGATGATGACTTTACATTGATGAATATTTTCACTAGTAAAGTTAGTGGTAAAGAAATAGATAAGCAGTTAAAGAATATCTGGAGAGTTGTTTCTTGTTTCCGTAGCTATGGTTATGGTAATAGATATTTCAACTACCCTCATAGACTATCTCTTTCAGGCACACCATTAAATGAGACACTTATGTGTCTTCATAAGATTCTTCCACAATTCCAAAAAGATAATGGTGTCGAGAAGGTACAGTGCATTGTATTGACTGATGGTGAATCAAATTCAATTCCTTATCATGTAATGGTTGATCGTTCATGGGAAGATGGATTGTCTATGGGACTTAGATCTGTTAATGGTCATTCATGTTCTTTAAGAGATCGTAAACTTGGTAAAGTTTATAACTTTGGATATGGATGGTGGGAGTTTACTGATACTCTTCTTAGAAATTTAAAGGATAGATTCCCTGAGACTAATTTTATTGGTATTCGTCTTCTTGAGAAAAGAAGTGGGAAGTATTTCATTGACAGATATCATAACTGGCAAGATAAAAGACGTGATGCAATAGTAAGTGATTGGAAAAAATATAAGACATTTACTATCACAAATAGTGGATATGATGCATACTTTGGTATGTGTTCAGATTCTCTTTCTGAAGATTCAGAGTTTGATGTAGATGATTCTGCAACAAAAGCACAAATCAAAAGAGCATTTGTGAAGTCCCTTAAAGTCAAGAAACTAAATAAAAAAGTTCTTGGTGAATTCATTTCATTGGTGGTTTAATTATGGCAATTTATGATGATGTAAAGGTTACTATCAACCTTAATGAGTTGGTAGAGATCAGAGCGAAACTTATTTCTCAGTATGATGATTACTCAGACAAAGTAGTTAAAGGTGAGTACTTAGATGGTGGTGATATTGATCGTATCGCAACTGGATTAAGAGATACTTTAACTTGGGATACTCTTTATCAAATGGTTGATGAGGCAGTTTTAGAATACTTGGGTATAAAAGAAAATCATTATGGTTCTAGAACTATTGAATCCATTGATGTAACAATGGAGAAGGAACAGAAAGAAAGAGAAAAGGAGTTCAAAAAGAACTTTGAGATGGTTGATTTAGTATCATCATCTTGGACAATACAAGTACCAGTGAGGAAAAGTAAATGAGTAATGGTGATTTAATAGCAGAACTCTTAGTGATTACTGCTGAGCTAGGTGGTAAAATGGAAAGAACGGAAGTTTATGATAGTACAGGTCGCCAATATAAGAAAATTGTGATAGAATATGACGTGAAGGAGTGGGAAAGAAATCATAAAGCAAACCTTAAATGAGTAAATAATTTGGAAATGCAAACAAATGAACAATCCATATCCCAAACCACGATGGGATCTTGAAAATGATGTACTTCGATTAGAACAAATGATTATTCTCTACGAACAAGAAATCGCAGAACTGACAACCGAAAGGGAACAACTAAAAGAAGAAGTAACTACTCTTCAACGTCAGTTAAAGTATTATAAAACCATAGTAGAGGAGGAAAAGCAATGAGTGGAGATCCATCACTAAAAGAACCAGTCATTTTTTATAGTGAACAGATGACTGATGCGAAGATAATGCTTTTAGAATTACATGGAATTAAGTTTAAGAATAAATATTACTATAATAGTGATAACGATAATGAAGACTTTTAAGGAATTTCTAGAAGAAAGTAGTCTGAGTAGAATTAAATCTAAATCAGATAAAGGTGGCATTGCTACAATGTCAGCATCTAGAGGAGATAAGTCTGCAAAAGAAAATAGTGCAAGAGCAAAGCAGTTAGATAAAGATATTAAGGGTAAGGGTTTACCTGGTGCTACAAAGGTAACTGGTTCATATGTAGAGAAGGGTGATGATGGTAAGGAGAAGAAGGTTAAAGAACGTAGTCACGTTGTCACTTCTGGTAAGAAGGGTAAGAGAGCTTTCAAGAAAGCAGTTAAGTCACTAGGTAAAAAGTATGGACAAGACTCCGTATTGACACAAACGAAAAAAACTGGTACATTATCGGCAACCAGAAAGGGTGGACTAGGTACGAAACCAAAGAATAAGAGACCTTTAGGATCAACTAAGAGAGTTGGTTTAGGTAAGTTTAAACCTCAAGGTAAAAACCCAGAGGGTCAATCACAAATCAAAGGAAAGACTTTTACTTATGGATAAAAAACTTTATGATGATTCCAATTGGAGAGAAGAGTCTCTTCCATACCACACTGGTAGACAAGCAGAGTTATTGGAAAATGGACCCAAGAGTCTTTCTCAATCATGGTTGATGGGAGCAATGTATAATCAATGGAAAAGAAGAAATGGTTATGATAAGTTTGACCCTCAAGAAAATGAAGGTCAATTACAATCATCTTTAGGGGAATTCTTTAAGAAACAAAATGAAGTTAAATAAACCTTTAATGCACTGTCGGTTATCAGACATGCAGTTCTTTTACTGGGATCCAAGAATAGATCCAAGAGAACCAGAATACAAACTGTCCACTGGGGGTCCACAAGACCCCTTTTTCATGTAATATAGGTATATCGAAAACGAACTACATTATGACATTCGCAGTTAAAATGACAAGAGACGAAATTATTGATGGTTTAAAAAGCACATATGGTACAGAGTTTTCTGCTGCAGATGTACGTGGATTTGCTGCTGCTAATGATCTTGCATATGCAACCGTCACCAAAAAACTAAAAGAGTTTAGAGTAAAACCTGGTAAGTGGAATCTAGAAGTTACAACGAAAGCAGTTGAGAATATAGAGAAGTCTTTCAGTGCTCCTTCTGTTCAACCTGCACTTACGCAAGAGTTAGTTCCTGCAACAGATTCTACTTTTGTTAAGTTTGGAGCATTTAATGATGTTAAAAATATCATCAAGTCTAAGCAGTTCTATCCTACATTCATCACTGGTCTATCAGGTAATGGTAAGACATTTGGTGTAGAGCAAGCTTGTGCTCAATTGAAGAGAGAACTTATTCGTGTAAACATTACTATTGAAACAGATGAAGACGATCTTATTGGTGGGTTTCGCCTTGTTGATGGGGCAACAGTTTGGCATAACGGACCTGTCATTGAAGCACTTGAACGAGGAGCAGTCTTGTTACTCGATGAGGTTGACTTGGCTAGTAACAAAATCTTATGCCTCCAACCCATACTTGAAGGCAAAGGCGTGTTCCTCAAAAAAATCGGTAGGTTTGTCGAACCTGCGGTAGGATTCAATGTAGTTGCTACTGCTAATACTAAGGGTAAAGGATCTGACGACGGTAGGTTCATTGGTACAAACGTACTTAATGAAGCATTCCTTGAGAGATTCCCTGTAACCTTTGAGCAAGATTATCCAGCACCTTCTGTAGAGAAGAAAATACTTGGTGGTGTTGCATCTAATCTTGGTGTTACTGATACAGACTTTATTGCACGTCTTGTGGATTGGGGTGACATTATCCGTAAAACATTCTATGATGGTGGTATCGATGAGATCATTTCAACTCGTAGACTAGTTCATATTGTTCGTGCCTTCAGCATCTTTGGTGATAAGATGAAGTCTATTCAAGTTTGTGTAAACAGATTTGATGATGAGACTAAAGAAGCATTCTTACAACTATATGATAAAGTTGATGCTGATGTAGATCTTGACAACCTAGAGGATAAGATGTATGATTAACGCATGGAGCTTACTTTATGACGAACTTTATGGAGATGATGAAATGAATACATCTGATTTTACGGTTGGGGTATCTACCGAATCTTTAGGGGACAATACTTTCTTTATTGATACTGGTGATATAGAGAATATTACCATAGATACATCCAACTATGATTTCGCTGGTTTAGGAACAGACACTACTTACATTGGTGGAACTGAGTTATATCCTACCGCAACTTTTGTTACAGATTCTTCAGTTTCTACAAACGAAGGATATGAAACTTTGAATATTACTATGCCTGATGATTATCCATCTGCATTTACCGCACTTTCTGATAATGATGATGCAATAGCACATCACGTTGGTGGGCAAGTTTCTTCTGGAATAAACAATCCTTGTACTAGAAAATATAAAGAAGATGAGTCAATCGAAGCTCTTAAGAATTATATTTCTACCACTTATGGTGGACACTATACTTCTGACACTAATGATGTCCAAACACTTGACCTTATAGAATCCGTTGGTGATGCAGAATCATTCTGTAGATCTAATGCTATTAAGTATCTAAGTCGTTATGATAAGAAGGGACAAGCAAAACGTGATATACTAAAAGCACTACACTATTCACTCCTACTTTATCACTTCAGTGGGCAACTCAATGAAACTCCGACCCGTGGCTATGAAACTTTCTGATCAGACTTTATCATTTTTAAAAAACTTTTCGACTATCAATCAGTCGATTCTTTTTAAGCAAGGAACTAAACTTCGCACTATTAGTGTTATGAAGAATATTCTTGCAGAGGTTACTATTGATGAAGAATTGCCACAAGATTTTGGTATCTATGATCTTAATCAATTTCTAAACGGTTTGTCTCTTCATTACAGTCCTGAATTGGATTTTGCTAATGAAGGTCATGTGGTAATTAGAGAAGGTAAAATGAGGTCTAAGTACTTCTTTGCTGATCCTCAAGTTATCATTACTCCTCCTGAGAAACCACTCACACTTCCTACTGAGGATGTGACCTTTGATTTAAGTACAGAACAACTGGATAAGTTGCTCAAAGCAGCAGCAATATATCAATTACCAGATCTTGCTGTAGTTGGTGGTGAAGGTGTTGTGAAGATTGTTGTTAGAGATAAGAAGAATGATACCTCAAATGATTTTTCTATCATTGTTGGTGAGACAGATAAAACTTTCTCTTTCAACTTTAAAGTAGAAAATATTAAGATCCTACCAGGAACTTATAACGTGGTTGTTTCATCAAAACTTCTATCAAGATTTACTTGTAAAGATCATGATCTTGTATACTACATAGCACTAGAACCAGATTCTACTTTTGAGTAATGACTGAGAAGCATAGTTATACTAATCCAGAAGATAAGTTTGATGCTGCTTACGTTGAGGCACAAGTCACTAAGGGTAAAAAGTATTATGATAAAGATGGGTGGGAAATTTCTCCACCCATTTCTGATAGGGAATGTATCTACCGTTGCTTAGAGAACTGTCAACACCTTGCAGGTCTTGATAGGTTACAAGTTAGTAGATTGATGGATGATTTTAAGACTAAGAAAACTCAATTTGTACGTAATGAGGAGTATCCTGTATTATGAGTAGAGAAATTCCTACTGAAGAATATATGCAAGATGGATGGGATTCTGGTCCTATCGGATGCCACCCCTATAAACGTGGGAGTAGGCATAATAAAATTGGTATGTGGATTATGTACATTTTCTATGGTATAATTACTGTACAAATTGTTCATCTTCTTACAGTACTTCCTTGGATTTTTCCTGCACTAATGGGTACTGGATTAGTATTAGCAGGATATGTTGTTTTGAGGGTAAACTGGGAATGAGACTAACACAAAAAGTAATTGATGAAATTCAATTAGCAATGACTCACACCAAAATGAATGGTGAAACCAACTGGAAAGATGGTGATGAGATTGAAGTTCAACTTGCTGGCACATTTGCAGCAGATAAGTTTATAGTTATTAAGAACAAAACTAAAAATCCTGTTGTGCCTACTCCACCACATCCTGATTTTGATTATGAGAAAAAGGAGTGGAAAGGTGGATCCAATTCATTAGGAAGATCAGCAGGACACAACCTATGATGAGATTTAAAGCACTAGTTTTTGTCAGACTTAGAGGGTCTGTATCTGATGCTGCTGGTAACGCAGTGATGAAAAATACACATTTAGTTGCACCTAATCTTAAACCTCATTTGTTGAGGATTGGTAAAGCAATAGACTTTTGGTTTGATGCAGAGAGTGAAGAGATAGCAAGAGAAGAGATGGATCTTTTATCTGATAGGATGCTTTCTAATACTGTCATCGAAGATTGGAGTTATGAGTTAGAAGAAACTGAAGAGACTGGTATAGGAAACATATCAAATGACAATGCAGGTACATCAAAACATGCATTGTTTGATGCATGAAGAAAGCATGGAGGATTTGGAAGTATGCGTTGGGTAGCTTCTCTGACGAAAAGACTAAACGATACGACAACTACATTGTTTTGGTACGTTCTATTATTTTCTTTTCTTATCTCACTACCAACTGTGTTATTGTTGCAGGGGTAATCCGTCACTGGAATTCATTATGAAACACGTTTTATTTGATTTTGAAAAATGTCCATTTGACATTTTAGATAATGAACTTTACATAAAGTTCAGTTTAGAAGGAGCAGCAGAAATAGCAGGATGCAAAATTCTCAAAGTGGAAACTCATAAATTTGAACCACAAGGTGTGACTGCATATGCTTTATTAGCAGAAAGTCATATCAGTATTCATACTTGGCCAGAGAAAGGTATTGCAAAGTGTGACATTTTTACTTGTAATAGTAACGCTAATCCACTAGCAGCAATAGAATACTTAAAGATACGTTTCCAAACTATCCACCTTAATAAGTGGACTTGTGATAGATCATTATGAACATTTTTGTTACCGACCCAGACCCTGTAACATCTGCACATGTACTGCCTGATAAGCATATAGTAAAGATGCCATTAGAAACATGTCAGATGCTTGCTATTGTTTGCTCTAACAAATGGGGTCATGGTTATGGTCAGATACATCGTATCAATGGTGAACCATACAAAACAGAGAAGGGTGCATTTCGCAATCACCCCTGTACAATATGGGCAAATGAGTCTATAGTAAATATGGCATGGCTACTCCGACATGGAATGGCATTGTGTAAAGAGTATAGTGATCGTTATGGCAAAGTTCATAGTTGTGAAAAAACTATACTAGAAGCAGGATGTATTATCCCTTTTATTGATACGGACAGGGTTAGACCAAAATCATTTACGAGGGCAATGCCAGATGAGTATAAACATGACACAAGCATTGACACTTTTACTGCTTACAAAAATTACATTAGCAGCAAACCTTGGGTTGCATCTAATTATTTACGTGACCCATCCAGAAAACCAGATTGGATCTAAATTATGAGAGATGAATTTTTGTGGGTTGAGAAGTATCGACCTCAAAAGATTGAAGATTGTATTTTACCAGAACAGACTAAGAAAACCTTCTTAGAATTTCTAAATAAGGGTGAAGTGCCTAACCTACTTCTTGCTGGTCCAGCAGGATGTGGGAAGACTACAGTTGCTAAAGCACTTTGTAAGCAATTGGGTGTAGATTCTTATGTCATTAACGGATCGGATGAAGGCAGGTTTCTTGACACTGTTAGGAACAATGCGAAGAACTTTGCGTCTACGGTCTCTTTATCGTCTGAGGCAAAGCATAAAGTCATCATCATCGACGAGGCAGACAATACCACTCCCGACGTACAACTCCTTCTTAGAGCGAGTATTGAGGAGTTCTCCAACAACTGCAGATTCATTTTCACTTGCAACTACAAAAATAAAATCATTGAACCCCTCCATTCGAGATGTGCTGTGGTGGAGTTTGGTATTCAGGGTAAACTTAAACAAGAAATTGCAGCAGCATTCTTCGGAAGATTAGTAGATATTTTAGATCAAGAAAGAGTTGAAGCAGATAAGAAAGTTTTAGCAGAACTTATCAATAAGCACTTCCCTGATTGGAGAAGAGTTCTTAATGAGTGTCAGAGATACTCAGTTGGTGGAAAGATAGATACTGGTATACTGGCACACTTTAGTGATGTAAAAGTAAATGATCTCATTAAAAACCTCAAGGAAAAGAACTTTCCCGAAGTACGTAAATGGTGTGTCAATAACTTGGACAACGATCCTTCTGTTTTATTGCGTCGTATTTACGATAGTCTTTACACTTCCTTGGTTCCTTCTACCATCCCTGCTGCTGTTCTCATACTTGCTAAGTATCAGTACCAAATCGCTTTTGTTGCGGACCAGGAGATAAATATGTTGGCATGTCTTACTGAGATTATGGTGGAGTGTAAATTCAAATGAAGAAAACTAATCTTGATGAGAAAATACATATCGCTGAAGAGCGAATAAAAGAACTTAATGTACTGATAGAAGCATGGAGAAAACAAAATGAGAGATGAAGTTTTAAAATTATTACGTACAGATGCTTATCGTAAAGGTGAGTATAAACTGTCTTCAGGACGTACTAGTGAACATTATGTAAATTGTAAACCTGTTACTTTAAGTGGTAAAGGTCTTGCAATGGTATCTGATATGATAATAGACTTATTAGAACCTGATACAGTGGCAGTAGGTGGTCTTACATTAGGTGCTGATCCATTGGTAGCAGGTGTTGCTATGGGAGCATCTTTATTAGATTGGGATCTTGCTGGTTTGATTGTTCGCAAGGAAGCTAAAGGTCATGGTACAGGTGCATACATTGAAGGTCCAGTGCTCCCAGAAGGGTCTAAGATCGTTGTTTTAGAGGATGTTATTACTACAGGTGGTTCTGCTATTAAAGCAGCAACAAGACTCCGTGATGCTGGATATACAGTTGATAGAGTAGTTGCTATTGTAGATCGTCAGGTAAATAATGAAGCATATGATTTCTTTGAGCAAGAAGGATTAGATTCTTTTTCATTATATAACTTAGAGGATATAGCAGATGCCAAGGATGAATGATCAAACAAAGTTGATGTATGCATTAGAGCATATTGAACACCTTCATGATTTGATTGAGGGTAATTATTGGGAAAATTATTTACGTGAGAACTTGGATAGTTTAGAGTATGTACTAGAAGCTCAATTAACTGATATTGAACTTAAGAGAAATAGATGAAGCAACATTTTAAGAATCCGAAGTTTGATACTTACAAAGAATTAAAAAAATTTGTTTTATCTCCTTCCTGTAAGTGGACATATACTGAGGAAACTATTCCACCTAGTGGTGATCCTAATGATCCTATAGATACAAATTATAAAAATACTTCTTTATATTCACATTCTTTTTTAGATAGACCAAGATCTGATTTTGTAAGATATCCTTCAGTTGGTGACTCTAAGTACATAGATCTTGTCTCCACAGCAATATGTGATATAATGTTGTATAATGGTTTTTGTGTAAGATCTTTTTATAGGATTTGTGCTAATGCTACTCATCCTTATGAGAAGGTTTACTCCACTGTTCCTCATGTCGATCATGGATATGAACATGGGAATATTATTTTGTATCTAACAGATGCTGGTGGAAAAACATTTATAGAACAAAGACCAGATCATTATGAATACCATGATCCAAAAGAAGATGATGTTCTTCTTTTTTCAGGTAAACATTATAATGAGACTCCTTCTGATAAAAGAAGAGTCGTTATTGTCGCAACTTTTATGTAATTATGATTAGTAAAGAGAAAGTAAGGAATCAAGTTAAGTCTAGATTTTATTATTTGTTCTGGGGTATTGCAACATTTTCTGTGGTAGCAGGGCAACTATATGTTGGTTCTGGATATAGAGGTTTTGCCAGATCATTAAATCGAATCTTTGATACTGTTGAAGTACAGGTCAGTGATGAGTATGAACGGTTTTATTAAATGAGAATTGAAACTAGAGAAGCAATGGAGATGTTGTTTTCAGCAAAATGGAACTTGCCGAAAGCAGCAAAA
>Ga0208157_1000659_pt1 | contig 17802 bp, 15 predicted proteins | sample 5_EtaG_FD_184077 | JGI IMG/M metagenome (GOLD analysis project Ga0208157, IMG submission 184077) | Marine viral communities from the Subarctic Pacific Ocean - 5_ETSP_OMZ_AT15132 metaG (SPAdes) (version 2) | ecosystem: Environmental > Aquatic > Marine > Oceanic | place: Pacific Ocean | collected...
CCATGCTCTCTTCGGAGGTCAACCTCGGTCACGTGCCAAGGCGCTTCGAGGCCCAAAATGCGGGCGTACAGGTCTTTGTCCCTCATGCTGGCTAAACTACGCCACCCACACGCTCAAATGAAGACCCATAAATCTATCTCTCATGTTCTCCTCTCACAGTGGATATATTTTTTCTCTATTTAGACTGAATCTAAATATAAGATTAGTGCTGCCTTCTGCCAGGGCTTCTTCTGTGCATCGACCTACAAGAGGACGGCATATCGGATTGGCCCCTCGCGAGCGTTTTGCACCAACCAAGGGTATGCTTTCTCAGTGCGCGGGGAGTACCCACAGGAACACTACGACCACGTACCCGACGAACAGGACGCAGAGTACAAATACCTTCCAGCGGGTAAAGCCGGGCTCCGGCGAGCCCCAGCGAATGAGCGTGCCGTAGGCGATCGCCAGCAGGATGAGTGCGGCGAGGCTCACACTGTAGAGCCTCAGGTTCTGCAGTTGCACCGTCACGAGGGCCAGGGGGAGGAAGGCGAGCGTCATCGTCGTGGCTTGGTCGCCAATGATGGTCGTCGTAGCTGCGGTGGACTGTCCGCTCCGCATCACGCTCCATGTCGCGAAGGCTTCCGGCAGCGCACTCATCGTACCCGTGATGAAGAGTCCCCCGACGAGTTGCGAGATTCCCAGGCCGGAGACGATGTTCTCGGTCGCCAGCACGGTGAAGTAAGCCCCCAGCGCCAGGACGAGGACTCCCGCAGCAGCGAACCATGCCTCTCGCTTCGTCCAATCGACACGCTCGCCCTCTTCGCGGCCTCGGACTACCGCCTGGGTCAGGTAAGCCACGTAGGCAGCAAGCATGATCCACCCGTCGACAGGCTGGAGGCCTCGCCACGGTGCCGGTAGGGTCACGAGGGCGACAAGCAGGAGAATGCCCAGATACGGCAGCGCCTGCACGGTCACCGCTTCTCGCTCGACGCGCAGGACGCGGCCTCGTCCCTGCCCGTCGCTCTCTTCCATGTGTTGGGTGCGGGAATCCGTTCGGAAGGCAGCGTAGGCTACGGTGATCGTAAGCGGCAGCGCTACGATATTCGCGCCGAGCATCGCACCCAGCCCGATGTCCACGACACCCCGCACTGCACTCGTAATGTTGATGCCGATTTCCGGCATCGTCGTGGCGATGGCGACAAGGGCACCGCCGGCCGCGCCGGTCAGCCCCCACTTCTTCCGCAGCTTCTTAAGCGGCTCGGCGAGGTGTTCGGCACCCCAGTGAGCAGCCCAGACGGCGGCGAGGAGGACGAGGATCCAGAGAATTAACGCCATAGGATTCGAGACAGAGACCGTTAAATGGCGACTTCGCCACGCTCGCCCGTGGAAATGCGGACGGCGTCCTCGACCGGCGCGACGTAGATCTTCCCGTCGCCGCGGAGGCCGGTGTGCGCCTCGCGCCGGATGGTCTCGACGACCTCCTCCACGATCTCGTCCAGGCACACGGCTTCGAGCCGGACATGAGGAACGTAGTCCACGAGGTTCTCCGCGATGGTATGGGGCACGCCCTTCCCTCGGCCACGCCCGAACCCTCTCACGTTGGCGGCGCTCATCCCCGTGAGCCCTTCGACACGGTGGAGCGCGAGCGTGACGTCGGAGAGCTTGTGCGGTTTGATGAAAGCGGTGATCTGTTTCATGGTGTTTGGAGGTCAAGTGCCTTGGAGGGCAGGGAATCAGCCGCATGCCTGTCGGCGACGTACCAGCCGAAGCTATGGGCTATCTGTCTCTCACCGACCATCTGAAAGCCGGTATCTGCAAGGGCCTGGAGGAACTGCTCGTGGGTGAACCGGTCCGTGAGAGGATGGTCCAGGAGCCTGCGAACAGCAGCGTTCAGGATGAAGTCCTTTAAGACCTCTTCGGCAAAGAGGCGTCCACCCGGCTTGAGCACGCGATGGATCTCGCGGAGTGCTGCCCGCCAGCGGGGGACGTGGTGGACGATTCCGAAATCGAACACCGCATCGTAGGTCTCGTCTTCTGCCTCGATTCGATTGACGTCGCCCACCCAGAGCCGTACCCGCTGCGCCTCTCCGGCGAGGCGGTGCTGTGCGAGCTCCACCATCTGCGGATCGAGGTCGAAAGCGTCTACTCGCTCTGCCCCGAACTCGTCGAGGATGAGGCGCGTACCGACACCCCAACCACACCCTACCTCAAGCGCCCTGCCACCGCGAAGGGTGCCGCCCAACGCCTTGAGCCAACGCACCTCAATGTGCCGCTGGATGGCCGCGCGGACAGGATTGTTCATCAATACCTTTTCAATTCGGTTCAGCAACATCTATTTTCCCTCATCTAGGCGCGTAGCATTCGGAGCCCGTTGCCGATGACGACGAACTCGCTGATCTCGTGGCCGAGCACGGCGATGGGGAGCGTGAAAGCCCCCGCGACCGCACCGACGACCAGCACGCCGATCACGATGGCGGAGAGCACGAGGTTTTGCCGGACGATCTTCTGGTTCCGCTGGGCGAGGCGGAGCGCGTAGACCAGCTTCTCCAGGTCGTCGGCCATGAGTGCCACGTCCGCCGTTTCCAGCGCCACGTCGGTGCCCGCCGCCCCCATCGCGATGCCCACGGTGGCCTCGGCGAGGGCGGGCGCGTCGTTCACGCCATCCCCCACCATCGCGACGTGGCCCACGCGCTCGGCGAGCTCGCGCACCTTCACCGCCTTGTCCTCAGGCTTGAGGTCGGCGTGGAACTCGTCGATCCCCGCCTCCGCAGCGATGGCGCGGGCGGTCCGCTCGTTGTCGCCCGTGAGCATCACCACCTTCTCGATGCCGGCCTCGTGGAGCTGACGGATCGCGTGCTTCGCGTTCTGGCGCAGGTTGTCGCGAATGGCGATCAGCCCCCACGCGGCCCGCTCGTCCCCGACGAGGACGACGGTCTTCCCCTCGCTCTGGAGCCGGGCGATGTCGTCCTGTGCGCCGTCGAGGGGCACGCCCAGCCGCTCGGTGAAGAGGGCCGGGCTACCCACGAAGACGGCCTCGCCGCCTATGCGGGCCGAGGCCCCGGCCCCAGTGAGCGACTCGAACGCTTCGACGGGCGCGGGCTCGACGCCTTGCGCCTCCGCGTGGCGCAGGATCGCGTGGGCCAGCGGGTGTTGGCTCTGCCGCTCGATGCCGGCGGCGACACGTAGGATGTTCTCCTCCGAATGCGCATCGAGTGCCGCACCGTTGCGGATCGACAGCACGTCCGTGACGTCGGGCTCCCCGCGCGTGATGGTCCCGGTCTTGTCGAGGGCGACGACGCGGACCTTGTCGAGCTCCTCCACGTAGACGCCGCCCTTGATGAGCACGCCCTGCCGAGCGCCCGTGCCCAGGGCCGAGACGAGCGTGATGGGGATGGAGATGACGAGCGCACACGGGGCCGCGGCGACGATGAACACAGTCGCCCGGGTGACCCACTCCGCCCACGCTCCGCCCACGAACAGCGGCGGTACGACCGCGATCAAGATCCCGACGAGCAGTACGGCGGGGCTGTAGCGGGCGCCGAAGCGCTCGATCCAGCGGTGGCTGGTCCCCTTCCGCTCGTGTGCCTCCTCGACCATCTGAATGATGCGCGAGATGGTGTTGTCGGCGAACGCCTTCGTGGCCTGGACTTCGAGCGCCCCCTCGCCGTTGATGCTTCCTGCGAAGACCTCGTCGCCCGGGTGCTTCTCCACGAGCATGCTCTCGCCCGTGACCGGGGCCTGGTTCACGCTCGACGCCCCGCCGACGACTTCGCCGTCGGTCGGCACGCCCTGGCCGGGGCGGACGAGGAAGACGTCGCCCGGGGCCAGCTCCTCGACGGGGACCTCCACGTCGCGGCCGTCGCGGCGAACCGTCGCCTTCTTCGGCGCGAGGTCCATGAGCGCCCGCACGGCCGAGCGCGTCTTCGCCTCGGTGTAGCCCTCGGCCGCCTCCGAGATAGAGTAGAGGAAGACGAGGACGGCCGCCTCGAACAGCTCCCCCATGACGGCGGCCACGACAGCCGCGACCGCCATGAGGAGCATGATGGTGACCTTCCTCTCGAAGACCAGCTCCTCAACGGCCTCGCGGCCGAAGTGGTAGCCCCCGGTCAGTGCCGCCGCAATGTAGAGCCCGAAGGAGACCGTGTTCTCGCCGGTCGAGAGGGCGAACAGCCAGCCGACCAAGGTGAAGAGGCCCGCCAGAGCCGCCGCGAGCACCTTTGGGTTCCGCCACGGCCGGGGCGGTTCCGGGATCGCCATGCCGCGCTGCGGCGCGAATCCGATTGCCTGTAACCTGTCCCTGAGATCGTCCGCCGTCGTCACGGCTGGGTCGAAGAGGAGCGTGACGCGGGCGGCGCTTGGGTTCACCTTCACCTCGGCCAGGCCGCGCGCATCGGCGAGCCCGCGCCGGAGCCGGGCCGCGTCGCTGTCGCAGTCGAGACCTCGCACACGAAGGTCGAGCCGTTCCGGGTTCGTTGGTTGTGCCGTCTTCAGTTCCATGATGCTACGCTCATTCGAGGGTTGAAGGATGCACCGAAGCCTCATCGGTCGTGGGGCCTCGGTAGGACCAAATGATTAACATGGCGGCCCCAGTGACGATAAAGACGTCGGCGAGGTTGAACGTCGCCCACCGGTGCGCGCCGACGCCGAGGTCGAGGAAATCCGTGACACGCCCGTCGCCGATCCGGTCGATAAAATTCGACATACCGCCCCCCAGGAGGAGGCCCAGCGCCCATGGAGCAGGGACGGGGTCGACACCCCTGCGAAAGATGCGGACCACCCAAAGGGCGATCAGGAGCGTGGCCACCCCGCTCGCGATGATTACACCGGGGCCGTCCGTGGCTAGGAGGCCGAAGGCGATGCCCTGGTTGTAGGTTAGCGTCAGGCGAAACCATTCCCCAACGACCTCTTCAGGCACGTGCCTGAAGAGCGAGCGCTCGGCCCAAGCCTTCGTCCCCAGGTCCAGAGCGACGGCGAGAACCAACGCGGTTGCAAGTGGAGGTGCGTACTTCCTCATCCCAGTCTCTAGTCGTCGTCGCCCAACTCCCCTTTCTGCCGGGCGGATTTCAAGTAGAACACCCCGTCCATGGCGATGCGGTCGCCCACGCTCAGACCGGCCAGCACGATGGCGTAGTCCGTCGTCTGAGTGCCGAGCCGGACGGGTACTCGCTCGAACGCGTTCGGAGTCAGCTCTCGGTACACGTAGGCCTGCTCTCCCTCCCGCTCGAGCGCGGCGACGGGCACGGCCAGCGCACGTTCTGCGACACCAGCGTCGAACTCGGCATCGGCATACGTCTCCGGCCGGAGGCCGCTCGAATTCTCCATGCTGATGCGGACCGACACCGTCCGGGACTCCGGGTCCACCGTAGGCGCAATGGCGGTTACGGTGCCGCGGTAGACCTGTCCGTCGGCCGTGCGCACCCGCGCCGTGCCGCCCCTCTCCAACGTCGCCGCCACGTCGGGCGGCACCTGGGCATCGGCGTAGACGGCACCGGGGTTCACGATCTCGAAGAGGTCCCGGCTCGGCTCTACGAATGCCCCTAGCGCAACCTCTCGCCGCGCAACTATACCCGCGATAGGCGCGCGGACCACGATGTGGGCACCGAGGGCACCCTCGGCCTCCTCCAGGGTCTGCGGGTCGATCCCCAGCGCGGCAAGCTGCGTAGCGAGCGCAGTGAGATCGGCCTGGGCCGAGTGGAACGCCGCGCGGGCCTCCTCCAGCGTCCGCTGCGCGCCGATCTCCTCGCGTTCGAGCTGCTGCTGCCGCTCGAACGCCGCGCGCGTCTGCTCCACAGCGGCGTGGGCGCGGAGGTAATCGCCCTTGAGCCGGCCGATCTCTAGGCTTTCGATCTCGGCCATGGGGTCCCCCCGCTGGACCGAGCTTCCGTCCCGCACGAAGAGCCTCGTTACGCGCCCGGCGACGAGGCTGCCGACCTCGGCCGTCGCCGTTTCAGTCGGGACGATCCGGGCCGGTGCTGCGAGGGTCCCGTTCACCTCCTGTTCGCCCACGGCCTCGATCTCAATGCCGGCGGCCTCAACCTGCTCGGCTGAGAGGGTGACCTCATTAGATTCCTCTTCCTCCCCTTCCCCCTCGTCTTCACCGGCCTCACTCGTGCGGACGAGGGCGGCGTCGGGGGTGTCTTCCTGCCGGTCATCTCCCCCCGTGCACCCCCCGGTCGTGATCAGGATCAGGGCGAGCAGGAAGGCCGGGAACCCCTGTAGGAGGAGTCGTTGCGTGAGCGAGCGGCGCACAGGCACGGTCGCGTTCGGTTGTGTGTTCATAGCAGTCGTATATCTGAAAAGGTGGTGGGGCTACCGGGCGATGTCGCCGGTGATCGCTTCGATTTCGGCGCGGAGCCGTGCAGCGGTGCGGAGGACCTCCACGTAGGAAGACTGGGTCTCGATCAGCGCCGTCTGCGCTGCGAGCACCTCCAGGTAGCTCGCTTCGCCCAAGGCGTGGAGTTGGAGCGCGATGTCGTAGGCGCGCTCGGCCTGGGGTAGCAGGCGCTCGGCAAACGTGGCCACCTGCGCCCGTGCCGCCGTCAGCTTGGCGTAGCTCGCGTGGAGGCGGACCTGCACGGCCCGCACGACGCGCTCGCGCTGCGCCTCGGCGATGGCCGTCGCCGCTTCCGCCGCCCGGTCGGGGCCGCGGTTGAAGAGCCGGAAGAGCGGGAGCCCCAGCCGCACGTTTCCGCCGTAGTAACCGGCCGTGCCAGCGACGGTCTGACGGGCGACCTCGAAGCCGAACTCCGGAAGCCGCTCGCTGGCGACGACGGCCTGCTGGGCGCGGGCCACCTCCGCAGCCCGCCGTGCCGCTGCGATCTCGGGGTTCGTCTCCAGGAGGCGGGCCTCGACCTCTGCCAGCGCAGGGAGGGGCGCGGCCTCGACGAGGTCTCCGGCCACCCGTACCTCCTGCTCCGGCGGCAGCGCCAGCAGAGAGCGGAGGGCAGCAGCCGAGGCGACGAGGTCGCCTGCGGCCTCGGCCTGCCGCCGCTCTGCGTTTGCCAGGGCGACGGAGGCCTGGAGGGCTTCGAGCGCGTTGCTCTCCCCGAGCTCGCGTCGCCGCGTCGCGGCTGCAGCGAACGAGCGGGCCAGAGCCACCGCCGAGTCGGCGAGGGCGAACTGCTCCTGGGCAGCGAGGGCATCCACGTAGGCGAGCGTCGCCCGGAGCGAGACCTCGCGGCGGATCGCCGCCTGTTCTGCCTCGGCCTGATCGACCAGGCGCCCCATAGCCCGCCGCTGCGCGACGTAGTAGGTGGGGAACTGGACGTTCTGCGAGATCCCGAAGGCGGTCTCTCGGTCGTTGGGGAGGCTGCCCGTCGGTGCATTGTCCACGTTGTAGAAGACCTCCAGCGCCGGCAGCACGCCCGCGCTGGCCCGGAGCGCCTGGGCCTGGATGACGCCCGCCGTGCCGCCCTGAATCTCGGGGGCGGCCTCGGCCGCTCGTGCCCGCGTCGCCTCCAGCGTGAGCGCGCCGACGTCCTGGGCAGCCACCTGACCCGCGCCAAACAGGCTCAGCAGCGCGAGCCCGGCAAGCCCCAGCCCAGGCGAGGGTCGCGTAGCGCCGTCCTCACCGGCGACGGGAGTTCCGCCGCCGTCCACGTCCGAAAGGGGCGTGTACGTCTCCAGGGCCACCTCCGCGTCCGTCGGACGGTGCCACCGCCGCCGTCGCCCGCCGAACCACGCGTAGACGATGGGGAGCACGAACAGCGTCAGCACGGTGCTCGTGATGAGGCCGCCGATGACGACCGTGGCGAGCGGGCGCTGGACCTCGGCGCCGGCGCTGCGCGCCAGCATCATCGGCACGAAGCCCAGGGCGGCCAGCGTAGCCGTGGCGACGACCGGGCGGAGGCGCTCGTCAGCCCCTGCCAGCACGGCCTCGTACGTGGGTAGCCCCTCCCCTTCGAACTTCAGGAACGCCGCCACCATCACGATGCCGTTGAGTACGGCGATGCCGAAGAGGGCGATGAAGCCCACGCCGGCCGAGATCGAGAACGGGAGGCCGGCGACGTAGAGCGCGGCGATGCCGCCGATCGTCGCCATCGGCACACACAGGAAGATGATCACGCCGAGGCGGACCGACCCAAACGCCTGGAAGAGGAGGAGGAAGATGAGGCCGAGGGCCAGCGGCACGACGATCATGAGCCGGCGGGAGGCCTCCTGCAGGTTCTCGAACTGGCCGCCGTAGTCGACCGTGTAGCCGGGCGGCAGCTCCACCCGCTCTGCGATCTGCTCCTGCACGTCCTCGACGTAGGAGGCCACGTCGCGCCCGCGCACGTTCGCCTGCACGGTGATGAAGCGGGACCCGTTCTCGCGTGAGACCTGGGCCGGGCCTTCCGACAGCGAGACGTCGGCCAGCGCTCCGAGCGGCACCCGCTGCCCGCCCGGTGTGGGGACGAGGAGGTTCCGGAGCGATTCGGCGTCCTTCCGCGCCCCGGCGGCGTAGCGCACGACGATGTCGAACCGGCGCTCGCCCTCGTACACCTGTCCCGCCGTCTGCCCGCCCACGGCGGTGGCGACGAGCTGGTTGACGTCCTCGACGGTAAGCCCGTAGCGGGCGATGGCCGCGCGGTCCGGCTCGATGACGAGCTGGGGCAGCCCCTTCGTCTGCTCCATCGTCACGTCGTCGCCGCCCTCGGTCACCTGGAGGATCCGGGCGATCTCTTCGGCGGCCGGGTTGAGCACGGCGTAGTCCTCCCCGTACACCTTCACGGCCACGTCGCCGCGGACGCCGGCGATGAGCTCGTTCGTGCGCATCTCGATGGGCTGGAGAAACTGCCAGCCGACGCCGGGGATCTCCTCTAACCGCTCCTCCATCTCCGCGATGAGCTCCTCCTTCGTCCGCCCGCTCGCCCAGTCATCTTCCGGGTGCAGCGTGATGAACATGTCCGTGATCTCGGGACCCATCGGGTCGGTGGAGATCTCGGCCCGGCCCGTGTTGGAGACGACGGTGTTGACCTCGGGGAACTCTACCATCGCCGCCTCGACCCGCGTCGTCAGCTTCTGCGATTCCGTGAGCGAGACCGAAGGGAGGCGGTAGACCTGGAGGAGGATGTCGCCCTCGTCGAGGCGCGGGATGAACTCGCCGCCGAGCCGGGTGAAGCCGAACACGGCAACCGCAAAGAGGGCCACCGCCGTGCCGACGACGACTCTGCGCGCGCCCATCACACGCCGGAGCGCCGGCATGTACCGGCGGTGCAGCCACTCGATGATGGGCGAGTGCTTGATGGGCTTCTTCCCCTTGAGGAAGAGCGAGCACATCACCGGCACGTAGGTCACCGAGAGCAGGAGCGAGCCGAGGAGGGCGAAGCTGACGGTGAGCGCCATCGGGCGGAAGAGCTTGCCCTCGATCCCCTGCAGCGCCATGATGGGGAGGTAGACGATGATGATGATGAAGACGCCGAACTTCGCCGCCTTCACCATCTCGGCGGCCCCGCTGTAGACGAGGTTTCGCATCCCCTCGTCGTTCGTGATGGGGTTCCCCTCACGCTGGTGCTTGCCGAGAAGCCGTAGGATGTTCTCGACGATGATGAGCGAGCCGTCAACGACGAGGCCGAAGTCGATGGCGCCGAGCGACATGAGGTTGCCCGACTGCCCCGTGAGCACCATCAGGATGACGGCGAAGAGCATCGAGAGCGGGATCACCGAGGCCAGAATGAGGCCCGCTCGGAGGTGCGCGAGCAGGAGCAGGAGCACGACGATGACGAGCAGGGCGCCCTCGCCGAGGTTCTTCGCCACCGTCTTGATCGTGCGGCCCACGAGCATCGTCCGGTCGTAGTACGGCTCGATCACGACGCCCTCCGGGAGCGCGGCTTGGATCTCCGCGACTCGGTCCTTCACAGCGTTCACGGTCACGCGGGCGTTGGCCCCCGCGAGCTGCATCGTCCACCCCGCGACGACCTCGCCCTCGCCGCCCGCGCTGGCCGATCCGAACCGGATCGCCGAGCCGACCTCCACGTCGGCCACGTCCTTGAGGAAGATGGGCGTCCCGGTGGCCGTCGTCTTCACAACCGTGTTCGCCAGGTCCTCGATCTCGCGGACGAGGCCCACCGAGCGGACGGAGTACTGCTCCGGCCCCGCCTCGATGTAGGCGCCGCCGGAGGTCCCGGAGGCCCTGGAGGTAGCCTCGAACACCTCGCGGAGCGTGAGGTCGTAGGCGTTGAGCCGCTCCGGGTCGACGAGCACGTGGTACTGCTTCACGTAGCCGCCGAGCGAGTTCACCTCGGCGAGCCCCGGCACGCCGAGGAGCTGGCGGCGGACGATCCAGTCCTGCACCGTCCGCAGGTCCATCGGCGAGAGGCGCCCCGTGGTGTCGCGCAGGGTGTAGCGGAAGATGTCGCCGAGGCCTGTCGAGACGGGGCCCAACTCCGGCGTCTCGGCGCCGGGCGGGAGGTCCTCTTCGGCCTCCCGTAGCCGCTCCAGGATGAGCTGGCGGGCGAAGTAGACGTCGACACCCTCCTGGAAGACGACGGTGATGACGGAGATGCCGGCCTTCGAGACCGACCGGAGCTCGACCAGGTCCGGGATGGACTTGAGCGCGAGCTCCATCGGGAACGTGACGAACTGCTCGACCTCGAGCGGGGAGAGCGCCGGCGCCTTCGTGAGCACCTGCACCTGGTTGTTGGTGACATCGGGGACGGCGTCGATGGGGAGCCGTGTGAAGGCGTAGAGGCCCCCGATGATGAGCGCCAGCGTGCCCATGAGCACGAGCACCCGCTGACGTAGCGAGAACGTGATAAGTTTTTCGAACATGTACCTGAGGAACCGCTATAGAGGGAGGGCTGACGCGGCCTGTGTGGCCGGTCGGATGCCGAATGAGCGGGCCGCGCATCCACGAGCGCGGCGGGCAGGCGGTGGGCCTGCCAATCCTCAGGTGAGGGGTACGGGGCTCGGGACGAGCACCTCACCCGGTGCGACCGTCACGTCGATAATCGGATAGGAAACCGATAGCGCGTCTGGAGCCTTCAGGGCAGGAGGTACCGCCGTGGAGACGAACGTGATCTGGCAGAGGCACTCCGGCACCGGACGCTTCCCCTGCGATGGATCGTCGGAGGAGTTGTGGTCATGGACCGTGACCCCGGTGCGCTCAATCAGCAGCGGGGCTTCGGCTGCCTTGATCGAAGTCGTCGTACCGGCGTCGCTCTGCGACGTGCGGACGGGTTGGTCGGGGCAGCCGAAGACGTCCGTTGTCTCGGCGAACACGATCACAGTCAATAGGGCCGCGATCAGCGGGGCGATATGGCGCAGACGCTCCATCATGCGGCTTCCGCCGATGTTAAAGACCCTACTACATGGCTGCGGGCAACTGCGCTGAGAGCCTCTGTGATGGTGCTGGTGAGGCGGTGGAACATCATTCGGTCCCGACGCTCACTCTCTACTAGATCGAGCGATTTGAGCGTGCGGAGCTGGTGACTGACCGCGGACTCGGACACCCCCAGCACGACGGCCAGGTCGCAGGTGCAGAGCGGTTCAATCTGGAGAGCCAGCAACAGCCGGAGCCGCGTAGGATCGCCGAAGGCGGCGAAAAGGGAAGCCATGCCTATCAGATCCGGCTCAGCTTCGAGGGCCTGCGTTGCCCGCTGGACGGCTTCCGGGTGCAAGCACCGCACTTCGCAAGCGGAGTCGGTATGCATGGGAGAACCTATATCATTTGAACGATTGAACAATGACTCAAATAAGATAAGTTCTTTTTTAGAAGAGAGCAATGACGGGCATGCTATCCCTCAGTAAAGAATCAATGAAACATCTATTTCAGGCTCTACGATTGTTCGTGTGGGTAGCGCCGTTCATCGAGCCCCTGCAGGGTAGAGGTCGAGGCCTCCCAGATGGAAGTAGATGGCATTTGCAAATCGCTGCTTGTTGCGGAAGCCCCGGCTCTTGACCTTGATGGCCTTGATCCGGCTGTTGATGCTCTCGGCGGGACCGTTGGAGACGCCGAGGACGACAGCATTGATGATGCCCCACAGATGAGACTTGATCATGCGTGCTGCTTTCTTCATGGGTTCGAGCCGACTCCGAATGGCCCAGGAGTACCATTTATCCCACGCTTTCTGTGCCCAGGTCCGGCTCACGTAGTGCCAGATCGACATCCCAAGCTCCTTGATGGCCCACGCCCGAGCGGTTTTATGCGAGCTCTCACGCAGCCATTCAAATGCATTCCATTCCCGGTGGCTCATATTTGCCGGGTTCTTCAGCCAATGATATTTCGTGCCCACAAGGTCCTTGACTCCCTCCGTCATCAGCGTGCGGTTTTCCTGTCTTCTTACCTTGTCGACGGCCTCGCCAAGATGCTTGGCTACATGGAATCTGTCAAAGCAGATCATTTTGTCAGCCCCCGGCACAACCTCAAGCGCAGCATTGATATACCCAGGCCACATATCCATGCTGATGCTCTCAATCGCGCTGAGTTCGGCGTCGTCAAGGCCTTCAAGCCAGCCCTTGAACGAGCTCTTCCGCCTGTCCTCGGCCACATGCAGGACGATTCCGGACGTGGTGTCAGAGACCACCGTCACGTAGTCGTGTCGCTTGCGGAAGGACGTCTCGTCCACACCAAGGTGCTTCGAAGGTGTCAGTTTGCGCCGCTCAAGGCCGCGTTGGACCGCACGGCCCTGGATGTTGGAGATGGCCGTCCAACTGAGCCGGACATGGCGTGCAACAGCGGAGATGGTCGAATCCTTCAGCCAATCGATGACAAACGCCTCAAAAAGAGCCGTGAAGTGCGATCCAGGCTCCGACCAGGGAACGTGGATCATGATCACCCCGTGCTCCGGACACGTCATGCGAGGCACATCGGCCTCCAGAACCGTCCGGAATTGACACGTGTCAAGGTGGCGCCAGCGCCGCTTGCGGCTGTCGTAGCCCGGCCCGCTCGAACCACACTTGGGGCAAACGTGCGTGTCGCCACGCTCATGTTCAACCGTTACAATGACTTCTCCATGCTCTCTTCGGAGGTCAACCTCGGTCACGTGCCAAGGCGCTTCGAGGCCCAAAATGCGGGCGTACAGGTCTTTGTCCCTCATGCTGGCTAAACTACGCCACCCACACGCTCAAATGAAGACCCCTTTTATCTAACAGTTGACCTTCCCCAATGAAATCTCATCCGACCACAAGAGAACTAGAGATCATCGATGCACGCAAGGAAATCTCTGACAACCGACTAGGCGCATTCCTTCGCGCCGCTCTTGTTAACGACCCGGGCATACTCGCGGTCGATATTATTTGCAGTGATTTGGACCAGGGACTCACATTAGATGAGATATTTTACACTGGTGACGAATTCGGTTTTAGTATTTCAATCTACAATAGATCTGAATCAGACTTTAGAATCGGCTTCGGCTGCCAGGCTGGGCCTCTTGCAGGAGACGGTGGGAATTGGGATGTTTCTTTCGAGAATGATGCCGTCAAGTCGATCAGCATTCGAGGGAGTTGGATCAGTTAGCAATTTGAAGGTCTACAATTTCAAGTACCCATCCAATTGAGGGGGACTGTCAGCCGGTCAGCTCGATGTCTTCATGGCGATCACATGTTTTTGTAAGTGTACTTAGTCGCCCGAACTCTCTACTTTAGAATGAGCCAGTTTTTCGGGAGGAGGTCACTGTGGGGCAACTGTGCTCCAGCTCACCTGACGATAATTTGACTTCTATTAAGCCTATGCACGAACGAATGCCGACACCTACCGGGCTGACTGTCGCAGGTATTATTGCCATACTTCTATTGTCGTCATGTGGCGACGGTAGGCGTGACGAATGCGACGCGATGCCGAGAGATCTTGTCAGAGGCGCCATGAATGCCACGAGTTGGTATGTGGAAGACATTGAAGCCCAAGTCCAGTCGAGTATCAGTGTCGCATTACATGCGATTGCCGAAGATGATGATATTCATGCAGTACGTGCACTTGACTCACTTTCTTCATTCATGTCACGACAGCTTTATCATAATCAAGAACGCCCTCAGTCAGCGGAGTGGCAGAACTTTGAGGATTCACTGCATGACATAATCGGGGACGGGTGTGCAAATGTATTTCAATGGGGAGTGTGAATTTGGGGAGTCTGAGCCATTTGCAAACGCCCTGAACCTGCTAAGTGATGTGATGTCCTCCGCAGGAGAATGCATTGTGGTAACTATAGCCTCGACCATGAATCCGGATAAGCTCTCCCCTCTTAAATACTAGAAGCCAACCAGATTATACATATTCTCCGAACCAAACCTCTCCGATGGGTGCGCCATGATTTCATCACGGTTCGATTGGTAAGAAACGACGGCTTTCCGAGGTCTCCAGAACCAGCTGAAAATCAGCCCTCCCCCTCTGCACCATGCCCCCTCCTGTGCCTCGCCCGGTCAAATCGGGTTCTCTCTTTCCGAAAATCGTTCGCTCACGGTCCAGAACGAACGAGCTGGAAATAGTGCCTGGACCCAAACGGAAGCAGAATTAATCCTTTACCACATCCTTCACAACGAAAAAGGGAGAGCATCCCAAGTCGTTACGTAACAACGACTTAAAACACTCTCCCTTGTGCCCTGGAGAGGACTCGAACCTCCACGAGCGCAATGCTCACTAGAACCTGAATCTAGCGCGTCTACCAGTTCCGCCACCAGGGCAGGTAAGCGAAGAGGCCAATGATACGGGTTGCCGGAGGGTCATTCAATGACCGACGACATTTTCACTCTTCCTTGACGCCACGGCGAAGCCCCTGATCCACGCATCCCTCCCGTCGTTGGGTGTCGGCGACGGCGATGATTTTCCACCCATCCGGGAAGCGGGCAAGTTGGAACGCATCACGTCCACAGTGATCGATCGTATCTCCGATCCACAGATTGTAGTGCACCCAGACCGTCGCCAGATTATCAGTAACCTCGACCTGCCTGTTCCAGATGGTCTCCTCAATCGGGGCGCCGGGGCGATTGGCAATCAGCGGCAGAAAGCGCTCCATCGGTATGGGCCGAATAATTGGGGTGCCATCCGACGCGAACGTCGTCACTACCAACCGCGCTCCTGGATCCGTGACCGATGCCATGGTCAACGAGTCCTGACGCGCAAACCCGTCGAAGAAGGTGTCGATGGCACGGACCACATCCGCGGCATCCTGCATGGCCGGATCGGCAACGGCATTCTGGCCCGGCGATTGGGCAAGGGCTTGCTGCGTCTGCGAAGGGATACTCAGAACAGCAATAATCAGGGCAAAGGCAACGTATTTCATCACGATATCGCTACAGGTTGCCTCTAAAATACGGGATGTGCAACATTCCGTGGGTCGGACTCCGTAGTTTGGCCTTACCAGAGCCACCATCATCCTGAAATCCATGTCCCGTAACGTTCTTCTCCTGGCCATGCTATGCATGGTTGCCGGCACCGTAACCGCGCAACAGGCAACCGTCCCGTCCATCCAGGCAGTCTTCGCTCCAGATGCTCCCCGCGTTGACGGCGTCCTCGATGATGCCATTTGGGACCTGGTGCCGGCAGTAACCGATTTTGTCCAGCGCTGGCCCGAGGAGGGTGCAGCACCCACGGAAGAGACCTGGGCCAAAGTGGCCTATGATCGCGACCATCTCTATTTCGCGTTCAAGTTCTCGGACAAGGACCCGCAACTCATCCGTGCGAAGAACATGGAACGCGGCGGACGCAACGACCGCGACGACCACGCCTACATCGGACTCGACACGTTCCTTGACGGGCGCAACGCGTATCTGTTCGAGATGAACGCACTCGGCACGCAGGACGATGCCATGATCTCGGACGAATCCCTCACCCTCGATGCCTACAGCTGGGATGCTGTTTTTCGCAGCGAGACCGTGATTGATGAGAACGGATGGACCATGGAAGTGTCCATTCCCTTCCGTCAACTCCGTTTCCCGGAAGGCGATGACCTGGACTTCGGCCTTTTCCTGCGGCGCAAAATCAACCGCAAGAACGAGACGCTGAACTGGCCCCTCATTCCGCTCACGTATGGATCGGGATACTCGGATGACATCCGTACGGTGTCGCGTTATGGCCGCCTGACCGGGTTGAAGAACATCCGTCGGGGAAAGAACATCGAAATCAAGCCGTACGTGATTACGGGTGCGCAGAACGTGCGTCCCGACCTCGCTTTCAAGGACACGGAGTCGGATGTGACGCGTGACATGGGCGTCGACATGAAGTACGGCATAACGTCGAATATCACGCTCGACTTGACCGTGAACACGGACTTCGCCCAGGTCGAGGCGGACAACACGCAGCTCAACCTGACGCGGTTCAGCCTGTTCTTTCCCGAAAAGCGCGAGTTCTTCCTGGAACGCTCCGGACTGTTCGAGCATGGTTCGTCACGCAGAACGCAGACCTTCTTTTCCCGCAGGATCGGACTCTCGGAGGACATCCTGGCGGGGGCCCGTATGACAGGACAGGTTGGCCGTTTCTCCGTGGGATTGTTGAACATCGAAACGGGCGATGGCATGGATGAACTGCTGGGCACACGCTCGGCGAACAACACGGTTGCGCGCGTGCGGACCACCATCCGCCCGCGCGCAACGGCCGGTGCCATCTTCACCAACCTGGAGAGGAATGGCGACTGGAACCGCGCATTCGGTCTGGATACACAGGTACGGTTCTGGAGCCGGAGCAGCTTCGAAGCGTGGTACACCACCGTCAATGACAGCAACTCCGCTCTGGACGATGCGGCCGGTCACGTGGGCGTAAGTGTCCGCAATGCGGTCTATGGTGCCAGCCTGGATTACACCAGCGTGGGCGAGAATTACAACCCGGGATTGGGCTTCGTGCGCCGCCGTGACATGCGTGAGTCGATTTCAACGGTTACCTATTCGCCGTTCTTTGACAACGGCCCGTTCCGCCAGATCACGGGACACGTGATGGGTATCAACGTCACGGGACAGGATGGGGAGCTTCAAACATGGGAAATTGACCCCTCGGTCACGTTCCAGTTGCGGCAGCGCGACAGCTTCACCATCTCGGGCAGCCGGCAGTTCGAACGGCTTGAGTCCTCGTTCTTCATCCGTCCGGATGCTGAAATCGTGGCCGATGACTACACATTCAATCGAATCGGAGCATCCGTGACCGCCGATCCGGGACGTGTCATTTCGGGGTCTCTCCGGTTTGAAACCGGTGAGTTCTTCAGCGGCACCCGTACGGATTGGACCGTGACCGGAGGGTGGCGTCAGTCGAAGCACATGACGCTTGAAGGTCGACTGAGCCGTTCTGGTATTGATCTGCCCATCCCCAACGGGAATTTCAGTGCGCTGACAGCATCGGTGGATGTCCTGGCGAGTATCAGCCGGAAGCTGTTCATGAAGGCCCTGATCCAGACGGACAATTTCTCGCGCAACATCAACGCGAACATCCGGGTCAACTGGATCCACACGCCGGGATCCGACCTGTTCTTCGTCTTCAATACATCGTTCCACGTACCAGGAGACGACGAGGTCCTGTTCGACCCGCGCGCCGAGCTCTTGATGAACGACGTCATTGGCGTCGCAAAGGTGACCTACCTGATCATGCTCTAGAAGGCTGTTGAAAAAGTAGAGGGCCCATCGAGCGAGGGGCTTACGAGGCGTAGACGAGGAAGGGCGACGACGCGATGCCGTAGTATCGTGGAGGAGCCATGACAAAGTATTCGCCCGTAACCCCCTCGCTCCCATAGGGTTCGGGCGACATGACATCATCTTCTGTGTTGTTCCTCCTATGACTTGGGCGTGTCAGTACTTCCCCGGAGGCAGCTGACGGAGGCCAATTTCTGGTCCGCCAAGGCGGACGAACTGAAGTGTAGCAACGCTACTCGAAGTGAGGACAACGCCGGTGGGCTCGAAATGGGCCCCGTCCCTTCGGGTAGCGCCATA
>Ga0208157_1000662_pt1 | contig 17773 bp, 10 predicted proteins | sample 5_EtaG_FD_184077 | JGI IMG/M metagenome (GOLD analysis project Ga0208157, IMG submission 184077) | Marine viral communities from the Subarctic Pacific Ocean - 5_ETSP_OMZ_AT15132 metaG (SPAdes) (version 2) | ecosystem: Environmental > Aquatic > Marine > Oceanic | place: Pacific Ocean | collected...
ACTGTAATGATCTGTATCACCACTGTGTACATGCAACACCTTTGCATTGTCAATTATCTTTAAGAAATCATTTGATAATTGCTGTGCTAATAATATTCTAGGTGCTACAACTACAATGGTTTGATTACCATATTGAAACTGTCTATGTGCATCAGTAATCATGCACATAGTTTTACCACCACCAGTAGGCACAATCACCTGACCCTTGATGGTGTGAGTCATCTTGTCAACAATCCTCTCTTGATGAGGACGTAATTTGATCATAAATTTCCCTCAATGAATACATAATAAGATTAAAATAGGGTAAAGTCAATTATACCTGTGCCACTTCAGCAAGTGTCTCCATGCTCCTAAAACTACCTTCCATATCATAACATAACTTATAGTTCTCTGTTATTACATAATGTCCTATTATATTATTACCATCACAGTTCCATCCATATGCTATGACTCTCTCCTCACTACCATCAATTCTCATTTTCTTACTGCCATCTAGGTAAGAGTGGTATCTTTCATCTAAATTAAGCATTGGATTAAGAGTAATGTGAGGACATTCTAACATATGTTAGTTTTAGTATCTATAAACTTAATTGTCTCTTAATATTCTAGAAGTTTGTTATGGTAAATTGAACTAACCTTACACCCCAATTCATGAAGATCATGAATGATGTAATAAAGATTAATTTTTCTTTTGTAGAATAGATCACAAATCAATACTAAACTATTCATAGTATACAAACTATCAATGACTATGACAAGTAGGGGTGTGACAGTTTAGTAACTGGTCTATACTTCTTTAAACATCACAACAGAACTATAAACTCTCCTACTTCCATTATTATCCATAGTCCATGTAGTACCAGGTATTTGAACTGGTGATGAATATCTTGTTTCACCTGGATTCTTATTATTTCCCAAATATCCCCATGCATCTTCTCCCCATGTCCATAGGGTTCCATCAGTTTTAGTTGCTATATATCCTTTATCTCTTACTGAATGAATATTATCCCATGTAGTACCAGGTACTTGCTCTGGAGAAGCATGATTGCTGGTATCTCTAGTATTTCGTCCTAATTGTCCAACATTATTCCTTCCCCATGTCCATAATGTACCATCAGTTTTAACTGCTGCCTGTCCATAACCAATAACTGCATTTTTACTCCATGTAGTACCAGGAACTTGAACTGGTGATGAAAAATTCCCAGTACTTCCATTACCTAATGCACCTTTATAACTTCTACCCCATGACCAATATGTTCCATCAGTTTTGATTGCTCCATAATGAGCATCACCACCACTAACACTAGACCATGTAGTACCAGGTATTTGAACTGGTGATGAATATTTTGTAGAAGTTGGTTGATTGAGTCCTAAAGCACCATAACCATTATTTCCAATTGCCCACATTGTTCCATCAGATTTAATTGCTATAGTTGAGTTTTGACTATTATAACCACTAGCTCTCATTTCAGTACTCCATGTAGTACCAGGTACTTGGGTTGGTGAAGAACGAGATATAGTATCATTAAGTCCCAATCTTCCATCATTGCCTCCCCCCCATACCCATAGTGTTCCATCAGTTTTGGTTGCAAATGTTTGACCAAAACCACCAACACTAGCCCATGTAGTACCAGGTATTTGAGTTGGTGATGATACATAACTTGATTCTGGTTGATTCAGTCCTAATGATCCATTTCCCCCCTGACTTCCCCATGCCCATAATGTTCCATCAGTCTTAATTCCAAAAACAGCACCTACCCCTGTTGTTGAAACTTTATTCCATGTAGTACCAGGTATTTGAACTGGTGATGAACGATTGGTTCTATCATTTTGCCCCAATGCTCCAAAAGTATTATAACCCCATGAATATAATTCATATACAGTTGGTTTCACTCCAAAAGTATATGCTGTACCCACATAACTTACATCACCACCAGTATTAGTAAATGCACCTGAAGGATAACTGATATGATATGTCTCACCACTATTCAAATCACTTGTAGGATCAATGATTGCCTTCCTACCCTGAATAGTAACAGAACTACCTACACCAAAGTTTTCTACTGTTGTACCTGCTGCTCCTGCATTAGTAGCAATACTTAGAGTTACATTACCACTCCCTGCTAATATTCTATGGTCAAATGTAATTCCTATACCTGAAGTTTTAGGTACTGTACTATCACTCACATCAGGATTATATGCTAGAGGAGTGATAGTCATTGCCACTCCAGTCATACTTGCACCACTACCCTCAAATGTAGTAGCAGTCATAACACCAGTGATATTTAATCCACCTGCATTGATAGTCACACCACTACCAATGACTGCTGATGTTGCTGTTACAAATCCACTATTAACATCACCAGTGAGATTACCAGACAATGTAGCAGTAGTCACACCACTCACATTGATACCACCACTGGTTATAGTTACATTACCCCCTATCTTTGCTTGATCTCCTAAACTACTGATACCACTTATGACTGCGCCATTGTCAAAGGTAGGAGCACCCTTCCCACCAAAGTCTACTATATTATTTACTCTGACTTCAGACATAACTTAGTATTTTTAGTTATTTATGATCAGTTGAGAGATCTGAATACTATTGGACCACTTCCAGTGCCATCTTGACCACTATGACTAATACCATCCAAAGACCAATTAGTACCAGAACCTACTTGAACTGGTGATGAACGATTTACTACAGTATTATCTCCTAGTTGTCCTTGACTATTTATTCCTATTGTCCATAATGTTCCATCAGTTTTTGTCATATAAAATCCAGTCTTAGTATTTCTTACCTGATTCCATGTAGTGCCAGGTATTTGTCTTGGTGATGAATAATATGTTCTATTAGCTTGTCCCAATTGTCCAAACTGATTATATCCCCATGCCCACAATGTTCCATCAGTTTTGGTTGCTGCAAAAGAATAATTTGAAGAAGTAACTTCTTTCCAAGTAGTACCTGGTATTTGAGTTGGTGATGAACGCATATTTTGATCATTAATTCCTAATTGTCCTCCACTATTTTGTCCCCATGCCCACAATGTTCCATCAGTTTTAGTTGCTGCTGTAATAAGATTTCCTCCACTCAATTGTTTCCATGTAGTACCAGCTAGTTGAGTTGGTGATGAAACGTTTGCCTCATTATTAACTCCCACTTGCCCAAAATTATTATGTCCCCATACCCACAATGTTCCATCAGTTTTAGTTGCTGCTGTAATACCATTAGCACCAGCAAAAGGTTCATTCCATGTAGTACCAGGTATTTGAATTGGTGATGAATATGATATAGCAGGGGGACCATTTAATCCCAAATTCCCTCTATTATTATATCCCCATGACCACATTGTATTATCAGTTTTAACTGCTAACATAGAAACATTACCAATAGCAACTTTACTCCATGTAGTATCAGAACCTAGTTGAACTGGTGATGAAAGATGTATATTAGTGCTATGTCCTAATCTTCCATTATCACCAGCACCCCATGTCCACATGGTTCCATCACTTTTAATTGCTGCTGTAGCATCTCTCCTAGCAGCATAACTCCAATTAGTACCAATTATTTGAACTGGTGATGAATAATGGTTGTGAGCTTTATTACCTACTTCTCCCCTAGTATTATATCCCCAACTCCACAGTTGGTTGAGTTGTCCAACAGCAGTAAATGAATATGCAGTTCCAACATAACTTTCACCTGCCATATTGGTAATTACACCAGATGGTAAAGTTACATAATGTTCTGCTCCTTTAGTTAAATTACTTGTAGGACTAATTGATAATTCATTACCAGCAATGGTAACAGAACTACCAATACCAAAGTTCTCTACTACTGTGCCATCATATCCTCCTGTTCTTAATGTTATATTACCACTACCTGCCTTAATCTTTTGATTGAATGTAATTCCTATACCAGATGCTTGAGGGACACCAGTAGCATCTATTTCAGGATTATACTCCCATGTCATTATGGTAGCACCAATACCAGTTAGATTAGCACCACTACCAATATATGATGTAGCAGTTATAACTCCTGCACCAATGTCAATACCACTCGCACTTATAGTTACAGCACTTCCTATGACTGTCTGAGATGATACTGTGACTATACCTGCATTGACATCACCAGTTAGATTACCAGCAAAATGTGTAGACGTTATAATTCCTGCATTTATACCTGTACTGTTAGCAACCTCATTCTCTGCTACTACTGCTGTAGTAATAGTAGTGACACCACTTAATACAACGCCTTTAGGTAGAGTGGGTTTACCTTCACCCTCTCTATCTACAAATTCATCAGCGTTAATCTTAGATGCCATATTAGTTTTTAGTTATTTATGCTAATTTAATATAATAATGAGAACCACCTGCTGCTTGGTGTCTAGATTGACCACTCCATTGTGTGCCAGGTATTTGAACTGGTGATGAGAAATATTGTACACTATTCTGTCCCAATTTACCAGATTGTTTCATGCCCCAGTTCCATAGTGTTCCATCAGTTTTGGTTGCTATTGCTGTAGCGCCTCCACTTGATACTCCATCTGCCCATGTAGTGCCAGGTATTTGAGTAGGTGATGAATAGTGAACATCAGAAGGTTGGTTAAGTCCATGCGCTCCATCATTATTTCTTCCCCATACCCATAATGTATTATCAGATTTGGTTGCCATAACATGATCTACTTTAGTATCAATATTAGACCATGTAGTACCAGGTATTTGAACTGGAGAATCCCTATTAGTTCTATCATTATGTCCTAAATTACCAAAACCATTATATCCCCATGACCATAAGGTTCCATCAGTCTTAAATGCCATAGATATGTAATCTGATTTAATAGGAGTAGTCCATGTAGTGCCAGGTATTTGAACTGGTGATGATCTCTGAGTATTATCACCTTGCCCTAATCCTCCATAATTATTCTGTCCCCATTGCCATAATGTACCATCAGTTTTAATTCCCATACTTGTAAAAGTACCAATTTCTATAGCAGACCATGTAGTACCAGCTATTTGAGTTGGTGATGAACGTGATGTTCTATCATTTTGTCCTAATTGTCCATCTTCATTTTGTCCCCATGACCATGCAGTTCCATCAGTTTTAACTCCTCCTGCTCTATCAAGAACAGTATTAGATATATGACTCCATGATCCAGGTAATTGAATTGGTGATGAACGAGATACTATATCATTTACTCCTAGTTCTCCAGCCTCATTAGTTCCCCATGCCCATAACGTATTATCATTCTTACGTGCATGAACAAAACCTGAAGACATAACAACACTTTGCCAAGTAGAAGCACTACCTGTTTGTACTGGTGATGAACGTTGTGTTGCAAAAACATTATTTCCATGATTTTTACCACCTGAAGACCATAGTTGTCCAAATGTTTGAGCACCAGTATCAAATGTATATGCTGTTCCTACAAAATCACTTCCATCATTTTTAACAAATACACCTGATGGATAACTAACAGCAATAACAGTATTAGCATCTAAACTACTCTTAGGAGTAGCAGTTACATTTGGTGGATCTGCATCATTATTAAATGTAAAATTAGCACCTATAGAAACATTACTTCCCATTCCTGAGTGGTTAGTGCAATAGTAATATAGAGTATCAGGAGCATCAGCAGCAACTGTGATTCTTGTGTATGCACCAGAACTACCTGGTGTGCCATTTGTTTCTACTCCAGTGGTATACTCTGATCCACCACCATGACTACCATTACTAGTTGTAGAGAATCTTAGTGGGTGATTGTTATTGCTTGAGTCACTCTGATCAAAGGTGTATACACCACCAGGATATAATGTAGGATTGTAAGATAAATTACCATCAAGATAATACTTATTACCACTACCAGGATTAGATACAGTAACAGTATATGTTTTAGTAACAGCAGTTCCTATACCAAGTACTTCTGCAACAGTAGAACCTACACTAACCAAACTTAAAGTTACAGTTCCAACACCAGCAAATACTCTCTGGTTAAATGTCATTCCTATACCAGTACTGATAGTAGCATCCATTCCAGATACTGGTGGATCATATGCAAGAGGAGCAATAGTTAAACCAATACCAGTTAGATTAGCACCACTACCTTGATAAGATGTAGCAGATACTATACCACTAGCATTAACACCACCTGAGTTGATAGTTATATTTGATGCTACTACTGATGATGTAGCAGTCATCACACCTGCTGTTATATTACCACTCGCAAAATCTCCAACAAACTTATTACTACTACTCGTCACAATACCAGTGGCATTAATACCACCAGCATTGATAGTTGCATTACCTACTACTGCCTGAGTTATTGTGCTGATACCAGTGACATTTGCGCCCTTCCTTAACTTAGGAGCACCACTGCCTCCCATGTCTACTATATTGTCAACTCTTAATTCAGACATATTGGTTTTTAGTTATTTATGAGGATTTTATACCAAATGATGAACGATATGTCATGGAAATAGCAGTCCAAGTTGTATCAGATCCTATTTGTGTAGGTGAGGATATGAAATCATTATTAGGTGTATCTCCTCTATACCCTGCCATATTACCCCAGTTCCATATTTTACCATCAGTTGTTTTCCCCATTCTATTTCTATATCCAGCAGATACAGCATCCCATGTATAACCAGAACCTACTTGAGTTGGTGAAGATCTTGAGTTGCCACCACCACTTGGACCCACTCCTTGATTGAGTCCCATGTTTCCAAAGGCATTAGATCCCCATAACCACAATGACCCATCAGTCTTAATTGCCATAGTTCCTATTCTTTCCATTTTAAGAGATGCACCAGTGGTTTTCCATGTAGTGCCAGGTATTTGAACTGGTGATGAATAACTTGCATTATCTGGTTGATTCAACCCTAATCTTCCACTCTCATTACTACCCCATGTATATAATTCACCATTACTCTTAACACCTGCATTACAATTAAAACCACTAAGATTTATAATAGACCAAGTGCCTGGAATTTGTATTGGTGATGATATATGTCCTCCTGCGCCAGTAGAAGTGTTATTACCTAAAATACCAGCATCATTTCTACCCCATGTATATAATGATCCATCAGTTTTGATTGCTGCTATCTGCCTATCACCAACTGATACTGATGCCATTTGATTTTGAGACCATGTAGTACCAGGTATTTGAACTGGTGATGATCTATGAACTGTACTATTTTGTCCTAATGCTCCATCAGTAGCTCTCCCCCATACCCACAAAGTACCATCAGTTTTAACTGCTGCCACATTACGATTATTAGTTGAACAAACAGACCATGTAGTACCAGGTATTTGAACTGGTGATGAATATTGCACTACACTATTTTGTCCTAACATTCCATAATCATTATTTCCCCATCCCCATAGTGTTCCATCAGCTTTTACTCCTACTTGAGGACTGCCACTTTTACTACCTCCATCAATATGAACCCAATTAGTGCCTGGAATTTGCCCTATTGAGGTTGTTATATCAACAACATCTCCTTGTCCTAATTGACCCTGACTGTTCACTCCCCATGCATGTAATGTGCGATTACTTTCTCTGGCAGTAAATGTAAATGCTGTTCCTACATACGCAGTTCCTTCATTATTGGTGATCACACCAGATGGTATAGTTACATAGTATTCAGTACCTATATTTAAATCACTAGTAGGACTAAAATTAAATCTATTCTCTGATATAGTAACAGAACTACCAATACCAAAATTCTCTACTACTGTGCCATCATATCCTCCTGTTCTTAAAGTTATATTACCACTTGCTGCTTTAATTTGTTGATTAAATGTTATTCCTATACCAGTGTCTAAAGTAGCACCAGTATCACTAACATCAGGATTATAAAAGAGTGGAGCAATTGTTGCACCCACACCAGTTATATTTGTACCATCACCATATAATGTAGTAGCAGAAACTATACCAGCAGTTGCTACACCACTGATTGCTACACCTGAACTATTAATTGTTACACCTAATCCTAATGTTGGTGTGCCTGTACTCAATAAAGGACCACTCAGAGTTCCAGACGTGACAACACCTGATACATTTACATTACTTACATCTATAGTTGTTGCGCCAAGAGTAGCAGCAGTTGTTATACCGCTGATAGTAACTCCTTTAGGAAGGTTAGGAGCACCACCACCTTTACTTTTAACAGAGTCAACCCTCAGCTCAGACATATCTTTACTTTTTAGTTATTTATGCTAACTTAGTAAGTATAAAGCTAGTATCAGTACTCATACTACCAGATACATCATCCCAACTAGTACCAGGCACTTGAACTGGAGATGAATATTTGTGTACACCACCAGGTCCAGTATTTTGTCCCAATCGTCCATAACTACTACTTCCCCATCCCCATAGTGTTCCATCAGTTTTAACTGCCATCATATTGTTACCAGATGCTGCTATTTTACTCCATGAAGTACCAGGTACTTGAACTGGTGATGAGTACTCTGTTCTATTATTTTGAGATAACTCTCCTTGTTGATTCTCTCCCCATCCCCACAATTCTCCATTAGTTTTAATTGCTCCTTGGAATTGTTGTGCTCCACCTGCAATTTCAGACCAGTAGCCAGGAATTTGAACTGGTGATGAGTAACTTGTTCTATTATTTTGACCTAACCCTCCCTTTATACCACTTCCCCATACCCACAGAGTTCCATTGGTTTTAATTGCTACACCTGCATGATAGGAAGCTTGAACTTTACTCCATGTAGTACCAGGTATTTGAACTGGTGATGAATAATTTGTTTCATTATTCTGTCCTAATTTTCCATAAGTATTAGATCCCCATGCCCATAGTGTTCCATTAGTTTTAGTTGCATAAAGTTGATCATCACCTGCACTAATAGAACTCCATGTAGTACCAGGTATTTGAGTTGGTGATGATCTTGCTCCTGCAGGATGACCAGCATTAAGTCCCAATCTTCCCTTTTCATTATTTCCCCATGCCCATAGTGTTCCATCAGTTTTAATACTAAATGAACATTCTGTTCCACCCTCTGCCATATTCCATGTAGTATCAGAACCTACTTGAGTTGGTGATGATCTCTCTACTTGATCATTCTGTGCCAATACTCCCCTAGTATTACCTCCCCATGACCACAATGTTCCATCAGTTTTAGTTCCTAATACAAATCCAATACCCAGACTTACACTATTCCATGTAGTGCCAGGTATTTGAACTGGTGAGGAACGTGCTCCTGTATAATTTCCTCCAAATTCTCCAGAATAATTTCTACCCATACTCCAAATTTGAGGTACTAAAGCACCAGAAGTAAAAGTATATGCTGTACCAACATAACTCACATCACCACCTTCATTAGTAAATGCACCTGAAGGGTAACTGAGATGATATACAGTGTTACCTTCTAAATTAGCAGTTGGAGTAAATGATACTGTATTATTAGCAATGGTAACAGAACTACCAACACCAAAATTTTCTACTACTGTTCCTGCTGCTCCTGCTATTCTTAATGTTACGTTACCACTACCTGCTATGATTCTCTCTGTAAATGTTATCCCTATACCAAGACCACTAAATCTAGTAACTAAAGTATCATTTATATCTGGTTGATAACTTATAGGAGCAATACTCATTGCTACCCCAGTTAGATTACTACCATCCCCATACAATGTAGTAGCACTCACAATACCAGCAGTTGCTACACCAGATATATTAATACCAGAACTATTAATTGTTACGCCTAATCCTAATGTTGGTGTGCTTGTGCTCTTAAAACTACCACTGAAGGTAGTAGCAGTAGTTACGCCAGATGCATTGATGTGTGTAGGGTTAAGGTTAGTTACTTGAAGAGTAGCAGCAGTTGAGACGCCACTTAAGTTAGCACCAGATGGTAGGTCAGGTGCTTCACCATTTCTATTCTTAATGATATCTACACTGACGTCAGACATATTAGTTTTTTAGATATTTATGCTTGTTTAATAGCAGTTCCATCACCAGCGTAATTCTCTGTCCATGTAGTACCAGGTATTTGAACTGGTGATGAATAAGACACTACATTATTTTGTCCCAATCCACCTATATTATTATATCCCATTGACCAGAATGTTCCATCAGTTTTGAGTAAAATAGTAGTACTAGTTCCACTACTAACATCAGACCAAGTAGTACCAGGAACTTGAGTTGGTGATGAATATAGTGTTTTATTATTTTGTCCTAATTGTCCACTTTGATTATTTCCCCATGTCCATAATGTTCCATCAGTTTTGATTGCTTTCCAAGCTCCATTATTATCACCAATAACTTCTTTCCATGTAGTACCAGGTATTTGAGTTGGTGATGAACGTCTTCCAGGATTACCTTCTGTATTTTGTCCTAAACCTCCATTATCATTATTACCCCACATCCATAGTGTTCCATCAGTTTTGATTGCTGCACCTTGCGCGCTAAATCCATCTCTAGCTACCTTAGCCCAAGTAGTACCAGGTATTTGAACTGGTGATGAATAGTTTGTTCTATTATTAACTCCCAATTCTCCCTCATCATTCTGCCCCCATGCCCATAGTGTTCCATCAGTTTTAATTGCAAAACTTTTTTGATATATACAACCCAATTTATCTTTATCATCTTTAGTCCATGTAGTACCAGGTATTTGAGTGGGTGATGAGGGGTGAGTATCACTAGGGGTATTAAGTCCTACTGTTCCCTTTTCAGCACGTCCCCATGACCATAATGTTCCATCAGTCTTAGTTGCTAGAACATACTTATTACCTATAGATACATTTTGAGTCCATGTAGTACCAGGTATTTGAGTTGGTGATGAACGATTTGTTCTATCATTTTTTCCTAATTGACCAAAACTATTATTTCCCCACATCCATAATGTTCCATCACTTTTAACTGCTCCTCTTTGAGCAGGAGTACCACCATCAGCTACATAACTCCAATTAGTACCAGGAACTTGAACTGGCGATGATCTATGAGCATCATGAGCTGCATTAATTCCCAATGCTCCAAATTCATTATTTCCCCATGACCATAGTTGATAATCATAAGTTCTTGCTTGGAATGTATATGCTGTACCCACATAACTTACATCTCCACCAATATTAGTAAATGCTCCAGATGGATAACTTAGATGATAATTCTGTCCAACACTTAAATCAGCAGTAGGAGTAATTGTTATAGTGTCACCACCACTATAAGTAACAGAGTTACCTACACCAAAGTTCTCAACCACAGTGCCTGCAACACCTGCATTAGCAAGACTTAAGGTTACGTTACCACTACCTGCCTTGACTCCTTGATTGAATGTAATTCCTATACCACTTGCTTTTGCAAGATGTGATGACTGTGAATATACAGCAGGATTATAATTCAAAGGAGCAATAGTGAGAGCAATACCAGTTATATTACTACCATCACCATATAAAGTAGTAGCAGATACTATTCCAGCAGTTGCTACACCAGATATATTAACTCCAGACGCATTAATAGTTACACCCAATCCTAATGTTGGAGTTCCTGTAGTAGGTAAAGTACCATCAAAGGTAGTAGCAGTGACTACACCAGATACATTGAGATTGGTGGTATTAAGGTTAGTAACTCCTAATGTAACAGTGCTTGTTATACCACTAACATTTACACCAGAGGGAAAGTCAGGTGCTCCCTCATTACTATCCTTAATTCTATTAACATTAATCTGTGACATAGTTTAATTAAGGAGTATTGTCAGTTTCTAAGATGAATGAAGTTTTTCCTGCAATAGCTGCAGAAGACCAATCAGTACCAGATCCTATCTGAACTGGTGATGAAAATTGTGTTCTAGTATTAATACCCATTTGTCCATCACCACCAGTTCCCCATGCCCAAATTGTTCCATCAGTTTTAAGTCCAAAAGCAAAAGAATCACTTCCACCCTGATATATATCACTCCATGTAGTACCTGGTACTTGTCTTGGTGATGAACTAGTTGTTGTATCATTTACCCCCATTTGTCCTTGATCATTTTGTCCCCATGTCCATAAGGTTCCATCAGTTTTAACACAACCAGATTGATTACTACCAGCACTACAATTACTTGCCCAAGTGGTACCAGGTATTTGTTTTGGTGATGAATATCCTGTTTGATTACCTTGTCCTAATTGTCCATTATCATTATTACCCCATGCCCATAATGTTCCATCAGTTTTGGTTGCTAATGTATGATAGATATAAGCAGAAACACTTCTCCATGTAGTACCAGGAATTTGAGTTGGTGATGATTGTGCTGTGGTATTAGTAAGTCCTAATTTTCCATCAGTATTACTTCCCCATGACCATAGTGTTCCATCAGTTTTTAATGCAACAGCATATTCATAACCACCAGCAACTCCACGTGATTTTAAACTTCCATTCCATGTAGTGCCAGGTATTTGAACTGGTGATGATGCTCTACCTATAGTACCCTCAGACTGATTAGTTCCAAAAAATCCACTACCATTTTGCCCTACTGCCCACAATGTTCCATCAGTTTTGACCATATGATATCCTTTCCTTCCACCACCAATAGCAGCCCATGTAGTACCAGGAACTTGTCTTGGTGATGAGTAATCTGTTCTATTATTCTGTCCTAATTCTCCATTACCATTCTGTCCCCATCCCCAAAGTGTTCCATCAGTTTTAACTGCCAGTTTCCCACCCTCATTATCTGCATTATCACCAACCTGTTTCCATGTGAGACCAGGTACTTGAACTGGTGATGAGTAATTATTGACAGAAGCACTATCAATACCCATCTGACCATGCTGGTTAAATCCAATTGAAAATAACCTAAAAGCAGGATCTTCTGTATTAAATGTCCAAGAAATTGCTTCACTATTAGTATCACCTACATTATTCTTAAATAACGCTGCTGGAAAACTAATATGATATGTTTCTGAAACATTTAGATTGGAAGATGGTTGTAATGATACAACTCCTCCAGCAATAGTAATTGAACTACCTACACCAAAGTTCTCTACTACTGTTCCTGCTGCTCCTGCAATTCTTAATGTTGCATTACCAGTACCTGCTATCACAGCTTGATTAAATGTAGCCCCTATACCAGTATTAATGGCAGCACCAGTATCACCAACATCAGGATTATAACTTACAGGTGCAATAGTTACACCAACCCCTGTTAAATTACTTCCATCACCTTTAAATGTGGTAGCAGTTAATACTCCACTTACTGCTACACCAGATGCATTTATAGTTACGCCTAATCCTAATGTTGGTGTTCCTGTACTTTTCAAACTACCATCAAATGTAGTAGCAGTAACAGCACCAGATACATTTACATTGGTTGGTTTTAAATTGGTGACAGTTGCTACTCCACTAATGACAGCACCATCAGGTAAATTAGGTGTTGCTCCACCCCTTCCAGATAAATTATTTACATTGATGGTTGACATTTATAGGTCTCCAATTTGTAGGACGTCAATCACAAGAGTTTTACCAACACCAACTGTCATTCCAACTCCAGATTTCACAGTAATTGTTGGAATGGTGCTAACCACTATTGAACTATAACCTGCACCTGCATTTGTAGTATCAAAAGTAATGTTCTTCTCTAATATATATTCAGGATTGATAAATGAGAATGGTGAATCACTTGCATCTTCAAACTTAACTACAGTTCCTATTCCTCCTCCTCCACCACCTGCTATACTTACATCAACTTTATTACCACTAACTGCAAATGTATTACCAGCACCTATAAAGTTTAACTGAGTTATACCTACACCAATTGCTGCTCCAGCAGATTGAATACCAACACCAGCAGTTCCAGATGCTAGACTTGATATTGTGACTGTACCATCAGCAATAGTATTTAATGATAGTGATTGTCCAAGAAGTACACCAAAGAATGTCAGTCCTGCTGAAGGAGCAGTGCTAAATGTAATGGTTGTACCAGATACAGTATAATCCTGTGTAGGATTCTGCATCACACCACCAACACTTATCAAAAGTTGTTGTGCTGTGACTGGTTCTACTCCAGCACTATTAACTGCTAAACTAAATGCAGTGGTTGAACCATTGAATGAACCAGATATATCATCAAGTTCTGTAATGTTAGCAGCCCTTGCGGGATCTGTACTTATCCATACTGTACCATTCCACTCATACTGAAAACCTGATGTACTATCAGTATGCTTATCACCTGTAGATGGGGAATCAGGAAAATTGAGCGTCATTATACCATGCTTTTTTTATATATTTATATTAGTAAGGATTAAGCTTTAAAAGCCATAACCATATCATTACCACCTATTGCTTGAGTCCAAGCACCAGGTATTTGGACTGGTGATGAATATCTACTAGTAGGAGTATTTTGCCCTAATCTTCCATAACCACCATTTCCCCATCCCCAGAGTGTTCCATCAGTTTTGGTTGCAATAGGCATTTCACTATATTCACTAATATCATTCCAGGTAGTACCAGGTATTTGAACTGGAGATGATATCCAATTATTATCTGGAGAATTAATTGAATTCTGTCCTAATCTTCCATAGAAATTCTTGCCCCATCCCCATAATGTCCCATCAGTTTTAAGTGCCATAGCCCCATTGGCATGGGAAGCACTAGTCTTCGCCCAAGTAGTACCAGGTATTTGAACTGGCGATGAACGCTTTATAGATCCTGTATTTATTCCAAACTGACCTGATCCAACTGCCCATAAAGTTCCATTTGTTTTAAGCCAAATTTGACTAATATCACCTCCTCCTGCTATTTGCTTCCAATCAGTATCAGAACCTACTTGTTTTGGTGATTGCTCGTTTGTCAGACTATTATGTCCCAATTGTCCATTATCATCATTTCTTCCCCATGTCCAAAGTGTTCCATCAGTTTTGACTGCTCCACCATTAGTTCCACTCATATAAACTGATTTCCATGTAGTACCAGGTACTTGAGTTGGTGATGATTTATGTGTAGTATTACTCTGTCCTAATTGTCCATATTGATTTCTTCCCCATGTCCAGAGTGTTCCATCAGTTTTAATTACTGCAGTGCTTTCATTATTATAACCAGCAATGTGAATATTTTTCCAAGTAGTACCAGGTATTTGAACTGGTGATGATTTTAATACTGCACTATTATCTCCTATTTGCCCATAATTATTATTTCCCCATATGTATAGGGTTCCATCAGTTTTCATTGCTCCAGCACGTTTCTCTGATGTAAAATTCTTATTATCTTCAGCATTAATGGTGGGATTCGCAGCCCATCCAACATCACTTCCCATTTGAACTGGTGAAGAATATTGTGTCATATCATTAAGTCCTAATTTACCAGAATTCCAAGGTTCATTATAAGCACCACCCCATATCCATAATTCTCCTCCAGTTTTATTTTTAAATACTTCCTTTCCATACCAAGTAGCACCATTATCTCTTGTGGTTAATTTAAACACATGATATTCATCACTAGCATTCACATTTGTCAATGTAGGTTCTGTTCCACCATCCCATACAAAACCAGATGGCCATGTGATTGTTCTTTCTGTGCTACTAGCATCCTTATCTCTAATCAAATATACTACATCAGTATTACCTTCTGTGTTAGCAAATGATACTGTAGTATTAGAACTCTGCGTCATATAAATGACATTACCACTACTCAAATCTATTGTAGTGGTTCCACTATTAGCAGTCACTGCTTGTTGTGCTACTGGTCCAGAAGAAACTCCATCTAAGTTAGCACCACTACCACTATAAGATGTAGCAGTAACTATACCAAGAGTCAGTTGTGCTGTTGTGGTTGAGAGTCCAGCAGCATTACCAGTTAGATTTCCTACAAATGATGTAGCAGTTATAATTCCAGCATTTATATTAGTTCCATCAGCAAGACCACTCACTGTGCCTGGTGTATTACCTACAAACTTAGTAGCAGTCACCACACCAGCTACCACATTAGGTGTGCCAGTAAGACCAGAACCAATACCAGTGAAGTCACCTGCAAAACTGGTTGCAGTAACTATTCCTAAGTTTAAATTATCTGTAATACTTGTTATACCTGTAACTGTACCTGCTATGTCGCCAACAAACGTAGTAGCAGTCAATACACCAGTAGTTTCTAGTGTAGTTGCTGTTACTACTCCAATAGGTGCTATTAATTGTACCTTAGTCTGACTCATAGCTTTTTAGTTATTTATTAAGGTATTTTAGTTCCAAAGAAATTTCTACCTGCTCCACCAATGATCGCTATCTGTTTTCCCCAATCAGTACCAGTAATTTGTTTTGGTGATGATTCATTTGTTCTATTATTCTGTCCTAAACTTCCATAGCTGTTAGATCCCCATGCCCATAATGTTCCATCAGTTTTAGTTGCCATCATAGAATCTTGACCACCCTGAACTGTTCTCCATGTAGTGCCAGGTACTTGTTTTGGTGATGAATATTCTGTTGTATTATTAAGTCCCAATTCTCCATTACCATTATTTCCCCATGTCCATAGTGTTCCATCAGTCCTAATACATGCTCCACCTTGACTATGAGCAGTTACTTTCTGATAACCATTAGCCCATGTAGTGCCAGGTATTTGAGTTGGTGATGAATAATTTGTTTTATTACCATGCCCTAAATCTCCATCACCAGAACCAGATCCCCATGACCATAGTGTTCCATCAGTTTTGGTTGCAAAACATGTACCACCACCTGCATCAATAGTATCCCATGTAGTACCAGGTACTTGAGTTGGTGATGAGATTTTTGTACTATGTGGTTGATTAAGACCTAATCTTCCAGTACTTCCAGATCCCCATACCCATAATGTACCATCAGTTTTAATTGCTGCAGTAAAACCACCTCCAACTGATAATGATTTTTGATCAGTGCTCCATGTAGTACCAGGTAATTGAGTTGGTGATGAATATGCTGTTCTGTTATTGTGTCCTAAGTTTCCGCTAGTATTATTTCCCCACGTCCATAATGTTCCATCAGTTTTGACTGCTGCAGTTCCTACATCACCAAATGCCCATGTAGTACCAGGTATTTGAGTTGGTGATGAATAATCTACATTATTATTATGTCCCAATTGTCCTTTATTATTATATCCCCATGTCCATAGGGTTCCATCTGATTTAACTGCTATACCAGTGTCCTGCCCATCACCTTGACCAGTAGAACCCATCCTAAGCCAAGTTGCATCAGAACCTATCTGAACTGGTGATGAAAGTTTTGCTGGATTTGAAGTATTTTGAGCCAAAGCTCCTGCGTTATTTTTTCCACCAATAGCAAATAGTTCAAATGGTTGTGAGTTATCATTATTAACTTCCTCATAACCATACCATGTAGTTCCACCATCAGCAGTAACTAAATTAAATGATTGTCCTGTTAAACTATAACTATTAGCACCTATTAGTGTAGGAGCACTTCCACCATTCCATGTGACTCCCGTTGGCCATGTAATAGTATTATCAGTGAGAGTTCTTATAATAGTAACATCATCTGCTGTTTTTACATTAGAGAATGCTATGGTTGTATTATTACTATGAGTTAGATATATTATATTTCCATCATTTAAATTAATAGTAGTAGTACCAGACTGAGCAGTTACATCTTGTCTAATAAATGCAGTAGAACCAGCACCAGTTAGATTACTACCATCTCCATGAAATGTAGTAGCAGTAATGATACCAGCATTTAAGTTCTTTCCAGCAGATAAACCAGCAGCAAGACCAGGCGTATTACCTATAAACTGACTAGCAGTAACTAAACCAGCAACTATATTTGGTGTACCAGTTAATCCAGAACCTATACCAGTAAAGTTACCA
>Ga0208157_1000663_pt1 | contig 17773 bp, 28 predicted proteins | sample 5_EtaG_FD_184077 | JGI IMG/M metagenome (GOLD analysis project Ga0208157, IMG submission 184077) | Marine viral communities from the Subarctic Pacific Ocean - 5_ETSP_OMZ_AT15132 metaG (SPAdes) (version 2) | ecosystem: Environmental > Aquatic > Marine > Oceanic | place: Pacific Ocean | collected...
GTATTGTTAGCTAATAACGAACAACAATTAATTAGCGATAAAGAATACATAATAATTAAAGATGATGTAACGGGTGCAACAGCAAGAATTGGTGATTTATCTGGTAGAAATGTTAGCAGAGAATATGGGCCGGCAGAAATTACAAGATTAGGTAAGGCTTACGCAAGAGCAGTAGAGAAAGCACCGGGTGTAGATTTTGCTTTATCAACTGTTAAGTTTAGAGAGAAACCTCCAAAACCATTAAAAAATGTTGAGCAAGTAGGAACATTCTTTGACAAATTAGTTAATAAAAGCGACCCATTAGATGATAAAGCATTTAATAAAGCACTTGATGCGGCAGAAAAAGAAATAAAATATCAAATAAAAAGTCAAGAAGATGACGGACGTGGTTGGTACGATGAAGATATTAAAAAGAAATTTAAATTACTTAATAAAAAAATTAGTGTTAAAAATCAATACGACAAAGATTTATTTGTTATAATAACTGGAATAACATCACCACAAACTACACCTATTGAAAACATAGAAAAGGCAGGTAGAGTATATTCTTATTATAAAAAGTTTGGAGCACTGCCATTAAAAAAACCAGATAATAAATTATTTTGGGGCAGAGGTAATATTTCAAGACAATTAGCATTACTACAATATTTGATAGACACTAAAGGAGAAAAGGGAACTGTTAGATTTTTAAATAGTTTGCATACTAAAGCAGACATGAAAAAAATTATGCGTGACTCTGGTAAAGAAAATTATGGTGGTGTTTTTAATTTAAATTATTCACAAAAGTCTGATGGCCCATCAGATATGCTTGTAGGTGGAGAACACTTAGGTGCATATATGTTTGGTAATAAAATAGGTTCTTATTTTTTAAATATTTCTGGTGTTTCTGATAAAGAAGGAAAAGTAGTTACTAAAGATTTATGGGCTACTAGAGCTTTTTATAGACAATTTGGTATGCTTACTGATAAAACACAAGATAACAAAGTAAGGGGAGATTTTTTACCACAACATATTAAAAGAGGAGATGAGTTTTACAATAAACTAGGGGAAAGAACTGGTTTATCTGCTAAAGATGCACAAGCAGTTCATTGGTTTTATGAACATAATCTTTATAGAGATTTAGGTATTAAAACAGTGCCTGCAATGTACTTGTCTCAAGGTGCAGAAAAATATATAAACAATTTTGATAAAGGAAAAAATTATGGAAAAATCGACCTTGAAAATCGTCAGCCAAGCATTGAATCTACGGCTAGACTTAGAAGACAAAAAGATGAAGAAAGAAGCAGAGAACAAAAAACAGAAACAAGACAACTCTCAGTCAGCCAAAGACAACAAATAAAAAAACAAACTGATGACGGAGAAATACCTCAGTTTTCATTAAGCACATCAGAAAAAACATTTAAAAGAATATTAGGATTTGAACCTAAGATGGTTAAGGGTTCACAAATGTTTACTAATGAAATTTTAGCTAAAGCAAATAATTTTGAAGAGTTAAATAAACTTGGTAAATATAGTGTAAGAAAACATCCTTTAAAACCGGGTTATACTTTTTTCTTATTACCTAGTAACGCTATTGAACCAGAAAAAGGTTTACAACAATTTGATACAATTTTTAAAAATGGAAACTATGTTGAAATAGAATTAAACGTATTTGAAAAAGATGCGGCACTAGATTTATCTGCAATATCAGTTCCTGTAGAAGGCAGAGGTCAAGGCTATGCTTCTGAAGCACTTAATGAAATTATTAAAATAGCAGATGAAGAAGGTTCTGTTATTGAGGGTGTTATTGACCCATTTGGTAGAAAAGGTTTAAATAAGAAAAAATTAGCTGATTGGTATAAAAGAGCAGGCTTTACAGTAGATGGCGAAAGAATAACAAGACAACCAAAAGATAAAAAAGAATTAAGCGTCTCTGATAATTTAACAGATGTAATACCAAAAGAGTTTTCTGTATCCGATAAAAAATTAAATGCAGATAATGTTAATATAACATTTAATCAAAATTTAGAAGACTTTGTTGCAACAGAAACAACAGATAGTTTAGAAACAGTTTTTGACAAACAAATAGGAACTATTAAATTACTAGAAAGAGATGCCAAAGAAAAACTAAAACAATTTAAAGGTGAAGGTGATGGCTCTGGAAGATTTTTATTAGGAATTACAAGTGAAGGAGAATCAGTTGGTTATGTTATGGGTGGTGTTACAGAAAGTAATACAGCCTATATACACATGGCTCAGTTGTTTGATGAAGATAATTTTGCAAGTCCAAGTTTATGGAAAAAAGTAGCTAAAGAATTAAAAAATAAATTTGGAGTAACAAAGTTTTCTGGTTTAAGAATAACAGGTACAAGAAGCACAGATAATTTTGTAGGTAAAACAATTTTTGTAACAAGAGATATAACTCTTACAGAAAAAGAAATGAAAGATGCAGATGACCTGCAATTTTCAATATCAGAGGATTTACTTACAGACAAAGAAATATCTGAGTCAACAGGAATACCTAATAGAGTAAAAGAAAAACTATTTAAAAACAGAGAGCTTAAAGATGGTGAGAGAGTATCTGTTAGACCAAACTTAAATGGTAGAGTAGAGAAAAACGACAATAAATTATTTGTACAAACTATACATCCGGGCAACAATTTAAATAAAGCTCTAGGATACGATGGTGCAGTAACAGTAACTAATCCAAGTTTATTTGTTAATCAAAGAGCAAGAGCAAACATAGCTTCTAAAAAAGATAACAAGTTTCCTATGGCTGCTGCTAGAGGTCAATACTCTAGTAAAAAACCAAAATTAGATGGTGTAGTATTAAACTTTAATCCTTTTAATCATCACTTGTTTGTAGACCCATCTGGGTTTGCGGTAAAATCAATTAAAGGTGATGCCGTAATGTTTAACACTAAAGTGTATACAGAGGGTGAAATAGATTATTACTCTAGAGAGGATGCACCAGAGCCACTAGATAATATTGAGTCACAAGTTCTTTACAAGTTTGAAACAGAAGCAGATAAAGAAAACGTAGGTAAGTCTGAACTAGATACGTTATCGCAAGAAGAACTTATAGAAAACAATTTAGAGTTTGCAGTAACAGATAAAAAATATGAAGATGGTACTTTAAGAGTCAAAGCAACAATTAATCCTAAAAAATCTAGAAGAACATTAGCAGGATTTTGGAAACAATACACAGACAATTTTAGAATTAGATTTCAACAAGGCGTAACTGACCAGTATATATCTGTAAAAAAATATATAGGTGAAGAACCATACAAAGCTCTTACAATGACTTATGGTTCTAGTGGTGCAACAGAATCAGCGTTGTTGTATGGCGTTCCATTTATGGACAAAGATGGAGCAATAGATTTAAAAGCAAACACTCTTGGCACAGGATTGTTTACAAGACTAGAAAAATTAGGGCCAGACCTTGAAGATTTTTTAACTTGGGTAGCATCTAATCGAGCAAAAGCTATTTACGATAGAGGAATGGAAGCAGGATTATCTAATAAAAAAGATGTTATTGTTGCAATTAAAGATTTACAAAAAGGCAGAGAAAAAAAATTTAATGAAGCATTAAAAGATTTACAAGAATTTAATAATGCATTCTTAGACATTGCAGTTAAGTCTGGATACTTAGACCCACAATCTAGAAAGGCTTGGACTGAGGTTGATGGATTTAATTTTTATATACCTTTTTACAGATTGCTTGACGACAAGGCTAGCAACAGTGGCCCAAAAGCTGCGGCTGATATTGTTAATCAAAAAGAATATCCCGCTCTTCGTGGTTCTGATTTACCTGTAAATGATTTGTTAAGTAACCTAGTACAAAATTACGCATTCTTAACAGAAGCATCTTTGAAAAATGCAGCAGGTTTGAAGACGCTTGAAAAAGGTGCAACGATGGGTGTTACCAGACAAGTTAAATTTCCAACAAAAACATCTGTATTTGTTAGAAAGAATGGTAAAAAAGTTTTCTATGAGGTTGATGAGCCTTTAGTATTACAATCTTTAACTGCACTAAACTGGAATGGTTGGCAAAATCCTGCTATGGGAGCGTTAAGAACATTTAAAAGATTTTTAACCTATGGTGTTACTGCTAGTCCTGCATTTAGAATAAGAAACTTAATTCGTGACTCAGTGCATTCTGTTGCTGTGGCTAATTTAAAAGTTAATCCACTAGGTAATGTATTAGAGGGTAGTAAAGGTTTATCAAAAGATAAAAATAAACAAGCATCAGAACTCAGAGCAAGACTTGGTTTTGGTGGTGGGAGTATTCACTTTGGACACATCTATGGTGGAGACCCTAACGCTACACAAATGTTGTTAAACAGAGCGATAGACACCAACACAATTATGTCATCTAATGGTTGGACAGCAGGTGCTAGAAAGCTAATGGGTAAAAAATTAGATGGTGCTTTAAGATGGTGGGAAAATGTTGGTTCTTTTTCAGAGAATGTAAACAGAGCTGCACTATATAAACAATTAAGAGATAAGGGTGTTAGTCATTTTGAAGCTAGTTATGAAGCTCGTGATTTACTAAACTTTAGTAGACATGGTGCTAATCCTATGGTTAGGTTTTTGACACAATCTGTTCCGTTCTTGAATGCTAGATTACAAGGTTTAGACAAACTTACAAGAGCAATGGGCCCAAAACAAAGAGCACAATTATTATCAGTGTTAGGTACATACTCTTTAGCATCAATAGGTTTATACTTAATGTATAAAGACGATGAAGATTTTAAACAAAGAGAGCAATGGGATAGAGATACATATCACTGGTTTAAAATACCCGGAACTGAAGGTGCATTTAGAATACCAAGACCATTTGAGGTAGGTGCTATTGGAGTTATCTTTGAGCGTATTGTAGAACAAATGGTTGATGATGAAGTTCATGGTTCTGTTTTAGCAGAAAGAGTTGCACATGTTATTACAGAAACATTTGCATTTGATATTAGACCTCAAGCTGTAACACCATTTATTGAAATGTATGCAAATAAAGATAGCTTTACAGGAAGACCAATTGAAAGTATGGCATTTAAAAGATTGCCACCAACAGAAAGAAAGTATGCTTACACAAGTTCAGCTTATGTAAATACATCTAAATTATTAAATCTTATACCTTTTAAAATGGTTAATCTTTCACCAGTTCAAATAGAACATTTAGTTCAAGGTTACTTTGGTTGGATTGGTTCAACAGCAGCAGCAGCAGTTTCAATATCAGATTATCCAAGACAGTTTGCAAGATTTACATCTACAGGTTGGGATACACCACTTGGAATGGGTTTTTTCAAATCTTTACCTAGTGTGCAATCAAAATATAAAACTCAGTTTTATGACCAATTAAATCAAATGAATGAAGTTTTTGCTTTACAGAGATTGTACGAAAGTAGAAATGAGTGGGATAAAGCAATGAAAGTTGCTACAGATAACAAAAATCTTCTAATGTGGCGTAAATCATACAATAGAGTACAAAGAAAAATACAAGAAATAAATAGGCAAATAAGGGTAATAGAAGCTAATACAGGACTTTCTAACTCTGAAATTATAGACAAAGTAAGACAATTAAATATTTTAAAAAATGATATAATAAGGGTTCTTACACAACAAGTTCTTGATTATGAGAAAAACACAGGCGAAAGAGTCCGCAGAGAAAGGTGGTTTACTTTATGACGGAAAACGAAATAAAAGACGTAGTAGAGAAAACAGTTGACGAAACCCTTGCAAAAATGGGATTAAACTCAGAAGAAATTTATGAGGCACAAAAAGACTTTATGTATTTACGAGAACAAAGAAAATTACATGAAAAGATTAGTCTTCGAGTTAGATTTATCATTATAGGATTTATCATCTCTGGTGCTATCGCTCTTTTAGTATTAGGAGTTAAAACAGCAATCGGAATAAAGTAATGGCTGCTAAAAAGATATCTGATGAGGTATTGCAGAAGACTTTTGATTGTTGGAAAAAACAAAATGGTAAAACATTTACAGTTGCAAAAGAGTTAGGTGTCAGTGAAGGCACAGTAAGATTTAGACTAAAAGAATTTAAAGATAGAAATAATATAACTGCTGATATTTCAGAACCTCCTTTTTGGGTTGATGATTTACCAGATGGTGATTTAACAGCAGAGGAATTAGTCGACAGAGGTGTCAAGAGATGGGAAAGAAAACAGCAAGCACACAATGCTAGAAAATTAATTAATATTAATTTATCTAAAAAGTTTGATGGTGTATTTGGTGTTGCTATAGTTGGAGACCCACATCTTGATGATGATGGCTGCAATTGGAAAGCTATTACAGAAGACAACAAAGCTATGATTGACTCTTCTATGGTTGCTATAAATATAGGAGACTTGACAAACAATTGGATTGGAAGATTGATGTCAAAGTATGCTGACCAAGAAACAACGAGACAGCAAGCAATAAAACTTATTGAATGGTACTTAGGTAGCAGTGGAGTTTATTGGGCGGGTGTTGTTGGTGGTAACCACGATTTCTGGGGTCACGAACATGGTAATGTTTTAGATTTCATAATGAGAACAAAACCGGGTGTTTTTGAGAATCATGGTTTTAGACTTAACTTAATTTGTCCAAATGGCAGAACTGTTAAACTAAACTGTAGACATGATTTTGCAGGTCACAGTCAGTGGAATGAATCACACTCAGTATCAAAAGCAGCTAGATTTGGCTCTGATGACATTTATGCAGCAGGTCACAAACATGTTTCTGGCTATCAAATAGTAAAAGACCACGAAACAAGTAAAATTTCTCATGCTGTAAGAGTAGCAGGATACAAAGAATTAGATGAATTTTCCTTGCAGAAAGGATTTAGAAATCATAAGATATGGGAGTCTATGTGTTTTATCATTGACCCAAATCAAGATGAACCATTAAGATTTATTAAACCAGTTTTTAATTTGCAAGAGGCATCTGAGGAAATATTGTGGAAGAGAAAAAAGAAGTAGATTTAGTAAACTACCCTCCACACTATAGGTTCGATGGGTATGAACTAATAGATGTTATTAAAGCCAAGTTAGATAAAGCTAACATGACTTTATATCAAGCATCCTTGTGGACACAATGTGTTCAATATCTATTTAGATTTGATGCTAAAGGTAATCCCTTGCAAGATTTAGAGAAGGCAAGGTTTTATCTTAATGAAATCATCAAAGCAGAATATAAAAAATAATGATTTTAAGAGTTTGGTTGAGGCATTAAGACAGAAAGAAGGTTTTAATGTTAAAACCGAAATAGGAAGAGTAAACGTAAAGTTATACGGAAAACCTAAACAGGAGAAAAAGTATGGAAAAAATTAAATCAATGTGGAACGGATTAAGTGGCAAAGGTAAAATTGCAACAGTAGCAGTAGTTGCTATAGTTGTAGTTATTCTTTGGGGACAAATATTCTAATGGTTTGGCAATTATTAGCTAAACCTTTATTAGGTGTGGTGGCGGATGGCGTTAAGGGTTTTGTAGAAACCAAGAAAGCAAAAGCCGAGTTAGCCGTCACCGAAATAAAGGCAAAGCAGAAACTTAAAGAAGACCAGATAGCCGGTAAAGTTGCATGGGAGCAAAGTGCTGTAGACCAAATGAAAGGGTCGTGGAAAGACGAGGTAAGTTTAATTGTCCTGCTTCTTCCGGCCGTTTTAGTCTTCACGCCTTTTCAAGAACATGTGCATCGTGGGTTTCTCGCCTTGCAGGATTTGCCGTCATATTATCATAATTTGTTATATATAGCGATTTCTGCCAGTTTTGGCATCAAGGCAGGTTCTGGTGCTATCTCTATGCTTAAAAAGAAATGAAAAAAAGTAGAGACTACAAACGTGAGTATGCAACATATCACTCTACAAAAGAACAAAAGAAAAGAAGAGCACAGAGAAATAAAGCTAGAAGACAAGCTATCCGAGAAGGCAGAGTAAAGAAATATTCTAAAAAGGATGTGCATCACAAAGATAAAAACACAGCAAACAATAGTAAGAAAAACCTTATTGTTGTTTCTAGAAAAAGAAACAGGTCTAAAAAAATATGAAGAAAAAGAAAAAGTCTACAGTTAATAAGGCCGGCAACTATACTAAGCCAGAATTACGAAAGAGAATATTTAATCGCATAAAAGCACAGGCATCACATGGGACAGCCAGTGGACAATGGTCAGCTAGGAAGGCCCAAGCTCTGGCAAAGGCTTATAAAAAAGCAGGCGGAGGATATAGGTCGTAATGGGTTTAGCTAAATCACAGAGAAGCCTCAAGGCTTGGAGTAAACAAAAATGGCGTACTAAGTCTGGTAAGAAATCATCCGAAACAGGTGAAAGATATTTACCAGAAAAGGCTATTAAATCTTTGTCTGCAAAAGAATATGCTGCTACAACTAAAGCTAAAAGAAAAGCAAAGAAAAAAGGAAAACAACATAGCAAACAACCAAAGAAAATTGCTAAAAAGACAGCTAGTTATAGGAGGTTTTCATAATGGCTAGAAAAGGATTATATGCTAATATCCATGCTAAAAGAAAGCGTGGAGAAAAAATGAGAAAAAAAGGTTCTAAGGGTGCACCAACTGCTGCACAATTTAAAAGAGCTAAGAAAACGGCTAAGAGATGAGAAAAGAACATAAGAATCCAAAAGGTGGCTTGACGGCAAAAGGCAGAGCTTTTTTTAAAAAGAAAGAAGGTTCTAACTTAAAGCCTCCGGTTAAACGGGGTGTTAATCCACGAAGAATTTCTTTCGCTGCTAGATTTGCAGGGATGAAGGGTAAAGAAAAAGATGAGAAGGGTAAACCAACAAGACTCGGTTTGGCACTGAGGGCGTGGGGTTTTCGCTCAAAAGAATCGGCTAGGAATTTTGCAAACAGACACAAAAAAAAGAAAAGCTAAGACCATAACAGAGGATATAATCTCTTGGTCTAAAGACTTTATAGAACTACCAAACAAACATCTTGGTGGGGTTCCTGCTTGTCCGTATGCAAAGAAAGCTAGATTAAACGACAGAATTAGAATAGTAGAAATAAATAATGCACATCAATTATTGGAAACAATAGTGTATGAGTGTAACAATATAAAAGATTTTGATAAACAAATCACTATCATCGGTTGTGATGATTTGTTTTATACGGCAGATGAATTAAATGATTTTATACACGCTTTTAATCATGTGTTTGTACCACAAGATGTTTACTTAATGTGTTTTCATCCAGATGACGAAGAAGAGGATGAGCCAGTAACTTTTTTAGAGGATACTAATTGGTATCCAGATAATGATTTTCTTATGGTTTTAATACAACCATTTGAAGAGCTAGAGAAAGCAAGTGCTAATCTAGAGAGAATTGGTTTCTATCGGAGTTGGCCAAGAGACTACTACGAGGGAACTGTTTTAAAACGACAATCATACAGGAGATTAAGAAATGGCAGGAATGAAAAAAAGAGCTAAAAATATGATGCCTATGATGCGTGGTGGCGGAATGGCTAAAATGAAAAAACCTATGGCTTTAAAGGGTGGAGGCTCTGTAAAAAAAAGAGCTAAAAAGAAAAAAGGCAAATCCATGAAAAAAAGAGCTAAGAAAAAATAAATGAAAAAAGTAAAAAACTTTTTGGGTAAAGTGGAGGAGGTCAAAGCACCTAAGAGATGGAAATCATCTCCGGATGCACCTCCTACACAACTCGCCTATGTAACACAACCAGAAATAGATATGCTCGTGAAAGCAAATATTCACGGGTCTATGAAAGGTAAACCAAACATTGGCCCAGAAGGCATATTAAGTTTAGATGGTTTAGCGGAAGAGGATAAAGCCTACGATGATGCAGTAGATAAATCTGGAAACGAAGCCGCAATAGATAATTATTTTACTAATACTGGTGGCGGAGGTAACGATAATAATAACACCGCAGATAATATTATTAATAATGTTTCTAATTATCAACAAGAAAACAATGATTATACTGGTGGAGACATAAATCAATCCTCAAACATAGTTGTAAATACTACAGAAAAAGAAAAAGAAGGTAAAACAGCAGAGGAAATAGCACAAGAAAAAGCACAAGAAGCATCTAAATTTTTAGTAAATTGGTGGGAAAAAAATAATAAAAATAAATACAGAACCTACGGAGATAGAAAAAATCTTTTTGGTGGTGGGCCAAGAAATACAAAAGAAAAAGTTCAAGCTAAAATAGCTGACAAATTAAACAAGGGTTACTACAAAATTGTAAACGGGCCAGATGGTCAACCTCTTATAATTCATGCATCAACAGGAACTCCCGTAAACCCATACACAGGTGGCATAATAGATACACAATCTAAAAGTGCACAGGGTGGTGGCTATCAAAATGAAATGGCTAAAATAACTGGTGTAGACCCAAAAAATGCAGGAGTATTCTCAAGAGAATATCAAACTGGAAATGGTTTACCTGTATCAGAAATGAAACCAGAGCATGCTCTTCGTTTTCTAATGCAAAAAAATAAAGGTGCATTCGAGCAATTCTTTAACATGAATAAAGACAAAACCGGATTTAACCCTTTCTCATTTAGTGCAATTGGCACTGCTTTTGGTTCTATTTTAAATAAGATTACAGGCCCAGAGGCTTTACAAGTTGGAAACAATCTAGAAAGAGCGGGATGGGGTAAAGCAGTAGAGCAACCGGATGGTAGTTACAAACTAGTTCTTACTGAAAAAGGTGCAAACAACTGGTCTAAAACATTTGATTGGAATACAACTGATATTGCAGGAACAAGTTTTAGTAATTTTATTTCACCAGAAGCAGTAGCAAAAGACCAAAATAAATCGTTCTTAGGAAACTTTATAAGTGGTTCTAAATTTAATGAGCAACCTATTGACTTATCAAATTTAGTTAATGTTGGAGGAACAGTTAACCCTGCTAATATAACTGCACAAAGCAATCCTTTGTTTGACCCTACAGACCCAATGAGTCCAAACTTTAATCAAAACATTGGCAATCAAGATTTTGTGCAACCTCCTCCTTTAGTAAGTCCTTATCCATTTGTGCAACAATCAGATTTAAGAGACAGTTCACAGATTCCGGGCACTCCACCATCACAGTATCCTGCTTTTACTCCAGAGGGTTTTAAAATAAACGCTTACAACCCAAGTTTAAACTTAGGTGGTAGTAATCAAGGAGGTCAAAGTGGACAAGGAGGTCAAGGCGGACAGGGAGGTCAAGATGATTCTGACACTAATACTCAAGGTAATTTAACCTATAATGTATTCGGATTACCCGTAAATTACGATTATACAGGTGGCCCAGAGAGAATGATGCTTGGCGGAGGATTCAAAAGAGATGGTCAATACATTGGCCCATTTAATTATAAAAATGGCGGAATAGCTAACTTTAGAGGCTATGGTTATTAATCGTACACAAATGTCTTTCCAAATCAGCAAACCACCGCTAAAAAGAAAGCGTAAGAAAAAGAAAAAGAATGAAACTCGTAAAAGTAGTCTGGTACGACACAAACGAAACAAGCGATAGCGGATGGGTTTCTATGGCGGAAGCCAAGAAAGATAAACCATGCAAAGTTGCAAGCGTTGGTTGGTTAGTAAATGAAACTAATGACTTTATTACAATAGCCGCAGATATAGATGGCAATGATGTAGAAGAAGATAAAGATGATTTACTTGGTCGTACTCAGTGTTTTCCTAAAGGTTGTATTATTCAAATTAAAACTCTTCATGAAACTAATTTAATCGAGTCTCTCATACCTTCTAACTAATATTTTTCTAACTCTCTCCCACAAATCTCTAGCTATTAATTCTTTACCTGTTCTAGGTTCACGCACAGCAATCTTATCTAATTTCATTTTACATTTAATTAATTTTGTTTCCCAATTCATTTTTATCCTTTCCCTTTGACATTGAATACAACTCTCGGTTTATTTTTTAATCAGCTACTCTGATTTAATATTTAGTTTTCTTTTTAATGCACTGTAAAGTTGTGCAGCTTGTGAGCCTCGACCATGTTTTGAATCATAATCATTAGCTTCAAGTAAATCACACAAACAATACAACATTGAAAGATTATTTATTCCATACATATAATCAATAATATGTCCATTATCGCCATAAATTATTCCAGTATGGCCTTCTGAATATCTTGATTTATGTTTAGTTATCATTGGAAGAACAATATCTTCTGGTAATTCCAAATCAACTAAGTAATGTTTAGCAAAGTAAATACCATGACCATCACATTCTAGTTTAGAAAAATTTTTCTTTAAAGATTCAAAAACTTTTTCTTTAATCTCTTTGTTTCTTTCCTCCTCAAAGTATTTTCTATACTCCTTGATGTTCATAACTTTTTTGGTGTCCCCAAATTTATTGGGGTTGTAAACAGTAATTTTCATAAATCCTCCTTCGGATTTAATGAGAGTCATATTCACTTGTCAAAGAACAGTACCTACTCAAAACATATGAAGATTCTTTCAGTACATAAATTAACTAAAAAAATTAATTTATAAGAAACTATAACATACGGGTTTTTGGATTTTGGCAATCTCAACGGAACCTCCTCAAAAATTAAGGGGTCGCTCTATATGGGCAATCAAAAAAAAAAATAAAAAAGTTCTTTTTTTAAAATTAAGGGTGTCTTTGTTCTCGTTTTGTCTGGCACTTATCCACAACGGATTTCTGCGAAAAAAAAGCGTGCAGGATAGGACTACACGCTTCACATCAAGGAGCCAATAAATAGTATTGACTTAACATTATTAGCTTGAAAGAGGCCCCATATCAATAAATTCTTTTCTCTTCTTTTCTAAAAATTCTTTCTCCTCATCCGTAGTTATTTTAGTGGTGTGAAATAATGCAGGATTTTGGGGTACATTTCTTTTTTTCTCAAGCTCTTCCTCAATTTTCTTATACTTTTCAGCATCTCTAACTCTGTGTCCATTATATAGCTTATCTACTATTTTAACTGTTGGACATAGGTCATGTGTTTTATCAGTAAAAATAATCACCCAGACATCTGTTTCATTGCCTTGTGTAGTTGTTACTTTCCATTTCTTAAATTGATGTACTGCCTTATCAAAGCCTTTTGACAGGTACTCCTCCATCTTATCTTTTCCTAAAACTTTTTCTTCTCCATCCTCTAATGTTAACAACCAAATGGGTTGCTCAAAGAGTTTTGTCTTTGGATTTTGACCACCCTCATTTTTTTGTTGTAGGGTCGTTATCTGCTTCGTCATTGTAATCACCTCCTAATTCTTTTTCTGCACTCTCTTGTGCTGTTCGTTTGTAGTTTGGAAAAAACATTCCATTTTCCTCAACAATTCTTGCATATCTATCTCCCAATATCTCCATTGATATCCTCCTCTTTAAACCATGTGTTGATATCATCTCTGTGGTATCTAACGAGTTTTCCCAATTTTTTAAACTTTGGGCCTTTGTTGTCTCTTCTCCACGCTCTAAGAGTGTGCTCTGAGATTTCCAATATTTTTGACAATGTTCTTTCACTTACCAATTCACTTTCTATACTAAGTTTAGCCATTAAATACCTCCTTCAATGGTATCAATACGAACTTAGATTGTTTGTCATCTCCACCTTCTTTTTTCCTGCTAAAATATTTTCTAGCAAGCTGTTTCATTTTATTTGTTGGAACCATAAGCATAGCATTTACCTCTTCATCATCTGCTAATATATGACACCACCAATCTGCTTCAGTAACAGATATGCCAGACCTCTTACCACGACACTCATATTCAATTGCTATGTTGCCTGTTTTTCTCCACATATTTCTTTCTGTTTTAACCTCAACCTTTTTATTCTTAAATATATCAGACAGTTTGTTTTCAAATATTTGTCCGTACTTTAAATCTATATCAAATTTATTATTCATCATTTTATCATCATCTCCGCTCTTTTATTTGCTTCTTTAGTTTGTAATAAATCAACCCACTTTTTAAATGTATTGTATTTAACTAGTGCTAAATTTTTATCTTTTCTTGCGTTACCCAAAGCTGTTATGTGTTCTCTGTATTCATCCATACCTCTTGCATGATACTCAGCTTTTGAAACGGGCATACCCTCAGTTAATAACTTAGAAACTAATGAAGAGAGTAATGGCTTTGTTGCATCATCTAACATTCCAAATGCTGCATCTTTTTCTGCCCAATCCTCTCCATACTGTTCGCATTTTTTCATTAATACATTTGGGTCAAACCGATTATGTTCTATGTATGAATCAACCATAAGTCTTCCTTAATATTTTTTCATTTAATATTTCTTTACAAAAATTATTGTAATGTTGTTTGTGTTCAGCAAGCGTATGACATCTCCTGCATAAACCAATTAAGTTATCTGGTCTGTCCTTTAAACCTTTTGGGTCTCCGCCACTGGCTCTATTTTCTAGGTGATGCACATCGACAATTACACCATATTCACCATCGCAGGCAAAACATGGTGTAACATCTGCTGTGCTAATATCCCAAAAATCTAAAAACATTTTGACATGTTTCTTCATTAAAATGGAATATCTATTTCTGGCTCTTTCTCCTCTTCTCTTTTAGGTGGAGCCTCTCTCTTTTCATCTACTCTAATGTTAAGAGCATTCTCATTTTTTTTATCTTTCCACATACCTACTTGATATGGAACGCCCGGTTCCAATACTATTTTCTCTTGAACAGTAAAGTTACTATTCCCATAAATAGGTTGCTTCTCGTTTGTTTTATTATCGTTCTTAAATAATCTAATATAAAACATTAGTAAGTCCTCCTCTGACTTGTATGATTAGTTTGTTTAGTCGGTTCTTTTTGTTTATCAAAAGTTTGATTGTGTCCATCTAAATCATCTTTTTCTCCTGTTGAAATTTGAAAAAGAGAACGCATAAATTGTTTTAATGTGTAAGACATAGCTGAACCCATTGATTGACCTCCTGTCACAGAAACAATCATGTTTCTTCTTGGTGTATACGACCATGTATCACCAGAACTATGAGATAAAATAAATTTATAAACAATATGAACCCATGCATTTTTTGCACCATCTCTAATTACTCTGCATGTCTCTTCATCCATTGTAATTATTAATCCATGTTTAGCACACAGAGGGTTGACTGCTCTTAAAAATTTATCAATACTTGCATAACTATAATTTTGAAATTTGTTTTCATCATCTTTAGCAAGTGTTTTGATATCACTCATAATTTTATTTATTGAAAGAGCAATACTCTTAGGCAACTTAGGAACTATTGGTTCTGGCATTATATCCTCGTATTGTTTATCTCTTTCTTTTCTAACATCGTATAAATTATCATCATTAAAATCTTCGCTCATTATTCCTCCATCTCTTTTAAATGATTCAATTGTTAACTCTGGCATTACATACCCCAGATTTTTCTTCTTGCTTCAACTAGCTTTGGTGAACTCCAAGTCCAGTCATCTACATCTGGATAAAACATTTTAGCTACCTCAAACTTATCATTACAATTGTAAAATAGTAAATCCATAGCTTTTAGTATTTGTATTGCACTATCCAGAAACTTTTTTTTATCTTCTAACTCTACCCATATTGCATTGCATGAATAAGTAACCTCTTTAGTTTTTCTATCTGTTTTTTTGTGTGGCACTAAATATAATAATTGTGCATCACATTTCATAATTTCACTGTAGATACTTATCTGTCTTGCGTGTGCTGTGTTAAGATTGTAAGGCGTTCTGCCTGTTGTTTTTAAATCTACAATAAATTTGTCATCAGAATTCTTTTTCTTTAATATAAAATCTGTAAATCCATGACAGTCGTATCCTTCTATATTACCTTCTACCTTTTGTTGATAATTTAATAACTTATAATCTTTAAGCTCTGCACATGCACCTCTCACTAAACATGGTATTGTTGCTAATTCTTTATCATAATCCTTCATATTTGGATTACACTTTGATTTAAAAGATTTAACTGCTAAATCTACTGCTTCATCTACTGTTATTGCACCTTCTAAGTATGCAGGTATATGCTCCTCTGAAACATTACCTCTCTCTATGGCACAACTACTTTCAAACTGATATCCAAAAAGTTTACGCAAAATTAATTTACATGGATTTTTAGCATAATCGTTTATTGTTGACGGAGACGTAGGAATTAGTTTAAATTTTTCTAATCCAGACATTGGTTTATTAGGTATAATCATAGTCTAACACTACTAAATATTACTAAACATTACAATGGTTAATCGTTCAAAACAAAAGGGTAGCAGAAGAGAGTATCAGATGCGAGATTGGTTCATATCTCTAGGATACAAGTGCAAAAGGGTCATTCTCAGTGGTGCTCTTGGTGGTGATTTCTCTGGTGATTTACATCTTTTTCACCCAAAAAAAAAGAAACCTGTCATATGTGAGGTAAAGGGTAGGAAGACTGAACCTGCAAAAACTTTAATGAAATGGAAAAAAGATAGTGATATCCTTATTGTAAAGGTAGACAAACAACCACCATATTTTGTATTAGATGAGGATACCATGCGACTACTACTAGAAAAAGATGACTCCTAAAAGAAAAAAATTGCTTAACTTTATTTCTGAGTATATTGCCAAAAATAATATGTCTCCATCTTATGCAGAAATGTTAAAACATTTAGGGTATTCACAGAAGAGCAAATCAATGATTTTTAACATGTTGCAGGGTCTACAGGATGAGGGATATATAACCAGAATAATCGGTAGACACAGGAGTATAAAAATCAATGAGCGAAGATAAAAATAATTCAGATAAAAAAATAGTATATGTTAAGTATTTTGCAGATGATATGTTACAAGGATGTGCTTTGTTAACTTGGCAAGCAGAATTAGTTTATAGAAGAATTTGTGACCATATTTACACAAGTGAGAACAAATTGTTTGATGATATGACAACTTGGAAGGTCTTAACTTTTAAATTTGAAAAAGAAATAGGCAACATGAGTGTTAAAATTGACAAAAATGGTGAAAAAACTGTGTGGAGCATAGATGTTGGCATAAATTTAATAAAAGAAGAACTGTTAGCGAAGAAAAAAATATTTATTGTTGATAAGGTAATAAGAAATAAAGGGTGCGATAAGTGGTTAGAGGAAGCAAAAACCTTCTATAAAGCCAAAAGCAATGCAGGTAAGAAGGGTGCAAAAACAAGGTGGGATAGCACAGCCATAGCTTTGCCATTAGCAACCAACAGCCAACAGCCAACAGCCAACAGCCATCAAAATAATAATATATTTGAAGAGTTTTGGAGTGTAATAATAAACAAAAAAGGTAAGGAGGATGCTCGTAAGTCATTTTACAAAATAGATTTTGCTAAAGAGGGTTGTAATCACTTAGAATTAGCTCAACAATACAATGAATATGTTAATAATCTTCCAGAGTGGCAGAGTCCTAAGTTTGTGCAGGGATGGTTAACAGGTAAAAGATGGAACGATGAGAACAGCTTATCACCTACAGATTTTGCTAAAAAATATAATATACAAGGCACTTTTCAAAGAATTGAAGATGGTCTTTATTATTTTGATGAAAAAGACACATTTGGAGTAATGAATTTTAGATATGATAAATTTGGAAAATTAGTAAGCAATGTCAAAAAACAAAAGGGGTAGACCAAGAAAAAATTTACCCTTGAGAGATAAGGGTACACCAGAGCTAATGGTAAAGAGATTACGATTAGTGCAGGGTGGTGACCCTACTTTATCAACAACACCAATTGATATTTGCTATGCTAGAAAAATAATTTCTGCTGAACAATACAATGCAGGTCTCGTTTTTCTGTATTTACACAGGAGTATATTTGGCAAACCTTTTCCTATTTCAAATACATCTAAATTAATGTCACCAATAAGA
>Ga0208157_1000664_pt1 | contig 17763 bp, 30 predicted proteins | sample 5_EtaG_FD_184077 | JGI IMG/M metagenome (GOLD analysis project Ga0208157, IMG submission 184077) | Marine viral communities from the Subarctic Pacific Ocean - 5_ETSP_OMZ_AT15132 metaG (SPAdes) (version 2) | ecosystem: Environmental > Aquatic > Marine > Oceanic | place: Pacific Ocean | collected...
AAGTTTGGAAAAGAAAAAGCAGATAGTCTTGTAAATGACTTCTTGTTCTGCTATGATTAATGCATGGAGTTTACTTTACGATGAAATTTATGGAGATGATGAAATGAGCCCTTGTTCTCTTAACCACCAACATGATGATACTGTTTTTACAGTAGGATCAGGTAATACTGCATCCGCCACTAATTTTAATATTGATGCACCACCCGTAGAGAATATCACTATTGATACTTCTAATTTTGATACTGTTAATTTTGATGATGATGGTCTTGATTTTGATGTAAGTCAGTTTACAGTATCAGAAGAATCAGTAGTATCTTCAGTTAACTTTGATCATATTACATTTACTGATACACCAAAACCTGGAATAGAAACAGACAATCCTAGAAAGTATAAAGAAGATGAGTCCATCAAAGCTCTTCAGGATTATATTTCTACCACTTATGGTGGACATTATACTTCTGACAACAATAACGTCCAGACACTTGACCTTATTGAATCCGTAGGAGATGCAGAATCATTCTGCCGTTCTAATGCAATTAAGTATCTAAGTCGCTATGATAAGAAGGGACAAGCAAAACGTGATATACTAAAAGCATTACACTATTCACTTCTACTGTATCACTTCAGTGGACAACTAAATGAAACTACGACCCGTGGCTATGAAACTTTCTGATAAAACTCTTTCTGTTCTTAAAAACTTTTCAACTATTAATCAGTCTATTCTTTTCAAGCAGGGTAGTAAACTTCGCACGATTAGTGTGATGAAGAATATTCTTGCAGAAGCAACTGTAACTGAAGAGATACCTAAAGATTTTGGTATCTATGATTTAAATCAGTTCCTTAATGGACTTTCTTTACATCAAAGTCCTGAATTAGACTTTGTGAATGATGGACATGTTGTGATCAAAGAAGGTCGGATGAGATCAAAGTATTTCTTTGCTGATCCTAATGTAATCATTACTCCTCCTGACAAAGCAATTGATCTTCCTAGTGAAGATGTGTCTTTTGAATTAAGCACTGATCAATTAGATAAGTTACTTAAAGCAGCAGCAATCTATCAACTTCCTGATCTAGCTGTGGTTGGTGGAAGTGGTGTTGTTAAGATCCTCGTTCGTGATAAAAAGAATGATACATCAAATGATTTTTCAGTAACAGTAGGAGAAACTGATAAACAGTTTTCATTTAATTTTAAGGTAGAGAATATTAAAATTCTACCTGGCACTTATGATGTTTCTGTATCATCAAAACTTCTTTCACGTTTTACAAGTAAGAATCAAGATCTTACTTACTTCATAGCACTTGAACCAGATTCTACATTTGAATAATCATGTGGTATGTTATAGGGTGGACTATAGTTACTTTATGGTTACTGTCAAAGTTAGGTGTGTTTAAAAAATGATAGATCATAATTACGAGAACCCTTCCGAGGCACAAGATCTTGGTCATGTAGAGGCACAAGTCACTAAGGGTAAGAAGTATTATGATAAGGATGGGTGGGAAATATCTCCACCCATAAGTGATAGAGAATGTATCTATCGTTGCCTAGAGAACTGTCAAAACCTTGCTGGACTTGATAGGAAACAGGTTAGTAGATTGATGGATGATTTTAAAACTAAAAAAACTGAATTTGTACGCAACGAAGAGTATCCTGTATTATGAGTAGAGAAATTCCTACTGAAGAGTATATGCAAGATGGATGGGACTCTGGTCCCATTGGTTGCCATCATTACAAACGTGGGAGCCGTCATAATAAAATTGGTATGTGGATTATGTGGCTTTTCTACGGAATTGTACTCATACAAGTTCTTCATGCAATGACTGTCATACCATTTTTTCCTATCACATTTACAATCCTATCAGGGTTGTTTTTTATTTGTTATGTAGCTTGGAGGGCAACATGAAACTAACACAAGAAGTAATTGATAAGATTCAGGAAGCAATGTTACACACCAAAATGAATGGTGATGTAAATTGGCAAGATGGAGATGAGATTGATGTGTGTTTAGCAGGAACCTTTGCAGGAGATAAATTTATTAGTATAATAAATCGCACACGTAGTAACACCACCAAAAAATGAAAGAGTTTGATTATGATCTCGATTACAAGACACTTGACTTTTCAAACGAGGAGACTCGTCAACTTTATCGTATTGGAAGGGGAGAACAAGGAGTTCTACTGGTACGCCCTTATACTAACGATATTTGTGCTCATTGGAGATTCAAAACTCCTAACGAGGCAGTAGTATCATCCAACAAGATATATGCAATGTATCTTGACTATAAAGATGAGAAAGATTTTATAGGTATGGATATGTGCCGTAAGTTCCTTGAGATGGGGTTTACTCGTGCTAGAAGGTATGCTAATCATAACTCAGGTAAAAAGTACGACAACGAAGGTAATATAAGGCCACAAGAACCAGATCATGCAACTAGTAAGTATGCACAATCTGCAGGAATCTTTAAGAAAGTCAGGGATGTTGTAGCAAAGAGTGAAATCTATGTTACAATGAGAAAGCAGTGGAGATCATCTGAATGAATATCTTTGTTACTCACCCATCACCTTATGTGTCTGCTCAAGTTTTACCTGACAAACACGTTGTCAAAATGCCATTAGAGACATGTCAAATGCTTTCTATTGTTTGCTCTGAGAAATGGGGTCATGGTTATGGTGAATTGCACAAGAAAGATGGCACGGCATATTTTACAGAGAAAGGTGCATTTCGTGGTCACCCCTGCACCATATGGGCAAATGAATCACTTGTTAATACATGGTGGTTAGTTGCTCATGGTATAGGATTGTGTCAAGAATATACTCATCGTTATGGTAAGGTGCATAGTTGCCAAAAAACTTTAGAAGAAGCAGCAAGTATTATTCCTATTCTCAAACCAACCACCCCTACATCGTTTGCATTTGCAGGGCCTGACGAATTCAAGTATGATACCAGTATTGATATTTTTACTGCTTACAAGAGGTACATTGCCAGCAAACCTTGGGCGGCATCTAATTATCTACGTGACCCATCCAGAAAACCAAATTGGATTTAAATTATGAGAGATGAATTTCTCTGGGTTGAAAAGTACCGACCCCAAACAATTGAAGATTGTATTTTACCAGAACAGACTAAGAAAACTTTCTTAGAATTTCTAAATAAAGGTGAGATACCAAATATGCTTCTTGCTGGGCCTGCAGGATGCGGAAAGACTACAGTAGCAAAGGCCTTATGTAAACAATTAGGAGTAGATGTTTATGTCATTAATGGATCGGATGAAGGAAGGTTTCTTGATACAGTTCGGAATAGTGCCAAGAACTTTGCGTCTACAGTATCTCTTAGCAGCGAGTCAAAGCATAAAGTCATCATCATCGACGAAGCAGACAATACCACTCCCGACGTACAACTCCTTCTTAGAGCGAGTATTGAGGAGTTCTCAGGAAACTGCAGATTCATTTTTACCTGCAACTACAAAAACAAAATCATCGAGCCCCTCCACAGTCGATGTGCTGTTATCGAATTTGGAATCAAAGGAAAGCAAAAAGCAGACATCGCAACATGCTTTTTCAAGCGTCTTAACACAATATTGCAAAGAGAAGGAATAGAAGCAGATAAGAAAGTTCTTGCTGAACTTATCAATAAGCACTTTCCTGATTGGAGAAGAGTTCTTAATGAGTGTCAAAGATACTCTGTAGGTGGAAAGATAGATAGTGGTATACTTGCTCATTTTAGTGACGTAAAGGTAAATGATCTCATTAAAAACCTCAAAGAAAAGAACTTTCCAGAAGTACGTAAATGGTGTGTCAATAACTTGGACAATGATCCTTCTGTATTATTGCGTCGCATTTACGATAGTCTTTACGAATCCCTTGTCCCTAGCACTATTCCTGCTGCCGTTCTTGTTATTGCAAAGTACCAGTACCAAATCGCATTCGTAGCCGACCAAGAGATAAATATGCTTGCATGTCTCACTGAGATTATGGTAGAATGTAAATTCAAATGAATTTAAAAGATAAAATCTCTACAGCAAGAGATAGAATTAAAGAACTAGAGTTGATGGTTTCTGTATGGGAATCTCAGTTACCTAAAAAGAAATTTGGTGACAAGAATGATCATGTAGAACCTACAATTACCACACCACATGGTGAAATTAGCGAAACTCTTATGAGTGGAGCATTAGGTGACCACTATCGTAAACCACTAAACTAAACAAATGATCTTTCTATCAAAACCATCAGTATATAATCTACCTGGTACATGGGAGAAACAACCTGATGCTATCATACCTCACTTAAGTCTTACTCCTGATCAAGGATTTATTTTATTCTTTGGATTGGTTGTTATAGGTTTAGTTGCATATGGACTTTATCTTACAGTAGGAGCAGGTAAGAAAGAGTTAAGGGATCCTATTGACGAACATGCTAAGATGCATGAGTTGGGTATTGCACACGGTCATGGGGGTAATAAAGAGGCATATGAGATGTCTGGTAAACTTACTAAGGAACATACCCACGATTAATATTTTATTTTATTATGATTATTAGTGAAGCAGACGCTACATGGGCTGCTGATAAATTTATTGATTACTTTAAGAACTTTACTAATTTAGAAGAGTATCTTCGTGCTGTAAAGAAAGCAGTTATTACTAGTTCTAGTCAACTGCATGATCCTAAGGAGGATTTTTTTAATATGGATATTCATCCAGAAGAGATGGAGTTTGATATTCGATTGGTTGGTGCTCGTTTTCCTAATAGTATTCAGCAAGACTATTATAAAAATCTTTTAAGATCAGTTTCTTCTCACAACAATGAAGATAATATTCCTGGTAGGGAATTGAGATTGATGGTTTATGAAAAGAATAGTAATAAAGTTGTTGGATTTATTCGATTACAATCACCTTTAATTAATTCTAAACCACGTAATGAATGGTTAGGTAAACCACCTGATCTTAAGATATTCAATCGTCATGCTGTCATGGGATTTGCGATTGTTCCCTCTCAGCCTTTTGGATATAATTATCTGGGAGGAAAATTACTTGCTCTAATGTGCATCTCTCATTCTATTAGAGAGAAACTAAATGAGGTATTTGATAAAGATATTGCATTATTTGAAACTACTTCACTATACGGATCTAGTAGTTCATCCTCCCAGTATGATGGACTTAAACCATTCATGAGATTTAAGGGATTAACTGATAGTAAATTTATTCCTACTCTTTATTCTGAAGCATTTCATGAACTCCATGATCATTTTACTTATTTAAATAATAATACCCCATTAACTGACAATAGAGCATCGTCTAAGAAGTTAAAAAGACAGACAAAAATGATTGCTATTATTAGGAATAGTTTAAAGGATAAAAATGAAGAGAAATTGAAAGAGTTTAATAATATTATTGAAATGGCATTTGGGTTGACAGAAAAGAAAAGATTTTATATTTCGGATTATGGATATGGAAATGTTAGGGAAGTCTTACGTGGAGATCAAGATAAGTTAATACGTGGCCAAAATTGGGATAAATTTTATCTAGATAACATTATATCTTGGTGGAAGCGTAAAGCTGGAAAACGGTATGAGAAACTTAAACAAGAAGGTCGTTTCAGAGATAAGGTCGAACTCTGGACAGAAGATGACAATATTCAAATAATACGATGAATCCAGACGACAATCCTTTTTGGGGTGAACCTACTCCAACTGACTTATGGCAAGACATGGATAAACTCAACCGACTCTATGAAGAACTTGAGTGGGATCATACTGATTATCTAGAGTTTAAAATTGAAGGTAATCACATCACTATTCGTAATAAATCTAGAGAAGGAAGATGAATAACATTGTTTACTATTCATATAAAGCAAGTCCTCATGATCACGTAAATGATCACGAGTTAAAACGTTTTGACCATAGTATTAGTTCCCTTAGGAGATTTAATAATGAAATACCTGTTTATTTGTTTTGCGATGACCCTGAGCTTATTCCCCCTTATTTCTCTTTGGAATATGATGTAAGAGTTTTACCTTTTGAGAAAGCACATACTCATGGAATGCTATTCATTTATAGATGGTTTAATCTAAAGTTCTTTGATAAGAGAAGTGGAAAGTTTGATAATGCCAATATTCTTTATGTAGATTCAGATACTCTGTTCTATGGAGATGTTCAATATCTTTTTGAACATTACAACTATGCAGAAGTATTTGGTAGAGAAGAGTTTGGTTTCAGACATGATCCTAATACTGGTGGTGGGAAGGATATAAGGAAAGCACTTGATTATGTAGATCAATGCATTGTGGAGGCTGGTGGGAAGACACAGATATACAAATATTGTATGGGTGTGATGTTGTTTAATAATGGACTTCATTTAGATGTAATAGATCGTCTAGAGGAGTTGGTGGAGGTCATGTTAAAGATAAAAGAGAAAAAGATTCCTTATCCTGTGCCTAATCCTCGTATATACGATGAATATGCCATGTGGATCATATTAAGTAGGTTGGGAACGATAGGAGGTCTCTTTGGGGTGCAGGATGTAACTCAGGGATATGTGGAGAAGAAACATGAGGAGTTTTTTAATCCTATTGTTTTGCACTACACCACTAAAGGTGAGCAAAAACTTGCTCAAGAGGATGAAAGATTTAGAAATCTACTAAGAGATGTTGATGAATTTAGCGAACAAATTGATCCTTATCACACATTATGAAAAAAGCATGGAGGGTATGGAAGTATGCATTGGGTAGCTTCTCTGATGAAAAGACTAAACGATACGACAATTACATTGTTCTGGTACGTTCTATTATTTTCTTTTCTTATCTCATTACTAATTGTTTTATTACTGCAGGGGTGATCCGACATTGGAACTAAAAGATTGGCTTAATTCTATCAACTTCAATAAAGAGAATCTTATTGAGGAAGATCCTTCTACAATTAAGGATTATGCTCCTTATATTGTTAATCGTTGTTTATCAGGACATCTAGATTGTATAATGTTTGCAAACGAGATGAATAAATACTCTTTCCTTGATAAGGATATGCAATATTCATTTTATCTAAATACACTTAGGAAAAAGAAGAGATTCAGTCCCTGGCTCCGAAAGGAAAAAGTCACAGACCTCGAAATCATTAAACAATACTATGGTTATAGTAACGAAAAAGCATCTAATGCTTTGAAAATATTAACCCCTGAACAAATTAAATTTATTAAACAACGACTTGAAACTGGAGGATCGAAATGACTACCACTGAGCCCACTGTACAATGGTCACAAGACCAAATGGTAGAAGTGCTTCTCAATGAACCCGATGATTTCTTAAAGGTAAGAGAAACTCTCACAAGAATTGGTGTAGCATCAAGAAAAGAAAAAAAATTATATCAGAGTTGTCATATATTACACAAACAAGGTAAGTATTACATAGTTCATTTTAAAGAACTCTTTGCCTTAGATGGTAAACATGCTAATCTTACTCCCAATGACGTTCAACGTAGAAATAGGATTACTCGTCTTCTTTCTGATTGGGGACTTATCTCTGTAGTAAAAGATGAATCGGTAACGGACATCGCTCCACTCAATCAAATTAAAGTCTTGGCTTTTAAAGATAAAGGTGAATGGATACTAGAACAGAAGTATAATATTGGGAAGAAAACTAAACCAACAGAGGATACGTAACTTTACCAAATACTTAAAAAAATACCCTTTACATATAAATACTTTTGTGTTAATATGGAGACAAATGATCCTAAACTAAATTGGTTATGGATAATACAAAAACTTAAACTGGGGGTAAAATGCACAATTTAATTTCGTACAATAATCTCAAAGCATGGCCTTCATATGAGGAAACAGATCAAGTGGCAGAATACTTTGAGTGTATTACTGACTGTGCAATAGACGACAAAAGTTGCGTTCGAGAATGCAGATTAGTTTTAGACTAGAAAACCGAATAGAATTGGGAGGGGTTTCACACCCCTCTTTTTAATGCTTGCTTGTATAATTAGTAGTGTACGCCGTAAGGGTACACAATTCACACTCGCTTAATAAGGAGAACCATGAACACACTAGCAAGGTATCACGCTGCTAATCTTCCCGATCTATTTGATAGGATAACTAAGAATAGCATAGGAATGGATGATTATCTGAATAGTTTCTTTAATTCAGATATTCCACAATCTAATTATCCACCATACAATTTAATACAATTAAACAATCATGAGTCGAAACTCGAAATCGCACTTGCGGGCTTTAAGAAAGATGAACTCAAAGTCTATACAGAGTTTGGAAAATTACATGTCGAAGGCAAGAAAGAAGAATCAAAAGTTGATGGGGAATTTGTCCACAAAGGATTGGCCCAACGCTCCTTTGAACGGATCTGGACGGTCACCGATGATACGAAGGTTGGATCCGTCAAGTTTGAAGATGGATTATTAACAATAGAACTAAATAAGATAGTACCCGAACACCACGCTCGTAAAGAGTATCTTTAATTATGGCACTATCTGAAAAAACCCACGACTATCTACTCGAAGCAGAAGGATGTCTTAGATCAGCAATTAAGACTGCTGCTACTTGTGAAAAACCATTAGTTGTAACTCAACTATCTCAATTACTTATGGACATTGAACGTGTCAAAGAATTTGAAAAACTGCAAGACATCGTAGATGAAGAAATGCAGAAGAAGAGAGAGTCTTGACAGACTCTCTTTTTTTTCTTATAATAAAAAGAGGTAACTATAAATTATGACGGTTAAACTGATACTCTTAAAATCAGGAGAAGACATCATTGCTGATGTTACAGAAATGATTGTAGGAGAAGGTGAAGAGAAAAAAGTCATTGGATATTTCTTTGATAAGGCATGTATAGTAAAACTAAAAGAAGGTCAAGAACCTACAGAGAAGAAGTCTGCTTTTCAGGTTTCGATGTTTCCGTGGATGCCTCTTTCAGCTGACTCACATATTCCTGTTCCATCCGATTGGGTGGTAACAATGGTGGAACCAAAAGAAAAACTTAAACAAATGTATTTGGAGGATGTATTAGGAAATGGCCAAAATAGTAAAGGTAGTGACTCTGATGAGTCAACAACTGTTGATTAGTGAAATTGAAGAGGTTGCAGCTGTAGTTCCTGGTGAACCTGATTGTAAATTAATTAATCCTTGCATCATAAAAGATGATTTAGTTTTAGAACCTTGGTTGCTTAAAGTAACAAAGGATGATATATTCATGCTGAGTTCTGATAAGATTCTTACTCTTGTAGAACCAACACCCACCTTACTTGAAAAATACTTAACCCTTACAGAATGAAATTCTACACCAACGTTCAACTAATCGGAAACCAATTCTTGGTTCGTGGAGTTGAAAATGGTAGAAGGTATGAACACCGTGATGAGTTCTTTCCGACTCTATTTGTCAAATCTAAAAAGAAGACTAAATATAAGACGTTAAATGGAGAGTCAGTTGAAGCAATTAATCCAGGCTCGGTACGAGACTGCCGTGAGTTCTATAAAAGATATGATGATGTTGAGGGATTTGAGATATATGGGAATGATAGGTACATATATCAATATATCTCAGAGAAGTATCCTGAAGATGAGATCAAGTTTGACATCAGCAAGATTAAACTTGTTACTTTGGATATTGAAACTACGTCTGAGCAAGGTTTCCCTAATGTGGAATCGTGCGTCGAAGAGATTCTGGCAATCACAATACAAGACTATACAACTAAGCAGATCGTTACTTGGGGAAGTAAACCCTTTAAGAATAATCGGAATGATGTAATCTATCATTATTGTTCAACTGAGCATGAATTATTAACATCGTTCATAAACTATTGGATGCAAGATGTTCCAGATGTGATTACTGGTTGGAACATACAGATGTTTGATATACCTTATATTTGTAAGAGATTAGAGAGAGTTCTTGGTGAGAAGTTAATGAAGAGGTTCTCGCCTTGGGGTCTTGTGAGTGAGGGTGAGATACATGTAATGGGACGCACCCAGATTGTATTTGATGTTGGTGGTGTAACTCAACTCGATTACATGGATCTTTATAAGAAGTTTACTTATAAGGCACAAGAGTCTTATCGATTGGATTATATTGCAAAGGTAGAGTTGGGTCAGCAGAAGTTAGATCACTCTGAGTTTGATACCTTCAAAGATTTCTACACAAAAGGCTGGCAGAAGTTTATTGAATACAATATAATTGACGTGGAACTTGTTGACCGTTTGGAAGACAAGATGAAACTGATTGAACTTGCACTGACTATGGCATATGATGCAAAGGTCAATTATAATGATGTGTTCTATCAGGTAAGAATGTGGGACACCATCATTTATAACTATTTAAAGAAGAGGAATATAGTTATTCCCCCTAAGAATAGATCTCAAAAGAACGAAAAATACGCAGGTGCTTATGTCAAGGAACCGAAACCAGGAAAGTATGATTGGGTGGTTAGTTTTGACCTCAATAGTCTGTACCCTCATCTTATTATGCAATATAACATTTCCCCAGAGACCCTCAGGGAGACTCGACATCCCAGTTCGAGCGTTGAAAGGATCTTAAATGAAGAGGTAGATGACTTTGATCCAGAGTATGCTACTTGTGCCAATGGAGCACAGTATAGAAAGGATGTGCGTGGATTTCTGCCAGAGTTGATGGATAAGATGTATGGTGATAGAGTAGTATTTAAAAGGAGGATGTTAGATGCCAAACAAGCTTATGAGAAGACTCCATCTCTTTCTCTTAGTAAAGAAATTGCCAGATGCAACAATATACAGATGGCGAAAAAGATATCTCTTAACAGTGCTTATGGTGCTATCGGCAATCAGTACTTCCGCTATTACAAACTCGCTAATGCAGAAGCAATTACTTTGTCTGGCCAAGTATCCATTCGTTGGATAGAGAACAAAATGAACCAAAAGATCAATAAGATCTTAAAAACTGAGGATATTGATTATGTTATTGCTTCGGATACTGATTCCATCTACCTTAATCTTGGTCCTTTGGTTGACCGTGTATACCAAGGCAGAGAGAAAACTAATGAGGGCGTTGTCACGTTCCTTAATAAGATCTGTGAGATGGAATTTGAGCCGTATATTGAGAGTTCTTATCAAGCGTTGGCCGACTACGTGAGTGCCTATGATCAAAAGATGCAGATGAAGCGAGAGAACATTGCTGAACGTGGCATCTGGACTGCTAAGAAGAGATATATCCTAAATGTATGGGATAGTGAGGGTGTTCGATATGAAGAACCCAAACTTAAGATGATGGGTATTGAGGCAGTCAAATCCTCAACTCCTGCACCATGTAGAGAGATGATTAAGAATGCTCTCAAACTTATGATGAATGGCACTGAGGAGGACGTGATTGACTTTATTGATAAGTCACGGAAGGAGTTTAAAAAACTTCCACCAGAGGAAATTGCCTTTCCTAGATCAGCAACTAATGTTGTCAAGTATCAAGCACATTCTACAATCTATGCAAAGGGAACTCCTATACATATACGTGGTGCATTATTGTACAACCACTATGTTAAGCAACATAAGTTGGATAATAAGTACTCTCTCATTCAGAATGGTGAAAAAGTCAAGTTCTGTTACCTGAAGAAACCAAATATTATTCATGAGAATATTATTTCTTTCATTCAGGACTTTCCTCATGAGATTGGACTTGATATGTATATCGATTATGATCTGCAATTTGACAAGGCTTTCCTTGAACCACTCAAGATTATTCTTGATGCGATTGGATGGAATGTAGAGAAAACTGTAAACCTAGAACTTTTCTTCTCCTAATGGAATTACCTATTAATGACAAAGACTTATCAACAATTGTTAATGCTCTTTCTCTTGGTGGTGATGCAAGATTATATCATCTTTTGAAAGGAGTGAAAGAGGATAGAGCACTAAAACCAAGGACTAATTAATGGATATACAGTGCTTAAAGGAGTATCAAGTGATATCCATTAAGAATTTTCATGAAGCGAGTTTGGAAGATAGAGTAAAAATTAATGAGTGTATCGAAAAAAGTTATTTACATAATTTGACTTCTTCTCCATATGGATATAATTTTCCTGTACGGGAAGATAAGACTTCATTTTTTTCTAATTTATATGAAAAATATAAAAAAGTGTGTTATGAACTTTTTGGCAACTTTCATATTACTCCACAAAATCAAACTACATGTTGGTGTTATAGGAGTAATATAAATGATTCAAAATCTGTTTGGCATAACCACCTTTGCAGTTCTACTATAAATGGTGTATACTATTATCAAGTAGAAGGAGATGGAATTTCCTTTGAACGTAAAGGAAAAGAATTCTATTACACACCTAACCAAGGAGAATTACTTATTTTTCCTAATGATTTAAATCATAAACCTGATAAGGCTACTTCTGAGAATTGGAGATATTCTATTAATATGGAAATATTAACTGAAGAATCTTCATCAACATTATTTAAAAAATATGGACTTTCTTAAAGACATTGTAAAGGAGATTGGAGATGACTTCACCCAACTCGCATCCGACATTGAAGAAACTGAAAGATATGTGGATACAGGTTCGTACATTTTTAACGGACTCGTTTCAGGTTCTATATTTGGTGGCGTATCTGGCAACAAGATTACCGCTATTGCTGGTGAAAGTAGTACAGGGAAAACTTTTTTCTCTCTCGCTGTTGTCAAGAATTTCCTTGATAGTAATCCCGATGGGTATTGTCTTTATTTTGATACTGAGGCTGCCGTTAATAAACCATTACTTCAGTCCCGTGGGATTGATTTAAATAGATTGGTTGTTATCAATGTGGTAACTATTGAAGAGTTTCGCACTAAGGCACTTAAGGCAATTGATATATATTTAAAGACTGACACAGCAGATCGCAAACCTTGCATGTTTGTGTTAGACTCTTTAGGAATGCTCTCCACCGAGAAAGAGATTAGGGACGCACTTGACGACAAACAAGTACGTGATATGACCAAATCTCAATTGGTTAAGGGAGCATTTAGAATGTTAACTCTTAAACTCGGTCAGGCGAATGTCCCACTCATTGTCACAAATCATACGTACGATGTCATCGGAGCTTATGTTCCAACAAAAGAAATGGGGGGAGGTAGTGGACTCAAATATGCAGCGAGTACAATCATATATCTCACAAAGAAAAAAGAAAAAGATGGAAAAGAAATCATTGGAAACATTATCAAAGCAAAGACTCACAAATCACGTTTAAGTAAGGAGAATAAGACTGTTGAGATACGTTTATTTTATGATGATCGTGGTCTTGACCGTTACTATGGTCTACTGGAACTGGGTGAGATTGGGGGACTCTGGAAGAATGTCGCAGGAAGATATGAGATTGGAGGCAAAAAGATATACGCAAAACAGATCCTTTCAGATCCAGACACCTACTTTACTGAAGATGTAATGCAAGCCCTTGATGAAATAGCACAAAAGGAATTTAGTTATGGAGAAGGTTGAGTTTCTAATTCTTAGAAACCTTTTATATAATGAGGAGTATGTTCGCAAAGTAGTTCCTTTTCTAAAGGCAGAATACTTTGAGAATTTTAACGAGAAGGTTGTATTTGAAGAGATTCTGAATTTCGTTCAAGAATATAATCAACCTGCAACAAGAGAAGTTCTTTGTATCGAGACTGAGAAACGTCAAGATATAAATGATTCTTCTTTTAAGGAGATCTCTGATTTGATTACTTCTCTAGAAGAATCTCCTTCAGAGTTTAATTGGTTAGTCGATACTACTGAGAAGTGGTGTCGAGATCGTGCTATATATTTGGCATTGATGGAATCAATACAGTTAGCAGATGGAAAGGATGACACTAAAGGAAGGGATGCTATTCCTACTATTCTCTCTGATGCTTTGGCTGTGTCTTTCGATTCTAATGTAGGACATGATTATCTAACCGATTATGAGGAAAGATACGAATCGTACCACAGGAAAGAAGATAAGATCCCGTTCGATCTTGAATACTTTGACAAGATTACAAAAGGAGGTATTCCGAATAAGACTCTCAACATTGCTCTTGCTGGCACAGGGGTTGGAAAGTCTTTATTTATGTGCCATGTGGCAAGCAGTGTCCTCCTCCAAGGCAAGAACGTCCTCTACATCACTCTCGAAATGGCAGAGGAAAAGATTGCGGAGAGGATCGATGCTAACTTACTTAATGTTCCTATACAAGACATAACTGATCTACCTAAACAAATGTTTGATAGTAAGGTGACAAACCTTGCACAGAAGACTCAAGGTACTCTTATTATCAAGGAATATCCAACTGCATCAGCACACAGTGGCCACTTTAAGGGATTACTTAATGAACTGGCATTGAAAAAATCTTTTAGACCCGATATAATATTCATAGACTATCTTAATATTTGTGCATCATCAAGATACCGAGCAGGAAGCAATGTTAACTCCTATTCATACATCAAAGCAATCGCAGAAGAACTACGGGGTCTCGCAGTTGAGGCGAACCTTCCGATTGTATCTGCCACTCAAACTACTCGTAGCGGCTTTGCTAGTAGCGATGTGGACCTTACTGACACCTCTGAGTCTTTTGGACTCCCTGCTACTGCTGACCTTATGTTTGCCCTTATTTCTACAGAAGAGTTGGAGGGTTTGAATCAGATAATGGTGAAGCAGTTGAAGAATAGATACAATGATCCGACAGTTAATAAGAGATTTATTGTTGGTATTGATCGTGCTAAGATGAGACTGTATGACTGTGAGCAAAATGCACAACAAGATGTCATTGACAATGGACAAGAAGAAGAGTATAATCCCGAAGAGAAACCTAAAAAATCATTTAACGACTTTAAATTCTAATGACTGTAGACACTGAAAAGTATCTTGAATTTGTACAGGAAGTTACTAGTGCTCCGAGTACAGATCTAGCTGCATTACTTTCTCGTATCACTGAACTTGAACTTGATCATGATGCAAATGTTCCCAAACTGTTAACTGCTGCACTAGGTTTGACTGCCGAGTCTGGTGAGTTTACTGAAGTAGTAAAGAAGATTATCTTACAGGGTAAACCATATAATGAAGAGAATGTCTTTCATATGAAGAGAGAATTGGGTGATATATGTTGGTATTTGGCACAGGCTTGTATGGCACTAGATACTACATTCGATGAAATCATTGAGATGAATGTAGACAAACTCAAAGCAAGATATCCTGGTGGAGAGTTTGATGTTCATAAATCAGAAAACCGTAAAGAAGGAGACCTATGAGCGAACAACAAACACTTAAGTTTACCATAAGACAAGATGGTACTGTGCTTGAAGAGGTTACTGGTGTCGTTGGTAACGAATGTGAAAATATAACTAGAACTATAGAGAATAAACTTGGCAATGTAATTGCTATAACTCATAAACCAGAATACTACAACAATGTCACACTTCAGCACAATCAAAACGAAACTCAAGAACAAACCACAACTAGTTGAAGCATTAGAGTTACTTCAGTATGATGTTAAGGAGGATCAGCAACTTAAAGTTACTGGTTCTCATGGTATTGGACATGAAACTGTAGAGGCTGAGGTTGCTATTGGAACTGATATTGGATTTCGTATGCATCCAGTAACGGGTGAGTATGAATTAGTAGCAGACCTAGAGACATGGAATCAACCCATTCCTGTAGAGAGGTTTATAGATAAGGTTAATCAACAGTATGCACGTATGACAGTTCATAATGTGGTCAAAGATATGGGATTTCAGGTTGACGAAGAGTGGGAGATGCAAGATAATAGTATTGAACTTACAGTTACAAGGTGGGTTCAATAAATAACTAGAAAGTCTGGTCAGATGGCAACTGTATCTCCCTCTTATCAACAAAAAGGAGTAGCAAATCCATATTATGTAATGGATCAAAGCACTATTGTTGCCACTAAAAATGCTTTAAAAACAAAAGGTGTGACTGTTGCAGCAAAAGATATTTTATTTAAGGCTGTTGATAAGGTTAAGGGACAAACAATAGTTGCTAATTCTGGTAAATTTTTATTTCAATTAGCTTTAAATAAGCAATCGCAGTTGAATTATGGTATTAAGATAACCAAGAAACAAGTCAAAGGACATCTTGGTATGAAGACTAGAAAAGACAGCACTGCTTCATCCAATGTAAATGAATTTTTGACAGTATATTATTTGTTGCATAAACAGGGAACACCAAAAGATTTAGAAGATCTATCCTGTAAAGAGAAAAAAAAATCAACAGGTGTTCTAACTGGAGAAGGAACTCCTGTTACTTACGAGATGTTATGTGAGATGATCGATAGGGATGAAAGTGCAGAAAGGGATATTAAAATTGGTATGAATAATGCAAAGGCTGTAAAAAAAGATATTAAGGGAGAGAAAATAAAAAATTTATATTGGGTTCCGAGAGGAAAACCACAAGGTATATCTCCCAAGACTCCCTCTGATGTTATTATAGAATTTAAAGATGGTACATTTCAGGGATATTCTAATAAAATATCAGCAGGAAAGGATGATACTCCTAAATTTAATACTAACATTTATGCTTTTTACGGTAAATTAGAGAACACTAAACAACAAACTGCACTCGGTAATATTATAAACACTGCATGGAATGATGCAGCTGCTGATGTAAAAGGTGCTACAGCAAAAGGAGTTATCCAATCGTTTGATATCACACAAGAAGCCTTTAGTGAAAGTAAATCAAGAAATGCATTTGCTAATCTCTCATCTTCTTTTAAAATAGATAATTTAGATTTTTATGCTGACGGTTTTTATTATCCATTTAGAAATAATTTAATTAAAGGATTCTCGAAGTATTTGGAAAAACCTACTAATATGGTGTATTTTTTAAACACCATATACTTTTATACTTATGATGATCCTCGATCTGCCTTCACACCTTGTCCATATAAACTTTTAATAGGTAGAGAAAGTGGACAGAGCACTATTAAAGACGTATCAGATAATGAAGAATTGAAAGAATTATTAGTCAATAAAGATTCAAAAAGAATTAAAAATATAAAAACAGTTTATGATGGAAAATCTCAATCATTTAAAATAGGATTTACTTTTGCGAATGGAAATAATAAAAAAGTTGAAATACCTATTACTGTTAGAACTAGGGCAGCAGGTGGATGGTCAGGTAAATCACTATTCATTACTACATCTGGTGTGAAATTCGTATAAATATAGTATACAAGTAAGTTATATGAAGAGTTTTTTCCAATTTCTAACTGAAGTCGAGTCAAAAGCATCTGCACAAGCACGTAAATTAGGACTCAAGAGTGACGGCCATGGTGGTTGGATAGATCGTCGTGGAGATTTTGTTGCAAAGACAGAAGGAGATAGATTAAAATTTTTTAATAAGGGGCAAAAAGCAGCAGAAGATCCTGCTCAAGCTCGTAGACGTACACCAGAACTTCCAGTCAACGCAAAGAAACAAGCACAAGGTCCAGTTCAACAAATGTTGAAACGCAGGAAGGATGATGACCTTGCAGGAGCACCTTTACAGAAAAAACCAGAGGAAGAAGGTAAAGAAGGTGAAGGACAGACTCTAACAACAGCATTTGGAAGGTTCAATCCACCCACTGTAGGGCATGAAAAGTTATTAAGTGCTGCAAGAAAGGCAGCCGCAGGTGGGCCACTCAAGATTTATCCATCAAGAACACAGGATCCAAAGAAAAATCCTCTTGATCCTGACATGAAGATCTCTTATATGAAGAAGATGTTTCCTGATTATGATGAAGAGATTGTTAATGATTCAGAGATGAGATCTATTTTTGATGTTCTTAAAACTGCTGATGAAGATGG
>Ga0208157_1000665_pt1 | contig 17748 bp, 21 predicted proteins | sample 5_EtaG_FD_184077 | JGI IMG/M metagenome (GOLD analysis project Ga0208157, IMG submission 184077) | Marine viral communities from the Subarctic Pacific Ocean - 5_ETSP_OMZ_AT15132 metaG (SPAdes) (version 2) | ecosystem: Environmental > Aquatic > Marine > Oceanic | place: Pacific Ocean | collected...
CTCAATATGATCCAAAATCTTATGAAGATCAGATAAAAGATCTGGAATTAAAAGATGTGTCGTATGATGATGTTGCTGCACTTATTCGTGAAGGTAATATTGTTACTATATTTCAAGGTAAATCAGAAGGTGGTCCCCGTGCTTTAGGTAATCGTTCTATCCTATTTGATCCAACCATTAAGGATGGTAAAGATATTGTTAATAAGGTTAAACGTAGAGAGTGGTTTAGACCATTTGCGTGTTCTATTAAAGAAGAGAAAGTCCATGAATGGTTTGATCTCAAAGGAAGAGATAAGACACCATTTATGATGTATGCTGTTAAATGTCACGAAGGTATTGAAGAGAAGATACCATCAGTAATTCATGTTGATGGTACATGTCGTATTCAAACTGTAACGAAAGAAGAAAATAAACATTACTATAATCTCATTGATGCTTTTGAGAAAATTACAGATGTACCTATTCTCTTTAACACTAGTTTTAATCTTGGGGGAGATCCTTTGGTCGAAACTATTGAGGATGCACTTGATACATTAAGTCAAAGTGATATTGAATACATGTATCTTCCAGAGATTGGGAAGTTAGTTAAAGTCCCTAATAAGAGTATAGACCATTCAAATGTTGTATCAAAGAAGATTAAGTTCATTAAATGAAGATAGTTTTTGTTAATGGATGTTTTGATGTTCTTCACCCAGGTCATATAGCACTATTTCAATATGCAAAATCTCTTGGTGACTATTTAATAGTTGCCATAGATTCTGATGAGAAGGTGGCATTAGATAAAGGGTTTGATAGACCTATCTTTACAATGGAAGATAGGAGATTTGTGTTAGAAGCTATTGAATGTATTGACATAGTTCACACATTTAATAATAGGTCGGGTTTAGAAAACTTGCTAGAATGTATCAAACCTGATATACTGGTGGTTGGATCCGATTGGAAAAACGGTGTTGTCGTAGGACGTGAACATGCTAAAGAAGTTAAATTCTTTGAAAGACAAGGAGATTACTCCACAAGTCGTACAATTCAAGGTATTAGTTATAGGTGAAACATGCGTAGATAGATACATCTACGGTAAGACCTCTAGATTAAGTCCAGAGGCACCTGTTCCTGTTCTAGAGTACGAACGTAAAGAAGAGTGTCAAGGAATGGCACAGAACGTCAGGAACAACCTAATGTCATTTGGTTGTGATGTTTATATTATGAGTAATGAATTAAAACCAGTTAAGACAAGATATGTTGATATTCGTTCTAATCAACAGATCATGAGACTTGATGAAAATGATGAGGTTGATTCTTTTAATTGGGAGTTACCTGATGGCAATTCTTATCCTACTGGTATACATAATCACCCAACTCCTTTGGGGGATCCTTTTGATGCTATGGTTATATCTGACTACAATAAAGGATTCCTTTCGGAAGAAAAGATATTTGAATTAGTTGAGTGGTTTGATGGTCCTGTATTCATAGACAGTAAGAAAACCAAATTACCAAAGAAGAATTGTTTTATTAAAATCAATGAGTTAGAGAGAAGTAAATTAAAAGGAAAGTATCCTAATGCTATTGTAACTAAAGGTTCTCAAGGAGCAGAGTATAAAGGTATACCATATCTTGGTGTTAAGGTTCCTACCTTTGATGTATCAGGTGCAGGTGATACCTTTCTTGCTGCGTTAACATATTTCTATCTTGAATCTGGAAGGATAGAGTTAGCAATACCTCTTGCTAATCGTGCTGCTTCAATTGCTGTACAACATCCAGGTACTTATATTCTTTCTATTGATGAAGCAGATGATTTACGTAGTTGATATTGACGGTACTATAAGTAATTGTCCAATAGGACAATACGAGAAATCCGAACCAATGATGGATCGGATAGAGAAGTTAAATAAATTGTATGATGAAGGAAACAGTATTGTTTTTTATACTGCTAGAGGTATGGGTAGGTTTGATGGTGATGGTCAGAAAGCACATGAAGCATTTTATGATCTAACTTATAATCAACTTAAGTCATGGGGATGTAAATTTGATAAGTTACACATGGGTAAATTCCATGCACATTACTTCATAGATGATAAAGGAATTAATTCCGAGGATTTCTTTGGATGAAGATAGTAGAAAAGGGATGGGGATATGAGAAGTGGATCTGCAATAGTTCAAACTATTGTGGAAAACTTCTATTTTTTAATGCAGGTATGAAGTGTTCATATCATTATCACAAGATTAAAGATGAGACATTCTATGTTCAGAGTGGTGAACTAAAGATGACTCATGGTTACGAAGATGATTTCTCTGATGCAAAGACAGTTATATTAAAGAAAGGTGATAAATTCTATATCCCTCCTGGGTTAAGACACATGATGGAGGGTATTACAGATGTAGAATTATTCGAATTCTCTACAGAACATTTCGAAGATGATAGTTATAGAATAGTTAGGGGTGATTAAATTCTGTATGGAGTTTTGCATCTGCGAGTGATGCTGCCATTGTCCATGCTGATTCACCTGATACCATATGTTGATCGCAATAATGCTCTATGGTATCTTCCATAAGTTCCATTAAGGATATTAAGTTTGCTGCTTTTTCAGGAGTTATTGACATATTCATGTACCGTAATAAATTTATGATCTGACCAAGACATATTTGACTCGGTGTTATATTGATATTTACCTTCTAAATGTTTAGGGAATGGTATTTCTTTAATATCAGCACCTTCTTTGTCTGCAATGATTTCTGCAACAGTATAGAAATCTATAGAGTCTCCACTACCAAGATCATAGATACCAGAAGGATTGTTAGCATTTAATACTACATCAACTACGTCATTAACACAAACAAAATCTCTTGACATTTTTTTAGAGTCTTCAAAGACTTTAATTTGACCAGTCATCTTTGCTTGTTCAGTAAACTTACTGATAGGACTACGTTGATCTCCTTTCAATTCTTCTCCAGGTCCATATACATTAAAGAATCTAAATCCTTGTATATTACTGAAACGATCTATGTTATCTTGTACCCAATAATCAATTTGAAGTTTTGTTATAGCATAGTAGTTTAATGGATTTAGATCCCCCCAACCAGCACTTCCATTACCATACACAGATGCTGACGACGCATACTTTACTGGTATATTATACTTGATAGCTTGTTCAAATAAACGTAGAGTGAGGTCTACGTTATAGAAATGTAACTTATTAAGATCTGTTTCTACAGTCGAAGAGATTGCTCCCATATGAATGATCTCATCTATATCATCCCAGTTAGGGAAGTTCTCAATCATATGAACTGCATTAAATGCTTCTACACCAATATACTTTTCTTCTCTTTCTTTAAAGTGTGATCCAATAAATCCATTACATCCAGTAATCATTTTCATAAATAAAACCTTCAACCACTAAATTATAAATAAGAATAACATAGAATTATTAAATTCGCAAGCAGGAACAGGCATGACAAATCCTACCTTTGGTTATTTAGGATCGTTAACACCATCTAAAGATGCAAGAGCTATTCTTCATACTGCAGATTCAGGCAAGTTAGTTGAGGGAAAACTTACTGTTACTCACAAGAATCCATTTCCAACTAGAATAAGAGTTGGTGTTTCTTCTGGATCGTTAACAGAATTTGATCCTTCATCATATATCATTTATGATCATATTATTGAAGAAGGTGAGAGTTATGAAACTGCATCGATATATTATGCAAATAATCAAAATTTAGTAATAGAATCTGACAAGGATAATACAAGTTTTATTATTCAGGGTCAGATGCTTGATGATCCAACAGGACAATCTGGATTTGTTAATTCAGTAAAGTTATCTAATCCTAAATCTCAAGCAGTTTTATACACTGTTCCTAGTGGTGAAGAAGCAACAATAAACATTTTCATTACCAATCAAGGTCCGAATCCATCCAGAGTTAGAATTGGTGTAAGTTCAGAAAATGAAATTACACTTGCTCCAGACGAGTACATGGAGTATAACCTTGATGTAAATCCAAGACAGACATATCAAAGAACTGATATTAAAGTACGTGGAGATCAAAGTGTTATCGTCTATACTGATAATCCTGATGTAGCGTTTGCTGCATACGCTAAATTTAATTATACAATTATTACTACCGACTTATCACTAGCAGGTAGTTTAGATGTTGGTACAACTCTTGATGTTGGTAGTAATCTTACGGTTGGTGGAACTTCTGTTCTTACAGGAAAACTTACAGCATCTAGTGGATTGGATGTATCTGGATCTACCGATGTAAGAGGAACACTTACTGGTTATAATTCCACTGATGTTCAAAAATATGGTATATCAAATGAAACTGGTTTAATATCTACTCAAGGATCTATATCTTCTGTTGGTGGTATTAGTACATCTGGTACTCTTGAAGTTGGAGCAAATAAATTTAGTGTTGACCCATCCACTGGTAACCTCACAGGTACTTCTGGGTCATTTTCATCTAATTTAGATCTTCTAAATAATAAGGTAACAAATCTTGCAGAGCCTACTGATCAAACAGATGCTGTTAATCGTAGGTATGTTGATTCAAAGATTACTGCTTTCTCTATCGCACTAGGATAAACAAGGATTATGGCAAAGAAACAGATTCGGGATTATATATTTTCTCCAGGTATTGCTGGTGTAGGGACGCTAAAACTTCTTGGTAAGTATGATAGTGAACAACTTTTGTTGATTACTAATACTGAAAAGAATGAAGTTTTATATAATTTTGCTGATACTACAAGACAAGTTAGTGTCGCATTTAATCAAACTGGTTCTGACCCAGATTTTATAAATGAAAACATGAGAACTAATGGTGTAACAACTATTACGTTCTTATATGATACTACAGCATATGCATCATCTGATCCTGTTCAGATCTTTGTTGAACAAGATGAGCAAAGAACTAGACCATACGACTTCGGTACAGACGCTATCGAACGTATGCGTTTTGCTGCTCCAGAGTCTATGCTTGATGCTGACTTTGAGTATGGAATTCAACCAACGAAGTGGCAAAGTATTGACCTATTAAGAAATTATCCTTCTATATACGAGATTCCTGGTTCTGATATTGCTACAACAGAGATTGTAACAGATGCTTCAGCAGGTTCTAGTGGTATTGGTCCTTCTTTAATTACAGTTACTACAATATTAGAACATGGTCTTTCTGTGGGAGATCCTATCAGTATGAAAGGTCTTGCTGATTCTGTGATAGGATTTTCATCTGCTGAAGGTTCATTTATTATTAATACTGTTCCTAATTCAAAAGAATTCACTTATTATTCAAAAGCAAAAGTAGGAACTACTGCTGGTTCTTCACTTAAATCTAGTTTTACATTCCTAAAAGAAGCTGGATTCTATACTGGTGCTGAAATTGGAACATCTCCTACATTCACTGTAGACACAAATGGATCAGCAGGAAATTTTGCGACAGAAGGTTCTACACCTGCTGGTTCTGTAACATTTGGTATAAATCCATCATCTACCTTGCCACCTATAGGTGCTCCTTTATCTGCTACTGGTATTGCAACAGGAACACAGGTAACTGGTGTTGTTGGTACTAATACTACTCTTAATATTACGAATTCATTTGTTGCACCTGTATCAACTATTACATTTAACGATACACAAAATATTGCAATTGGTGCTGCATTAAACAATGGTTCTGGTGATACTATTTTCGTTACTAATATTGAAGGTAGTGTCGTAACATTGTCTTCTCCATACACAACAGATAAAACAGGTAACAGTTTTATTTCTGGTGCTGTGGATGGTATTATACAGAACTTTGGATTAGGTATAGGATCAGCAGCATCAACACCAATACACCCATGTGCAGTATTTAATGTTCAGAGAACAAAGGGTGCTTATACTTCTGTTAGTATAAACGAAAAAACAGAATACTCAAATTTAGCACCAACTTGGATTGGTGGTGACAATAACGGTGGAGCAGGAGTAGGTGCTTTATTTACAGTAATTAGAACTGGTGGATCTAGTGCTGGTTATACTGTAAGTCTTAATAGTGGTGGTGAAAACTATGTAGTTGCTGGAAATGTTATATTTAATATCCTAGGATCTCAAGTTGGTGGTGTTGATGGTACTCCTGGAGTTGGTACACCAGCAGACGAAGCTGGTAATGATTTAAGAATTGAAATAACATCTGTTGATGGTAATGGTGCTATTGATGGGTTTACTGTACAATCAACTCATAGTAACATTAGTGGCAGTCCTTCAGTAGTTGCTTCTACTTCTATCAATGACGGTAGGGATTATTTTGTTGGAGAAAAAATTACGATTTATGGTAACCAGTTAGAAGGTTCTTCTCCTGAACAGGATCTTGATATTTACATTACTGGAGTTGGTGCAGAAGGAAACATTACAAGTTATAATACATTTGGTGTAGGTCTTGATGCAAGTCAAACTTATACAAACCAAAACCAAGATAGTACTAGTGGATCTGGTATCAATGCTCAATTTGATATTGACCGAACTGGTTCTGGTGTTACCAGACAGGAAGTACATGAGATACTTATCGGTGGAACAATTGAAACTGGTGATACATTCAAAGCAATAATCACTGAAACTATTAATAGCACAATATCTGAATTTGAATATACTGCACTTGCTGGTGATACTGTAACTGAAGTAAGGAATGGACTTGTTTTATTAATCAATGATCTTGCTGAACAGAATGCTGGAAATCCAACACCATGTTATGCTGTAAGTAAAGCAGATCAAACACCAACTAATGGAGTGGCAGTAATAGATTTATTTTCTAAAACTCCTGGAGTTAACTTTCTTTGTGCTGTAGTCACAGAAGATTCTGGTGGATTTGGTGCTGACACTCAAACAATGTCAGTTTCTATTACTACTACTAATTCTAATACATCGACTTCACCATCATATACAGTAACTACTCAAAATCAAGGTACTGGATATGCAATTAATGATACTATTACTATTAATGGTAGTAGAATGGGTGGAGTAGATTCAACTAATGATTTAACTATTACTGTTAGTTCTGTTACTGCTGCTGGTGCTATTACTGGAATTTCTCATTCTGGTACAGCCGTTGATGGTAGTGAACAGTTCGATAGAATGTTTGTAAACGCTCCTTCTTTTGGAGCAAGATTCCTTCCATCAATTACTGGTGGAGTATATTCTCCTACTGTTGATGATGCTGGTACTGGATATAAAGTTGGATATCAATTTAAGATTCTTGGTAGTACATTGGGTGGTTTAGATACAACCAATGATATGACTATCACTGTAACTGATATAACATCAGATGGTGGTGTTCTTGCAGTGTCAGCATCTGGTACTCCAGTAACAGGAGATTCTCTTGTTTTCTACCCAGCAATTTCTCTATCTTCTCCCACAACTCAAGTAATTGCAACAGCAACTACAGTATCCTATTCAGCAATTGCACAAATAAAAGTTGAATTTGCATCTAATCATGGTTTGGTTCCTGGAGATACAATTCTATCAGCAATCACATCTAGTGGAGGTGGACATGATTTGTGTTCTGGACCATTTTACATCAATGAAGTTCCGTCATTAACTACAATATTATATACCGCAAGAACTACTGGTACAGTTTCTGGTAGTTTGGTTGGTAAGGTATATCCAAGAACAGATTCATTCTATCGACATAGACCATTTGATGGTGGTGTACAATTGGGAACTGGATCACCTGCTCATGGTGCTCAAGCAGTTAGACAATCTAAAAAGTATATTAGATACCAGTCAGGTAAAGGTATTATGTATACCACTGGTGCTTTGTTTGCTCCAAACTACGACTTGCGTTCTGCTATTTCTACTGGTACAGGAGTTGGAAGTATCATTACACTTAAAACAGATGATTTGAATCATGGTTTCCAAGTTGGAGCACAGATACAACTTCGTGGTATAACATCTACTGGTTATAATGGTCATTATGTTGTAGCATCAGTCGTTGATGAAATTACATTTACCGTTATTGCTACACAAGTATTAGAACATACTAATGCACAATTTGGTGAGCAACCAGTTGTTTCACTTTATAAGTGGAAAGGTTCTACAGTTCGTGCTGGTGCTTTTGATGATCAGAATGGTATATTCATTCAGTATGATGGTGATATCGTTTCCTGTGGATTAAGGTCTTCCACATACCAAATTGCTGGTACCGTAACTGCTACTCCAGATAGTAACACATTAACAGGAGTCAATACTAAATTTACTGAACAGTTAAAAGTGGGTGACCGTATTGTAATTCGTGGTATGTGTCATCTCGTTACAGAGATTGATGACGATTCAACTTTGTATATGAATCCTGATTATAGGGGAGTTACTACAGTTTCTAATGTAAAAGCTGCACTAACAAAAGAAATTCTTATTCCACAAAGTCAGTGGAACCTTGATAGAGCAGATGGTACAGGTAAGTCTGGATACATTACTGACATCACGAAGATGCAGATGATGGGATTCCAATACTCATGGTACGGAGCAGGATTCATTGATTGGATGTTCAGAGGACCATCTGGTGATTTTGTATTCTTACATAGATTGAAGAATAACAACATGAACAACGAAGCATTTATGCGTTCTGGTAACCTACCTGTTAGGTATGAGGTTATTAATGAAGGTGCTAGAGGAAGGGTGGAAGTTGCAATGGATTCAAGTCAAGAGACAATGACATTAGAAGACGGAACACTATTCCCTTCTAGTGGTACATTGATTATGAATAACGAGATTATTAATTATAACAACAAAACTGGTAATATTTTGTCTGGTCTTACAAGAGCAGCAACTCACACTAATTTTGCTGGTGGATCTCAAAGAACTTATACTGCTGGTAGTGCTATTGCTCACACCAAAGGTAGTGGTGTTGTTTTACTATCAACTACTGCTACACCACAGATTAACCACTGGGGTTCTGCATTCCTAACTGATGGTGGATTTGATGAAGATCGTGGTTATCTCTTCTCATGGCAAGAAAAGGAAATTGAAATTTCAACTAGTAAAAGTGCTATCTTCTTGATTCGTCTATCACCTAGTGTTTCTAACTCTGTTACTGGAGACCTAGGAGAAAGAGAACTAATCAACCGAGCACAATTACTACTCAAGAACATTGAGATCACTACACAGGGTGGATCGAGTTCACAGGGTGTTATTGTTGAGGGTGTTATGAATCCTAAAAACTACCCTGATGATCCAACAAGTATTTTATGGAATGGATTGAATACTGGTGGTGCTGGTGGACAACCATCATTTGCACAAGTTGCCTCTGGTGGTGACGTTACATGGGAGGGTGCTGCTTCAGCAATTACTGCTACTAACGCCAATACTCAAAATTATAATACAACATGGATTATATTTAATCGAACAGATGTTGCTGGTGTACAGATTGGTTGGAAAGTTTCTGGTGGTAATCTAAAAGGTGGTGCTACTGTTGCTAACATTAGGGATTACTACTACGATAGCAATAAAGTTTACTTGATCTTCTCCGACAGAACGAGACCAGGTACTGCTGGATCTACTACATATACCTTCGAACCAATTGTTGAGGCGGCAATTCCTGGAGAGCAGGTATTCTCATTTACTGCCTCTGGTGGTGGTGAAAGGGACAACCTAGATCTATCAGAACTAAAAGAACTTACTAACACACCAATTGGTGGACGTGGTACATTCCCCAACGGTCCTGATGTTCTGGCGATTAATGCTTACCTAACGTCTGGTAGTGCTATTAACGCAACAATTAACTTACGTTGGGCAGAAGCACAAGCATAAAGAAATAACATGGCACAACCTTCCTCTAGGGCAGAGTTAAAAGACTACGCATTAAGGAGATTAGGTCATCCAGTACTGGAAGTCAACGTAGATGATGAACAGGTGGAAGACCTAATTGATGATGCTTTGCAACATTTTCATGAACGTCATTTTGATGGCATCGAGAGAATGTTTCTTAAACATAAAATTACTGCTGATGATGTAGAAAGATTTAATGGTTCCGATCAACTTAAAGTTGTTTCAGGTGATGAAGGTACTGTAACATTTACCTTGACATCTGGTGGAACAGGGTATACTAACAATACTGCAGTTGCTACTACTGGTGGTAGTGGTACTGGATTAACATTTAATACTACCACAGATAGTGGTGTTATAACATCTATATTAATTAATGATGATGGTCAAGATTATGCTATTGGAGACACTATTACCATTAGTGGTGGTAACACTGATGCAACTATAGAAGTTAAATCAGTTGATAGTGATACTACATGGGAGAATAGAAATAATTTTCTTTCAATACCTAATCATGTTATAGGTATATCTAAAGTATTTGGTGTATCATCTAACTGGGTTCGTAATGATCTCTTTGGATTGAGTAACCAGTATTTCTTGATGGATATATTCTCATTCTCATCTGGATTTGCTTTTGGTAATTTTGATATGACGAATTACTATATGATTCGCCAGTACTTTGAGACTCTAGATATGGTTGTCAACACTGGTGCTTTAGTGGAGTATAGATGGAATCAAAGACAAGATAAATTATTTTTAGATATAGATCCTTCAAAGGTTGTAGAAGGAAACTACCTTCTTATAGATTGTTATAGGGCATTAGATCCTATGGAATACACACAAGTCTATAATGATAGATGGCTTAAGAAATACATTCCTGCTTTAATTAAAAGGCAGTGGGGTCAGAACTTAATCAAGTTCCAAGGAGTACAACTTCCTGGTGGTGTTTCTCTTAATGGAGAGAAGATTTTTTCTGATGCAGAGAAAGAAATTGCTATGATACTAGCAGAAGGTAAAGATCAATATGAACTTCCTGCTATGGATATGATAGGATGAAGAGTATATATTTTCCACAGCACGGTGGTGTATCAACCGAGCAGAACTTAATACAAAGTTTAATTGATGAACAGATTAAACTTTTCGGAACAGATGTTTATTATCTTCCTAGGTCAAGTGTTAAGGATATGACCCTAGATGATATAAAGTATTCTGAATTTAAAACCCAGTGGATGATTGAGATGTTCCTCATTAACGTAGAGGGATTTGGATCACCTTCAGAATTTATTAGTAAGTTTGGTTTGAGAGTAACTGATGAGATACAATTTGTTGTATCTAAAAATAGATGGAGTCAGATATTTAATAACTTTGCTGATATAACAGAAGTTGATGGTAGACCTAATGAAGGAGATTTATTATACTATCCACTAACAGAAGATCTGTATGAAATTAAGTTTGTAGAAAGAGAAGCACCTTTCTATCAATTAGGTAAAACATATGTTTACCAGATGACTGCCGAGATCTATGAGATGGGTGATGATAAATTTGAGACTGGTGTTCCTGGTATTGATGATATTGAAGAGATCTTTAGTCCATCAATTTCTATACAAATGGATGTTGCTGGTACAGGTGATTACTCATTAAGTGAGACTGTTACTGGATCTGTCACTGGAGTTACTGCTGAAGTATCTTACTGGGATAGGAATTTACATGTACTTACACTCATTAATAGAACTGGTAACTTCAATGCTGGTGAGACTTTAACTGGATCTGAATCTGGTACAGTTAGAGAGATTACATCTATAGATAACTTAACAATGGAAACAAGTGCGTATAGCGATAATAAATACATAGAGACCGAAGGTAATGATCTTGTTGATTGGGGTGAGGTTAATCCATTTGGTGAAGCAGGAAATATATCTGGTGACTGGTAATGTTAGGACCACATTTTTATAACGAAGCAATACGAAAAACCGTTGTTGCTTTCGGTACATTATTCAATAATATTGAAACAAGAAAGTATGATAATACTGGTGCTGTATTAGAGGCAGAGAAAGTACCTCTTGCATATGGACCACAGAATAAATTCTTAACACGTTTGGAACAAAACCCAAGTGTGGACAAGAAAGTTGCTATTACATTACCAAGACTTTATTTTGAAATGTCTGGTATTACATATGATTCTACTAGAAAAATTGCACCGACACAAAAGTATAGAACTATAGCAGGAGTTGGTGAAGAGAATGAAGTACGGATGCAGTATGTACCAGTTCCATATAATATGGAATTTGAATTAGGTATCATTGCAAAGTCACAAGACACAGGACTTCAGATACTAGAACAGATATTACCTTACTTCCAACCAAATTTTAATGTAACACTTAATTTCATTCCTGATATGAATGAGAAAAAAGATGTTTCAATAATTCTTAATAACATAAATTATGCTGATGACTGGGATGATAATTTCCTAGACAGAAGAAGTATTGTATGGACAATGAGTTTCACTGCAAGGTCATACATATATGGACCATTCAACAAGTCAGATGTTATCAAGAAAGCAATTGTATACGAATCAACTGGAGATAAGAATCAAGGTAAGCGTCAAACCAAGATGACTTATTCACCTAAAGCAACTACTGATAAGAATGCAGATGGTGTAATCAATGCAGCAGATGACGCATTAGTAATTTCAACAGACGACTTTGGATTTAATGAAGGAATTGAATTATTATGACAGATAAAATAGATAATAAGATGGCCAAGAATATGGAAGATGTCTTCGATATTGAGGTCTCAAGTACTCCTGAAAATGGATGTACTACTAGAAAGAAACAATTACGTGATGTTTCTAATGACAGTAAAGATGATTATGAATATACTAGAGGAGAACTTTATAGTCTCATAGATCAAGGACAAGAAGCAGTTCGTGGTGCATTAGAAGTAGCACAAGAGAGTGGTCACCCTAGAGCATTTGAAGTTGCTACTAACGCAATGAAACAGGTTGCTGACATGACAGATAAGTTAATTGACCTGCAAGGAAAGATGAAAAAATTGGATGAACCAACAGCAGGTGCTGCACCCAAAACAGTTAACAACACTATGTTCTTGGGTAGTACAGCAGACTTACAGAAGATGCTTAAGGAGATGGGTAAAAAGAAGGATTAGGGTTCCCACACAATAGTAGTAGTTTATACTCAATTCATGTACTATATAATTACGTACTGGAGTTGAAAGATCATGTCCCACTACACTATCGGTTATCACGATACAGAAAAGAATCCCGTAGAAATATGCGAGTATGCAGTAGATGCATACCATGCAATGCAGCAAGCAAAAGAGGATGTACCATTTTTGGATGGTCATCCTCGTTTTTTTGACTACTGTTTAAAAGAATCATGAAGCACGAAATAATGTGGTGGATGAGCCGACTCACCATCATGGGAACATCTTTAAGTTTATCAGTTTGGTTAGCAGCACAAGCATATGCCTAATATTTCTGATAGAGAATGTATCTACCGTTCTCTAGAAAATTGTGAAGACCTTGCTGGACTTGATAGGAAACAAGTGCAACGTCTTATGAAACAATTTGAAGTTGAACGATCAGAAGAACTTATACAATCAGAGTACCCTCCGTTATAGGGTTAAATAATAATAGTAATAAGAATACTTTATGTTATCTACTCAATATAGGTTGAGATTAGCAGCAATATGTAAGGACATAGGTGCTGGAGTTGAAGTTAGTTTAGAAGATATGATATGGGCAGAGAAATTGTCCAAAGCAAATACTGCAGCAAGAGGTATGTTACAGACTGCAAGAAGAATTAGTACAGACCCGACAGACTCTTTTCTGAATGAGTTGAACATTGGAGACCCCGATTCAACTCATCATCGAAGGGGTTTCGGAGATCCGCAAGATGTGGTAGACTGGTTTCACAACGAAAGGTCTGATGACTGGAGACAAAGAGATTGAGTGATGTAGTCTGGTCAATAAATATTATGATAGGCTTGCTCTTAATCGGAGTATGTGTTACACTCTACTGGATATTTAAATACGATGAATGGTATCCTAACGACATTGCTAGTCATGTCTCCCCTGAACGTGGGTCAAGTGATTCAGGACGTGAGGAACTGGGAGTCAGAGAGGAATAGAACTCCAGTAGATGAGATGCTAAATAACTCACTAGAACAATTGGAGTGGGGAGATTATGGGAGCGATGGTTCCACCGAGTCGGAAGAGTTGCTACAACTTCCGAGTGACAGAGATCAACCGAGTATTGGACGGGGACACGATAGATGTGACCATCGATCTTGGATTCGATTTATTCAAGAAAGAACGGGTAAGGATTGCAGGAGTTGATACTCCAGAGAAAAGAACAAGAGACTTGGAAGAGAAAGCATTAGGACTTGATGCTACTTATTGGATGAAGAAAAAATTAGAGGATACTATTGCAGGAGATGAAGAACTCACTATTAGAACTGAACTTAAGGGTGGCATGGGGAAGTATGGTAGGCTTCTTGGTTGGCTCTATATTGGCGAAGCTACTGTTTCCTTAAATGAACAAATGATTACTGAAGGTTATGCATGGAGTTATGATGGCGGCACTAAACAGAAGAATTTTGAGGATCTACGTGAAATTAGGAGATCGTTTGGGACTCTGGCAGAGTAACGATCAAGTAACACTCAACATACAAGGAGTGACCACTAGACGATTATATGCTGAGTGGATTATACCAAGGGAGGAATACGAGAAACATGGAACTTAAAGACACTTTAGTTACAGGAGCAACCGTTCTTGCGGTAGGAACCAGCAGTGTTGTTGGTGGTAATCAGGTAATGGATAAGGTCAATAAAGGACCAGAAAGAAGAAGGGATGCCACAGTCGAAAGGGTGATGGCAGAACTTACTCCATACATAGATCAAAGGATTCAACAATTGGTTCCTACACAAACTGGTGCTGTGGTTCCTACAACAAAAGCACCACAGATAGATTATAGAAACAACGTACCACAGAGGTAGTATGAAAAATTTACCAATACCATTACTCACATTCTTAGCAGCACAAGTAGGTGCAGCAGTCTGGTGGGGTGCTCAGATAGATGCCAAGGTAAAACTTGTTGAGGAGAATAGAAGATATATTCAAGAGGTTGTAATTCCTTCCTATGAAATAAGTGATAGTTGGGATAACCCACACTATAATAACTGGTTAAAAGCAGGAGGTTGGAAGGATAAGTAATGCATCCTAACGGTTACACGAAAGAGATGATCAAGGAGTTGCTAGGTACTGCTTGGTTGGACAAAGATAATATACCTGAGACGGGTAATCAAATTAGAAGAAGAAAGGGTAATGAGATGAGATCAGGAAAGAGACCTTATCCAAAGTATCCATCAAAGGAGTCAAGGATAGCAGACACTTCAGGTAGGTTTGATGAGAATGGACAATATGTTTACCCTGAAGGTAGTGGGTTTAATTATATGGAGAAAGTGAATCCTAATTCTGAATGGGGTGGTAAAGTATCGTGATACCTTACATTAACATTGGAAACCCCTCTATACCCAATGTAGGTATCGGAGGGGTTAGTAATATAAATTTGTATATGGCAAATGTAAGGGATGTAGATATCCCTGATACTCGTGTATGGATGAGTGAACCTCCATCATCTGTTCCCCCTGATGTACCTGTTGTAGTTAATATAGGTAAACCGATTGTAGATATGCCTGGTTGTGTTACTGTACACAAAGAGAATGTAAAGAATAGATCAAAGAATAAGATGCTGGTCAATGATGACCCTAAAGGTAATACTACCTTATGTGATTCTGGTATGCCATCATTCCAACCAGTTGACTATCAATCACAAGGACTTACCTGGACTACTGTAGTACCAGAAGAACCAGAACCAAAAGGTACAAATAATGAACCACCTCCTGAACCAGATATAACCACACCATCACCTGATATACCTCCCACTCCTAAAACTGCTGAAGACAAAGAATGTCCTGGACCTGGTGATCTACGTGTAGGAGATTATACTACAAGTGGAGATGAAAAGGTCTCAGGACACGAATGGAATGCTGATGAAACTATATGTATTACTCTATATGAGGATGTAGGTTTTGTAGAAAAGTATCTACCTAGTCCTCAGATTGTGACGACGACTGCGACGATTGCTGTTGTGGCGACTTCATCTGCCCTACTTGCCAAACCCCTAGCTGATCTGCTCCTGAAGGTGATAAAACCTCTTGTGAAGAAGGTCTCTGCCAAGGTAAAGAAAGCCCTTGGAAAAACCCCTTACCGTCCAACTGCTTCTGAGATAAGGACAAATCAGTATCGGGAGAAGAAGGGGATGCTTCCGAAGAATTTTGAGAAGGATCATCAGAAGAAGGAGAAGAAGGAGAAGAAGTCTCAGAAGAAGAAGTAGTATTACCTAACTGGTGTGTATGATCAGGAAGTGAACCAGGTCTTGCTTGCGTTACAACTATATCAGCACAGATAGATGCATAAGGAGATTTGGGATGGAACATAATACCTTTTTGCATTAAATCACCACAGTTTTTTAGACGAGCTAATTCAAAGTCTAATCTTTTGTTAGCAACCAATTGAGTATTCATATCAATCTGTGCTTGTGCAGCTTCATGACATTGCCTTTGCAATTTCCTATTCAGGGGTATAGAAAGAGTAGCAGATAATCCTAAGTTAAAGTTTTGGTTCGCCTTCATATCAGTACGAACTGGTTTCTGCCATACTTGTTGACCAGGATTGTCAGGTATACCATCAGGACCATCTTGCTCTACAACAATCTCCATACTTGATCCATCAGGGAACCACCTTACAGTGTCTCCATCATCATTGACATAGGTTGATGTATTATACCAGTCTTCTTCTATGGGTATTTTATTTCCACTAGCATCATATACTAATTGACCTGTATTATCATGCTTCCAACCATTGTACCAAGGATAGTTCTTAACTGTAGTAGATACTTCAGTGATCTTACCAGTGAAGTCAGTCATATCAAACTGAGGTTCCATGTAGAAATCTTCCCACGGATCCTTTCTACTATCAGCATACTGTATATAAGGTGTAGCATTAAACGTAGCACCTTGACACTGCACACCACCACCATAGGTGTTAGTTATATAAGGACCTTGTAAAACTTGTATTGCCTGGTTCGTGACTGAGCCAGAAGAGTTGGCGATAGGATTAGCAGTAGCACTAACTCCACCAACACCTTGTGCTAGTGCGACGTTAGGGGATAAAAGACTACCTATAGTTGCTATTGCGTAAAGGTACTTGTTGTGTCTGTGACGCTTTCTATTATTGTTGTTCTTTGAATTATTGTTTGATTTGTCATTCCAGGTCCAGAATAACTCTGGGAAAATTGAAACGCTTCTCCTGGAGTTGTTATTGTAAATGCTGCTGTGTTCGAGAGATCTAATGAGTCGAAGGAACTTGTTACGGCTCCTGTCACTTCTCCTGTTCCGTCGATTGTTGGATTCACCTGTACTGTTGAGGTGTTCACATTGGGGTTCAGTGCTTCTCCGTTGTTCGAGATGCCTGAGCCAGTAACTACGTATTCCCATCCTGTCCTATAATCCACTGAGTTAATAGTTTCGGTCACGTTGGAGGTTGTCTCCGTGTGGCTGGTCATTGATCCCTGGGTAAAGTTAGGAACCACTGGAACTGCTTTTGCCACTGTACTACTACTCAATAGTAGCAGTACTGTAAGAAGTTTCTTCATTATATATAGCTCCCTAGTCAACGAACGGTTATTTCGCTAACAAATTGACCAGTAGCCGTTGTACCAGCTCCACCAGCCGTTAAAGTCATCACACCTGCGGAGGTAATAGTACCAGCAAGAGTTCCAGCAACACCACCAGATGAAGTCAAAACTGTGCCGTATGCTGGCATGTCTGCTACTACACCACTAGTTACGTCAACACCAGTACCGATAGGATTTACTGCATCTCCTG
>Ga0208157_1000666_pt1 | contig 17724 bp, 8 predicted proteins | sample 5_EtaG_FD_184077 | JGI IMG/M metagenome (GOLD analysis project Ga0208157, IMG submission 184077) | Marine viral communities from the Subarctic Pacific Ocean - 5_ETSP_OMZ_AT15132 metaG (SPAdes) (version 2) | ecosystem: Environmental > Aquatic > Marine > Oceanic | place: Pacific Ocean | collected...
CACTTCCTTATCGGTATCTACTCTTACATGGGACGCGAATGGGAACTTAGCTACAGGCTAGGTATGCGTCCTTGGATCTTTGTTGCTTACTCAGCACCTGTCGCTGCGGCGAGTGCTGTCTTCTTGGTATATCCCTTTGGACAAGGTTCTTTCTCAGATGCGATGCCTCTTGGCATTTCCGGCACCTTCAACTACATGTTTGTCTTCCAAGCTGAACACAATATTCTTATGCATCCTTTCCATATGCTTGGTGTTGCCGGCGTATTTGGTGGGTCTTTGTTCAGTGCTATGCATGGTTCTCTTGTCACCAGTTCCTTGGTTAGGGAGACGACCGAAAATGTATCTCAGAACTATGGGTATAAGTTTGGACAGGAAGAAGAAACGTACAACATTGTAGCCGCACATGGTTACTTCGGACGATTGATCTTTCAATATGCTTCATTTAATAACTCGCGTAGTCTCCACTTTTTCTTGGCTGCATGGCCTGTGCTTGGCATTTGGTTTACAAGCCTGGGTGTTAGCACTATGGCTTTCAATCTTAACGGATTCAACTTTAATCAATCCATTGTCGATACTGGGAACCACGTTGTCCCTACTTGGGCTGACATTCTTAACCGTGCGGGACTTGGAATGGAAGTAATGCATGAGCGTAATGCTCATAACTTCCCACTTGATCTAGCAGCAGCGTCTACCACAGAGGTAGCACTGACTGCACCTTCTATTGGATAATATATTTGTGAATAAGAAATAGGCTTACTGCCGGGTTCAAGTCCCGGCTTCACTATTGGCAATGGCCCTTACGAGGATACCCTTTGCCGTCTAGACGGTGGGATAGACCACAATAAAATTAAATAACTCTGAACGTTCAGAGAGTCGAAAATAACTCTCTTTAAAAAAATGGCTTTTCAATCTACTGTAAACCCTGCTCAGCTTACTCAGCTGGGTCAGGCTAACCTAGCTGGCGATAAGCGCGCACTGTACCTTAAGTTGTTCAGTGGCGAGATGTTCAAAGGCTTCCAGAATAACACAATCGCTCGTGACTTGATCATGAAGCGTACACTTAAGAACGGAAAATCTCTTCAGTTCATCTACACAGGTCGTACCAAGTCGGAATTTCATACGCCTGGAAATAGCATTTTGGGTGATACCAATGGTGCACCTCCAGTGGCTGAGAAGACGATCACAATTGATGACCTGTTGATCAGCTCTGCTTTCGTCTATGAATTGGACGAAGTACTTTCTCATTACGACTTGAGGTCTGAGATCTCACGTAAGATCGGATATGCTCTTGCTGAAAAGTATGACCGTCTTGCATTCCGTGCTGTTGCACGTGGTGCACGTCAGGCATCACCTATCACTGCAAGTGGTTATGTTGAGCCAGGTGGTACACAGATCCGTGTAGGCTCTACCACCAATGACTCTGATGCATATGTTGCTGCTAACCTGGTGTCTGCATTCTATGATGCAGCTGCTGCTCTTGACGAGAAGGGTGTTAGTAGTGATTCTCGTGTTGCCGTCTTGAACCCACGTCAATACTATGAATTGATCCAAGCTGTTGGTTCCAATGGTCTTGTTAACCGTGACGCTCAGGGCACTGCTCTGCAAAGCGGCAACGGCATCATCGAGATTGCTGGTATCAAGATCTTCAAGTCCATGAACATTCCGTTCCTGGGTAAGTATGGTACTGCTTACGGCGGCACCACTGGTGTAACCGATCCTGGTAACACTGGTTCTTTCGTTGCTGAAACCATGGAAGATGCCTCTGGTGCACAGACCGGTATCAACAATGATTATGGTACTGCTGCTGAAGTTGGTGCTAAGTCTTGCGGCTTGATCTTCCAGAAGGAAGCAGCCGGTATTGTTGAAGCAATTGGTCCACAGGTGCAAGTCACCAGTGGAGACGTATCCGTGGTTTACCAAGGAGACGTTATGCTCGGGCGTCTCGCGTGCGGGGCGGATTATCTGAACCCTGCTGCTAGCGTTGAACTGTATGTTGGTGCTTCTGCTCCTTCTGCATTCTGATTTTTATATACATGGGAGTCCTTTCGGGGGCTCCTTTTTTTTAATTCTTTATTGAGAATAATACTCATTATGGCCTTCCCTACTACTGGCTCCAACACTGAGCTACAAGCTGTTAATCAGATCCTGGCGTCAGTTGGTCAGGCTCCTGTAACAACATTAACAAGCGACGAAACTTTTGTATTAAATGAAGTTTCTAAATTTACTGGTTCTATTTCCGGTACTACTCTAACTACTACAACAGCTGACATCCCAGTCGGTACCTATATTGGTGGTCCGAATGTTGTTGTTGGTACATCTATTGCCGTCGCAGGTGTAGAGGTATCACCAGCTACAGATCCTGTTACATATAACTATACTATCAATATCTCACAGACTGTTAGTAGTCAAATCTTGACACAATCAATTGTTAAAAGTAGAGTTGAATCACAAACCAACCCGGACGTTGCGATTGCACTCAACACCCTAAGAGAAGTGTCACGCGAAATACAATCAGAAGGATGGTCTTTTAATAAAGAATACGACTATCCTATTACACCCGATTCAAACAACGAAGTAGTTATTCCTAATAACATGCTTCAGATGGATTTGAATGCTACCTATACACAGAACATGGATAGAGACGCCATTAATCGTGAAGGCAAACTTTACGATAAGACTGCTCATTCATTTACCTGGACAGACGAGAAACTATACGTTGATATTATTTGGTACTTTGATTGGCCGAGTATTCCTACTCCTATCCAGTCATTTATTATTGCTAAGTCTGCTTCTATTGTATCTAGTAGAATCATTGGTGATCCTAATCAGTTCCAGATGTTACAACAGAAGGAAGGTCTTGCACGTTCTACAGCTTTAGAATATGAGTGTAACCAAGGAGACTATACATTCTTTGGTAGTCCTAAAGGTAAGAACTTCTATCAAAGCTACCAGCCGTTCCATACTTTGATTCGCTAATGCCAGCAGTAACACAACTAGTACCAAATTTTCTTGGTGGTGTGTCTCGCCAAAATGATGACAAAAAATTATTAGGACAAGTAACTGAATGCATTAACGGTTACCCTGATCCTACCTTTGGTCTACTTAAAAGACCAGGGATGCAACATACAAATGTATTAAAGAAGGCTGATGGTAGTGCATTTACTAAGGCTGAATTAGATGGTGCTATTTGGTTCTTTATTGAACGTGATTCAGCTGGTTCTTATGTTGGTGCTATTAAAGGTTCTAACATTTATGTATGGACTACAACAGATGGTACCTTCTGTACTGTAACTAACAATGCAGCTTCGTACCTAACTGGTACAACACAGAAAGATTATCATTTCCGTAGTGTACAGGACGTTACAGTTATTACAAACAAGACTGTTACAACTGCTATGCAACCTGCTGGTACGTTTGTCTCAGGTTCAGTAGCTACGTTAAATCTAACGTCACTTATTTCTACCTATGTTTATTCAACAATTATTCAAGGTGTAACCTTTTCAGCTACGGCTCAGAATGCTACAACATATGATGACATGTTGTTGTTTGATTCTGGTAATGTTAATAATTCACATCATCTTGTTGATGCAATTAAAACTGGTATTGAAGCACAGCACACAGCAGGTAATGCAGACTTTGCAGGTTCTTGGTACCTAGAAGGATATACTACTAGTCTTGTTATTAAACGTACTAATGGTAGTAACCAAGTTGTAACTGATTACAGTGCACCATCTGGTACCCCAGTAACCTTTACTATTGATGCTAAAGGTGGTCCTACTAACTCAGCACTAGAAGCATTTGAAGATTCAGTTACAAACATATCTAAGCTTCCTATTGAATCCTTCCATGATCACAATGTACAAATTTTAAATAGTGCATCTGCTGAAGATGACTACTACGTTAAGTTTGTAGCTTTTGATGGTGTAAAAGGTAGGGGTTATTGGCAAGAGACTGTATCACGTACTGCCTCACCTGGTCTTAATGTAGCTACCATGCCCCACCAGTTAGCTAATACTGGTCCTACTACATTTACATTTGGTCCTCTTACATATACAGCCAGACAGACTGGTGATGATATAACAAGTCCTATTCCATCTTTCATTGGATTTCCTATCCAATCTACTTTCTTCTATAGTAATAGATTTGGTGTCTTATCTGAAGATAATGTATTCTTTGGTACAGCAAACGATTCATTTAACTTCTTTGTTAAGTCTGCTACAGCACAGGTTTCGTCAGACCCTATTGATTTAAACGTTGCTAGTGTCCGTCCTGTTACACTGTCTGATGTTCTACCTTCTCCACAAGGTTTACTTCTATTCAGTGCACGTCAACAGTTCCAAGTATATGCTTCTAATTCTAACATTTTAACACCTACTACATCAGTTATTAAAGACCTTTCAAACTATGAAATGGACGCTGATATAGCACCTGTTGATGTTGGTACTACATCTGCATTTATCACTAAGGTACCTGGGTATAGTAAACTATTTACTTTACAACTACGTGATGTAGACCAAGGTCCACTTGTAGTAGACATTAGTAAGGTTGTACTTGAATGGATTCCAGAAGGTATTAATAGTTTAACAGTTAGTCCACAAAACTCTGTTATTATGCTAGTAGATAACTCTACATCTTACTTGTATCTTTTTAGATACTTTAACAATGGAGAGAAGGATCTATTTCAAGCATGGACAAAGTGGCAACTACCTGGTACTATCCAAACAGCAGACATCATTAATGATTCTATATTCGTTGTATCACAACAAGAAGATGAGTACACACTAGGTAAGATCATTCTTGATGAGATCCCCACAGGAAGCTCTGTAGCAGGCGCTACTACCATTACTGGTAATACATGCCTAGACATGGCTACAAGGCCCGTACAGCCTGCTGTAGGTGTCAATGCGGTGGTGTATGATTCAACGAATGATGTAACTAAAATCTATGTACCTTATACACCATTCCAACAAACTAAAGGTGTGATGCTTCTTACTGTTCCGACAGCAGATGTAGGTACAACTGCAGCAGTGGATGCTGATGCTGGTTTCTATCTAGAGGCAACAGAACGTACAGAGATTGGTACAGGTTACCACTACTTTGAAGTTAAAGGTGACTATTCTAGTTATGCTGATGGTATTGTTGTAGGTTATAACTATGACTTTGAAACAACACTACCTAAGTTATACTATAAGAAAGACCCTAACACCTCTGATTATACAGCTACATTAACTATCTCTAGAGTAACATTCTCTGTAGGTAGGACAGGTCCAGTGCTATTTAAAGTAAAAGCAGATGGATCTGATGAGTGGAAGAATGTAGAATATGTAACAGATGCTAATATCTATAAAGCAGATAGTAGTCCTATTACATCCGAACACTTTTTCACTATACCAATCCATCAACGTAATACTAATTTTGAATTAAAAGTGACAAGTAATTTTCCATACCCTGTGTCGTTAGTATCAATGACGTGGGAAGGCAACTATTCACCACGTTTCTATAGGAGGGCTTAAATATGTTTAATCCAAAAGGTAGTAATCTTCTAGATGAACAGCTAGCCGTCTCTGGTTTAGAGATGTATGCAGACGGTGTTATTACCGCTGCAGTGGTTGGAGGTGCTGCTCAGGTTATTGGTGGAATTTTTGGTGCTAGTTCAGCATCTAAACAAAATGCCGCAGCACGAAGAGCAGAAAGAAAGCAACGAAAGTTTAACAAAAAAGTAGCTAAAAAAACTAACAAATACAACGATAAGTTAGATGCAGCTGATCAGGCTAACTACCACGCGATGCGTGATTACAGCTACGAAACTTCAATTAAAAACTGGAATCGTGGTAAAGAACTACAAAACTTTGCATTTGCACAAGAAGCAAAGAAGTATGAAAAAAGTTTAGAAATTACTTCTGGTCAAATTGGTTTAAATCAAGAAGCTGCACAACAAGGTATTATGGGTGAACAAGCTTCAATTGAAGACATGTTTATCCAGCAGCAGTTTCAAGGTGAAACTTCTTTAGGTGCATTAAAAGATGCATATGTTGAACAAGCTTTTAATATAAGAGAAGAAAATACTAAACTACTTGGTATTAGAAGTAAACAGAATTTAGGAAATGCATCTATTACAAATCAAATAGATTCTTTAATGACTGCTGGTTCTCTTCAAAAGCAAGCTTCTTTAGTAGAAGGTTTGTTAGCAGAAGGTAAGGCTTCTCTAGGTCAGGCTGGTAAATCAAGAATTAAAGGTAAACAATCTGCAGCAGCTGCCTTACAACGTGGTCTTGTTGGACTTGAAGCTGAGTTAACTGGTAAGCGCAAACAAGCTGGTATTGAGTTAGCACAATTAAATGCTGAAACAAGTCTAGCTATTACAGGTGTTGGTCTTAATTTAGAAAAGATTAACAATGCTATTGAAAGCGCCGAAGGTGAAGCTGAATACAATGGTAGGATTATGTCTGCTAATGTAGAGAGTGCTATCAATCAATCACAACGTAACGTAGAAGAAATTCTACAACAGAAAAAATACACTGATTTAAACACTATAGCATCCATGATGCTTCGACCTGAATTTACAGGTTATGATCCTAAACCGGAAAAACCACCTGAACGTATATTCGTTGACAGGATGAAAGCAATCCCAGGCTTTGTACCACCAGCTGCTCAACAAAATGTATGGGCGCCACTTATCAGTGGTATTGCTGGAGCAGCTTCTTCGATTTCAATGGGTCTAAGAACTTAATCAACTAACTAATAACTTATGGCACGTCTTCAATTTAGATCAGCTACAAAATCAAAAGGGTTTGCCCCAATTCAATTATCTAAAGCTAGCTTGTCTGAAATGGAGAAGCGTGACGCTAAACTGTTAAAAGCTTTAGAAAGAAAACATGCTGCTGAAATACAACAGCGTGAAACTAACCTTCAAGCAATGGAGGCTAATGCTGAATATACAGATCGTATAACAAAAGAGAATAGACAGATTGAAATAGATAATTTACAACGTGAACAGACATCTATTAATCAAATTGCTGAACGTGATCGCCAACAAGCTCAGTATGATCAGCAAGCTACTGAAAGTATTATAGGTAGTATTGTTAATCTTAGTTCTACTGCAAGTAAAGTAGCTGCACAGCGTACTGCTAAGCAATTAGAAGATCAGACTGAGCGTGCAATGAATGAAGATCTTAATCTTTATAAACAATTAGAGTATGAAAATTCAGCACAAAAACAAGAAAGAGCTGGTATTAAATCATTCTCATTAATTGAACAAGAAGCCGCTGAATCAGGGGAACCTCGTTATAAAACAGCTAGAGCACTTGCTGCTGAAAGAGGTTTAGGTGCTGTTGGACAACGAGTCCTATTTAATAGACTTTATACTTCATCATACGGTACTCTTTTAAATAAAGAATTACAAGATACTGAAGAAAAATTTCAATTACCTACTGGTAAAAAATTTTCTGGTGCAGAAGCAGGTGATGATCCTGAAATGCTAAAGGTTGTTATGAGTAGCACTAGAGCACAAGTAGATGGTCTAATGCGTACTAAATATGGAATTACTGAATCTTTATATTTTTCTCCATCAAGAAAAGAAATTGATGAATCAAACAAGGTTAGGGTAACTCAAGCTGAAAGCAGGGCAGAACTAATTGCTAAACAAATTTTAGGTGAACAAGCTGATGAACTTCTTGCTGCTGGAGAAAATTTAGAGATTGCCTTTAAGGCAAAAGTAAAATCTTCAGATTTTAAAACAGCAACTAAAGCATGGAGAGACGCCGTATCTTCTACTGATGATCTAGTTAGACAGGAAAAAATTGGCAATACGATTATTTATGGAAACGAAACTTTTATAGGCAAACATCCAGAGCGATTTGCAATTGAAGCAGAAAAAGGTAGAAAAGCTGGACAAGTAAAATTTGAAGCAGAACAGGAATTTAAAAAAAATAAATTTCTACAAAACATGACAACTGATGTAAACAGTGTTACTAAAGCTATTGAATTAGGTGGAGAAGATGCTGTTCAAGCTCTTAAAGAAACTGGTGCTAGAAATGGTGTTGTCGAATCAGATTTTCATCCTCAAGTAAAACTTGCTATTTCTTCTATGAGGAAGAATTCAAAAGAAGCTGAGGAAGAAGATTTGAGGATGGCTATTGTTAATAAAAGTCTTACTATAGAAAAAATTAATTCATATGAAAATGGTGAAGTAAAACAAGCAGCTGCTACAGCTTTTGATGAACAAGAACAAAGTTTTTTTGGAGCAGATTACAAAGCTGAAAAGAAAGCAATATTAGCTGATGCCAAAAGCCGTACAAATGTTACAGATGGTGGTGATGCTAATACTAAAACCAGGCGTTTTTATACTGCTGTGATTCGTGAAATTAAAAAGTTTAAAACTCTTAACCCAGGTGCATCTTATCCAGAGGCAAAGGATCATGTAGACAAGCTAATACTTGATGGAGAGAAAGGTATCTATAATCGTGAAACTAATCCAGAAGGTGCTCCTTCAACTAATCCTTTTGCAAGAGGTGAGGATGAACAAAATAATTATATTTATCCACAGCTACATGGTATTGATACTGATCGATTAACTTATAATGATAATTTGTTAATTAAAAAAGGTGATGCTATTGCTGATGTACCTTATGCATTAGGTAGTGAAACTCAAATGGAAAGAACACGTGAAGATGTTGCACTAGGAAAAATTCCTATATACCCACCTTTAATGGTAAGAGCACTAGAAAAACTAAATGCTAATCCTAGGTATAAAGATGATCCATTAACAATGTCTGAGTTTTTTCAAAGACAACAAGATGCTATTAATAAAGTTACAGGTAAAAATTTTCAATTATTACCCCCTACTGAAGAACAGAACTGGATGTTATCATTACCTATTCCGTTATACAAGAAAGTAACTTCTGGAAATCTTTTTCAGTTTCAACATGTAGAAGCAGTGGTTAGAGGAACTGTTGGTCAAAAACTTCGGCCTAGTATGGGTGGTAACTCAGGTACTTTTAATGATATTGTTAATACTGCAAGAGCTAGTGGAGCAAAATTTCCTGAACTAGTTGCAGCACAATGGGCTCTTGAATCTAATTCTGGTAAATCACCATCAGGTATGAATAATTTTTTTGGTATGAAGGCAACATCTAATGAAACTTCTACTTCTAGAATGACAAATGAATATCGTGATGGAGCTTTAAATACAGAAGCAGCTAATTTTAAAGATTATGCTTCTAAAGAAGATTCTGTAAATGATCTTGTAAATCGTTGGTACAAAAATTATGAAAGCTACCAAGGTGTAAATAATGCTAATTCTATAGAAGAAGCAGCACAAATGTTACAGCAACAAGGATATGCAACTGACCCTAATTATGCTAATAAACTTATTCAAATTTTAAACAATAACATTGGTAAACAATGAACGATCCTTTAGAAAATTCTAGTGTAGACGAACAAATTGAAGTAGAAAGAAAAGAAGAACAACGCACCCTTTCAAATGCTCAAATTTTTGAGATTCAGCAAAGGCAAGCAGCTGCTCAAGAGCAGGAGTTGGGACTTGAACCTCAAGCTACTGAACCTTCTACGGAAGTACAACCAGAGTCTACACAACTAGAACCTCAACCTACGGGTGGGGATACACAAGAACAGGGTGGTTACTTTGAGGGGCTAGGGCAACGTCTTAGTTACTTTGGGCAACCCCTTGATGAAACTAATGAACAAGTTAAAGAACGATTAAGCGCGCCAGGTCAAGGTATTATTGACACTGCTACAAATGCATTAAATTTTGTAGCTAAAACTATTATGAGGGATTTAGATATACCTCAAATTCCTAAAGCTACTAAATATGAAGATGAAGTAGCTCAAGTAACAAGAGATATATCTGCTGTAGTAGCACCTACTATTTTACTACAAAATGCTGGTATGTCAGCTGGGGCATCAGCTCAAGCTAGAGTTGGCTCTAAGGTTGGTGAATCAGCCTTTATGAAATTTATTGGTGCTAGGGGTGTAGAAGCAGGATCATCATTAGCAGTTGGACGTTTTGCTTCTCCTTATGAAGAAGGTGATAACTTCTTAGGTAGTATTAAAAAAATGATACCACCTCAGTATGATTTTATTCCTGATAATTGGGCTACACTTGATACTGATGGTACAGATATACGGCGGCAAAAAAACATTAATGAAGATCTAGCACTAGGTTTTCTTATCCCATTTCTTCCTTTTGTAAGAAAACTTAGTGGTTCTTTAGAAGAAATGAAACAGATATTTACAGATCCTGTACTAGTAGGTGAAACTCCTCAAGCAGTAAAACGCCTTGCTGAAATTGCACCTCCTCCTAAAAGTGATAATGTAGAAGAAGCTATTTCACAATATATTGCTAAGCAAGACGCTGATCTAGATGAACTTGGATATTATAATATGTCTAAGAATTCTGATACTAATATTCCTATGAAGGGTGTACATGACTTGTACGACTTCAGAGAGACAGGTATGCGATCAGTAGATGACTTCGGTATCGTTGGTGCTAGTGTTGATGCAGCACGTATTGCTAGTAACAAAGGTACAGTATATGGTCGTCTAGGTAATTTTATTAGTGAACCTGCTCTTAAGTATGGTACAGAAACACCTGGTGGTGTAGAAGAAATTACTATTGGTCTTACTCAACAACTAAAAGAAGCTGACCGTTACCGTATGGATGCAGCTGATTGGTCTGTTAGTTTTGATGAAATTTTGGAACAAGGTGATAATCTAGTTGTAGAACTGTTTGATCCTTCTGCCAGTGTAGCTGAAATTAAACGTGTTCTTGGACCAACTATTACAACTAATGAGTTTGGTGCTGAAGTTTTAACTGAAGAAGGTTACAAAGGAGCATTACGTTCTATTAGTAACATGGCTAAAGAATACACTGATATGGATATAGCTAGAGCACAAGCTTATACAGCTACATCTATGGCTGGACAGATTGCTGATTTGTCTGAAGGTATTCGTCTTAATTTTGGTTCTATTTCTGAAGAAGCTGCTAAAGAAAAACTTCTTGATAAGATTAGATTTTTCCAACAACTTGTAGGTTCTACTAAATATTATACAACTCAAAAACGTGGTTTCTTAGCAGTTGCAGAAAAGATTAAAAACTTTGGTAAATCACCTGAACAGATTTCTAAATCTATTAGTGATGCATACCCTCAAGTTTTAAAAGATATTCAAACTGAAAGTGAGATGTTTACTGAAAGTTGGGAATATCTACAGAAGAATAGACCTGATATTTTAGATACATTCCTTGAATTGTATGAAAAAACTGATGGTAAGATTCATTCTATTTCTACTTTAAATGATAGCATCTTAAAATCTTACGTCTATATGCGTCCTTTTATTGATAAGGATCCAGATGCACCAAATCTTATAATGCAGGCTGTAAAAGGTAACTACTTTAACAGTATATTGTCAGCAACTACTAGTGCAGCTAAAGCACTTTATGGTAACTTTTCTGGTCATATAGAACAACCTGTTGCTTATTTTGCTGGGGCAATGATGAGAGGTAAATTAAAAGATGTTCAACGTGGTTGGATGGCTTATAATTCTATCTTTGAAACACAAAAGAAAGCACTACCATATGCTGGTAAGATGTTTATGAAAGCATCACAGAATCCTAATTCTGTAAAAAGCCAGACACGTCTTGATTATATGATTAAACAAGATGAATTAGCAGTTCAACATCGTGCTATTGCTGATGCTGAGGCAGCTAGGGGTAATCATGGATTTAAATTTGTTCTAAATTATCATGATAGTTTAAAAGCAATGGAATCTGACCCTATTTTCAGATTAACACCAAATACATTTACAGCATTAGATGGTTGGAGTGGTGCTACTCTTGCTAATCAAGAAGCACGTTTTCGTGCTATGGATGAATTAGAAAGATTAGGAGAAGCTGCAACACCAGCAAGAATCAAAGAAATTGCTAGTTCTGAATACAACAGTATGTTTGGTAAGGATGAACTTATTAAAGATCAAGTTGTTAAATATCGAAATTCAGAAATTGCTCTTAACTTAGACTCAGGTATTACTAAAGGTTTAAATGAATTTCTTAGGTATGTACCAGCAGCTGTTCCAATTTTAACTTTTCCTACAACTCTAACAAATGTATTTAGAGTAGTTGATGATACTATTCCTTTTCCGTTTAGAGGTTTTCAAGAAGACATCAATGATTTAGCCTATACTCCTTTACAAACTTTTATGGAGAACCCAGAACTAATGGAAAGAGTTCTGAAAAAACGTGGCTATAAATTAAATCAAATGGATGACGTTGCTAAGATAAACGCTATCTCTGATGCAAAAAATAGAACTCTTGGTAGAAAAGGTATTTCTGCTGCTATTACTTATTCAGTTCTTTTTGGTGTATTATCAGATCGTTTCTTTGGTGATGGTTTTTATAATACAACAGGTGATGGTACTTTTGATCGTGGATTAAATAAAGCACGTCAAAAGAATAGTAATTGGAAAGCCCGTTCAACCGTTCTTGAAGATGGTACAAGAGTTGAATACAATGAGCTTCTTGGACCTGGTATGAGTAATTGGGTAGCAACTGTTGCTAACATTGCTGATAACTTTGATTTACTTGGTGAAAGTTTTACTGAACATATGCTTGAAAAATCAATGTTTGTTTTAGGTGCAGCAATGGCAGATAACCAAGCTGCTTCTATTTTAACACCTGTTGTAGAAATGCTTGCTGGTAATACTTATCAAATTAATCGTTTTGCTGCTGGTCAAATTAGTTCACTTGGACCACTTGGTGGTGCTCGTAATCAAATCGGTCAATTACTTGATGGTGGTTTAAAAGAGATTAATAATGATATTATGTCTCATCTTGCAAACCGTAATCAAATTATTGGTGTATTTGATCCTGTTAATCGTCTACCTACTATTGTTAGCCCTGTTACAGGAAAAGCTCCTAATAAATATACTTTCTTACAACGTCTTTATAATCAGCACTCACCACTTAAGATTCATCCAGCAATGAGTCCAGAAGAACAATTCTTGTATGATATTGAATACGATGTTTCATCTGCATTTAAAACACGTAATGGTGTTGAACTAGAATATAATGAACGTACTAAGTTATTTTCAATTATGGGTGAGAATGGTTTTTTTAGAAATGAAATTAAACGTATTTCTAAACTAGCTGAATCACGTAATACAATACAAGAGTTAAAAGACGCACGTAGAAGGGGTGTAACCTCGGAAACTACTCCTATTGGTAAGTATGATAGAATTCATATGGAATTAAGTGGGGCACAGAGAGAAGCTGAAGAATCTGCATTCTTACAATTAGATTCTGAAATGCAAAACGCTATTAAGCAGCGTATTAATATTAAGAAACAGAATGAAAGAAATGCCGAACTAGGAATTATCCCAACGAATCGTTACTAATGGCAATTACACAAACTACATATACAGGGAATGGTTCTACAACGAACTATTCATTTACATTTGAATATTTGAAACAAGCTGATGTTAAGGTAACACTTGACACAGTTGCTACAACTGCATTTACATTTGCTAACGCTACAACGCTGGCATTCACTACAGCACCAGCTAATGGTGTCGCTATTCGTATCTTTCGTGATACTGCTATCGATACCCTTAGTTCTACTTTCTTCCCTGGCTCCGCCATTAAAGCTGAGGATCTAAACCAAAACTTTACTCAAAACTTATACGTTACACAAGAGTCTGATGCTGAAGCTGCATCTGCTACGACTACTGCTAACGGTGCAGTTACTACGGCTAACTCAGCTGTAACTACTGCAAACGGTGCAGTGACTACTGCTAACACAGCTAATACTAAATCTGATACTGCTATTGCTACTGCAAACACTGCTGAAACTAACTCTACTGCTGCGGTAGCTACTGCTAATACAGCATCATCTAATGCAACAGCTGCTGTCAACACAGCTAACACAGCTGAAACTAACTCTACAGCAGCAGTTAATACAGCAAACACTGCATCTACTAATGTAACTACTGCAGTAAATACTGCTAACTCAGCAGCTACAGATGCTGCTACTGCAATTAGTACAGCAAATGCTGCTACAACTGCTGCTAACACTGCAACAGCCACAGCTAATAGTGCTACTACTACTGCAAATGGTGCTGTTACTACAGCCAATACAGCAGACACAAATGCTACTGCTGCAGTATCTACAGCTAATACAGCTGATACCAATGCTACGGCTGCTGTAGCAACGGCTAACGCAGCTCAGAGTGCTGTGTCTGGTGCTGCGTTCTATTCACCTGTTGCAAACGTAGCAGGCATCCCAGGATCACCTAGTAATAATGATCGTGTTGAAGTAGCTGATTCAACTGGTATCCAAAGCTTTACACCGTTGACTGGTTATCCATCAGGATTTGTTGGTAGCTCTGGTCTTACAGCACGTATTCAATATAGTTCTTCTGGCTCTACCTGGAACTGGGTTGATTACTTTGCTAATGATCCAGAAGATAGGTACTTTACTAAAGCAAGTGGTAATACTAATACTACTAATATTGCTACTAACACTTCTAACGTTACTACCAATACAACTAATATTGCCACAAACACCGCCAATATTGCTACCAACGTAACTAATATTGCAGCTAATGTAACTACTCTTGCTACCAAGATGCCACTAGCTGGCGGTACATTTACTGGTGCTGTTAGCTTTGATGATAATGTTATTGTTAAAGGTGATGGTACAAATGGTAGTGGTGAACTAACTCTTAACTGTGAGAATAACTCTCACGGTATTAAGATTAAAGGACCACCACATAGTGCAGCAGCTAGTTATACGCTAACATTACCTAATGATACGGGTTCTAATGGTCAAGCTCTAACTACAAATGGTAGTGGTGTTCTTAGCTTTGCTGATATTGCATCTTCAATCATCACGCAGACTGACTTTGCTTATACTCCAACAAGTAATTCGTTAACGTTTGATGATGGTCTAAATAGCACTCCTGGTAGTACCTCTTCAGAATTTAGCTTTTTTACAAATGCACAGAACGGAAACTTTTCATTCATGCCAACAAATGCTTCCATCAAATCAAATATGGAAGCCCTACAAGTTGGGGATAGTGTAACTCTTGATTGGACATTACCTAATGGTACGACTGCATCCCAAACCACAACTGTAAGTATCAGAACAGCTCAACCAATACCTTCTGGTAGTTATGGAACAGTAGTGTTTGCAAATGCTGGTACATACCATTCAAGCAGTGCAGCTTCAGTAAAACTTACATGTTCTCGCATTTCTAACGGTGTAGAACCAATTGCTAATAACCAAGTCCTGAGATATAAAACTGCAACTCAAAAATGGACTGTAGACAACGCTGAAGTCATTGCTATTTGCGATGGCGGTAACTTTGCTAACGGTTCATCACTAGTACAAACATCAACAACATTTGACGGAGGATCATTCTAATGCCAACACCTGCTAATCGGACTCCTCTGCGTGTAGCACGAGGTACATATTCTAATCTTAATAGCTCAGTAGCAGACATCCAAGAAGGAGAGATTTGCTATGCAACAGACCAAGACAAACTGTACGTTAAAGAGGGCTCAGCCCTTGTAAGTACACAAGCTGCTCTACCAGCTACAAATGCTGTTACAGATGCAGCACAGACGTTTACTGCTGCTCAACGTGCAACGATTACTACGTTGACGCCTGGTACTACGGTAACGCCTGACTTCAGTGCATCTAATAACTTTAGTTTGACATTAGGTCAGAACACAACAATTGCTAACCCTACAAACCTAGTTGCTGGTCAATCAGGTTCTATCTTTCTTGTCCAAGGTAGCACTGGTTATACCGGAGCTTGGGGTAGCTCATGGGACTTCACGACAGGTACTGCACCAACGCTAAGTGCTGCAACCAAAGTAGATAGGGTTGATTACATCGTGAGATCTGGAACTTCTATTCATGCAGTCTTTACTGCTGATTATTCATGAGTGTAGTATCTAATAATATACTAGCCGGTGCCTCTGGACAAGGAGGTGGTGGCTATGAGATCTCACGTAGTCTTAGGTTCAACGCAGGAGACTCAAGTTTTCTTAATCGCACCCCAAGTTCTGCAGGTAATCGCAAGACGTGGACGATGAGCTACTGGATAAAAAGAGCAAAACTAGGTGATGAGCAAATGATTTTCAGCGCCGCTGAAAGCTCTAGCAATCGAGTTCATTTTTATTATCCAAACTCAGACTTAATTGCTGTTTACAGTCATGCGTTTTATTATACATTGCATGAGGCAAGGGATCCCGGAGCATGGATGCACCTTGTTTTCGCTTGCGATACTACGCAATCAACAGCTACTGACAGGTTTAAGATTTACAAAAATGGTGTTTTAATTGATTCTTTTTTAAACCAATCACACCCTGCTCAAAACCTTGATACTACTGTAAATGGTGCATTTAATCATCAATTTAGCGGACGGGGTTATACATCAGCTGATTACGCTGATGCTTACCTAGCCGACGTACATTTTATCGATGGTCAAGCATTAGCAGCAACAGATTTTGGTGAGTCTGATGACAACGGTGTGTGGCAGCCGAAGAAGTTTGCTGGCACATACGGAACAAATGGTTTCCATCTTGACTTCAAAGACAACAGTTCAAACGCTGCGCTTGGTACGGACACAAGTGGCAACAGCAATACGTGGACTGTTAATAACTTAACGGCAACCACAGGAACTGCTAAACAAGGGTTTGATGTGGTTACTTATACAGGAACAGGCAGTTCTCAATCAATTAGTGGTTTAGCGTTCCAGCCTGATTTTGTTTGGATTAAAAACAGAAGTAGTGCGTTAAATCATCATATTTTAGATTCAGTTAGAGGCGCACAAAACGTTATTTGCTCCAATACAACTGACGCACAGTTCAGTTCGAGCGGCTCGCTTACTAGTTTTAACGCCAATGGGTTTACGGTCGGCTCAAACTCTAACGTTAATGGCAACGGCAATAGTATTGTAGGCTGGTGCTGGAAGGCCGGTGGCGCTGCGTCGTCAAATACTGACGGAAGTATCACAAGTCTGGTAAGTGCTAACAATAGCTATGGTTTTAGTATTGCTAAATATACAGGAACAGGAGCTAACGCTACTTTTGGTCATGGTTTAACAGGACAAACGCCAAAATTTATTATCGTTAAAAAATTGACTGCTGCAAGTTGGAATGTATATCACTCTGAAATTGGAGCAACAAAAACTTTAGAGCTGAATTCGACTGGGAGTCAAGCTACAACTCAATCTTGGGGTGACACAGCACCTACAAGTTCTGTTGTTACTGTTGGAAACTATCCAGATACCAACGATAGCGGTGGTAACTATATTGCATACTGCTGGTCTGAAGTTGCCGGGTTCAGTAAGTTTGGCTCTTGGAATGGAAATTCTGGGTCTACTACTGTTACTTTTGGTTTTAGGCCAAGATTTCTTCTTTGGAAATCAACGAGTGCCGCTAGTTGGCACATGATTGATTCAGCTAGAGGCGTTGACCAGAACATATATCCGAACGACGCTGTAGCAGAATCAAATCAAGACTATTACGCCGTAGATTTTACCGACACCGGAATTACAATCAATTCATCGTATGCGGACGTAAACGCTAGTGGATCTACTTATGTCTATATGGCATTTGCGGAACAGCCCGATGGATCAACTATCGATTCATTAGTTGACACCCCAACCAACGTGGCAGAGCCTACAGACACTGGAGCGGGTGGC